>ERZ827126.3020-NODE-3020-length-10756-cov-5.406037_pt1 | contig 10756 bp, 6 predicted proteins | sample MGYA00519780_ERZ827126 | MGnify/ENA primary metagenome ERZ827126 (study PRJEB31778, sample SAMEA3449262) | human gut metagenome | biome: human gut; feature: human-associated habitat; material: faeces | place: United Kingdom | collected 2010/2012 ...
CCAGAATCTGCTCACGGGCTTCCTGAATGGTCAGTTCCGGGGCATCCAACTGCCCACCATCCATTATGGAATAATCGCTGTTGTAGATGGTATAGTCCCAGCCCTCATCGGTGGATTGGATGGCAATATAACCTTTGCCGCCCAATTTCCATGCCCCGGTATCGTCCTGTGTCTGGATTTCCGGATAGGCGGTGGAACCATTGAGCTCCATGATTTCTGCGAACTGACCGATATGATATACGTCACCCAGTCCACCAAGATCGAAATGGTAATCATCCAGACGTTTCACTCGTGCTGTAAAGCTGCTGCCATCCGAAAAGTCGATCTGGATGACACCGCCATCGGGGATGCGGTAAATATCATCGTAGTGGCTGTTGATAAGCCGAATGTCAGGCTGAAAAGTTTCAGGCTTCCAGATGCGCCGCCGGTCGATGCCGGTATTCGGGATACTTTCGAGAATCTGTACACTTTCCCGCTGAATGGCTTTGCACGGCTCATCGGAGAGTACAAACATATACCAGTTCCGGGCCGCAGAAAGGACGTTTCTGCCATCAGGCGGCAGATTCATTTCGGATACCTGCCCGCTTTCCAGCAGTTCACCGTTCATGCGTTTGTAGGTGGCAAAACCTACACCCGCACCGTTTTCGCGCAGGTGCAGGTATTTGTTGTCGTTGATAAGGTAAACGGCTTCCTTTTCCTGTTCCATCAGCAGCCCCCATTCTCAAATTCCAGACTGAACTTGCTGCGGCCATCGGGTTCGGTGGACAGCAGGACAGTGGCATTGTAGGTCTTGCCCTTGGCACTCTTGCAGTCCTTCAGACGCGCCCGGCCATCCCGCAGCAGCTTGTCCACGGTGCGAGCATCCGGATGCTTGCCCAGCCGCTTGAAGTAGGCGTTGTCTTTCCAGAGCGCAAAGCGGCACTCGCGGTTCTCACAAAACCAGCCCTTTTCGCGCTCAATCACATTTGCACCACAGTTCGGGCAGACGCCAGCAATCTTGTTCTTCATCAGCATATTTGCTCCCTTCACAGCCTCGGTGGTGTTCACCAGCGAGGAAATCATATCTTTGATCTCTGTCATAAATTCTTCCGGCTCCATCTCGCCGCGCTCAATGCGCAGCAGCTTGTTTTCCCAATCGGCGGTCATGTCCGCCGACTGAATCTGTTCGGGCATTACGGTAATCAGTGCCTTGCCCTTGTCGGTGGGCAGCAGCACCTTGGTCTTTTTGCTGCCCTTGCGTTCCAGAAACCCTTTCTGTACCAGCTTTTCGATGGTTGCAGCACGGGTGGCCGGGGTGCCCAATCCTTTGCGCTCTGTATCCTCTGGCATATCTTCGGCCCCGGCTCGCTCCATTGTCGACAGGAGTGTATCTTCCGTATAGGCTTTCGGTGGGGACGTCTGGCCCTCTTTCAACTCAACCCCGGTAATATTGCACTCGCTCTGCTCCTGCACATCGGGCAGGGCGGCAGGTTCTTTTTGATGGCTTACCAGATCACCCAGCACCTTGCGCTCGATGCCTTTCCAGCCATCTGACAGCACAACTTTGCCTTTAGCGGCAAATTCTTCACCTGCACAGATGGTGGTCAGCGTTGTTTCGGCATAGCGGTAAGGCTCATTCACAGCGCAGAGCAGCCGCGCCACGACCAGCCGCAGAATGTTCATTTCCCCAGCAGGCAGAGCAGAAAGGTCAGCTTTTGCCATGCTTGCCGTAGGCAACAGCGCATGATGATCGGTGACTTTGTTGCCATCAATGACCTGCTCTGCATGGACAGGAACGGCATCTTCCAAGCCGAAGGCTTTTGCCGTATCCGTGACCAGCCCCGGCAGGGATGCGGCCATATCCTCGGTCAGAAAGCGGCTGTCCGTGCGGGGATAAGTGAGCATTTTCTTTTCGTAAAGGCTCTGTGCATAGTCCAGTGTCTGCTGTGCCGTAAATCCCAGCAGACGGTTGGCATCCCGCTGGAGAGAGGTTAGGTCGTAAAGCTGGGGCGGCTTTTCGGATTTTTCTTTGCGCTCAACTTTCTGCACGGTAGCACCGGCCTCCTTTCGGCAGTTGGTGAGCAACGTTTCCGCATCCGCTTTCTGTAGGAATCGCTTGCTGGATGCCGTACCGCCGCCCGCAAATGCGAGGGCAACGGTATAGAACTTTTCTGGGGTAAAAGCTGCGATTTCCGCTTCCCGCACCACCGTCATGGCAAGCACCGGAGTCATGACCCTACCAACCGCCAATGGCCGACCATACAGGCACGAAAAAAGCCGGGAAGCGTTGATACCGACTATCCAGTCGGCACGTTCCCGGCAGAGTGCTGCATTGTACAGCGCATCATATTCAGTTGACGGTTTCAGATCGGCGAAGCCCTCCCGAATGGCGTTTTCCTCCATGCTGGACAGCCACAGTCGAAAAACGGGCTTGCTGCACCCGGCTTGCTGATACACCAGTCGGAAGATCAGTTCGCCCTCGCGTCCTGCGTCCGTTGCGGCGGTCACACTATCCACATCCGGGCGGTTCATCAGCTTTTTCAAAATGTCGAACTGCTTTTTTGTGGATGCAGACACAAGGTACTGCCACTTTTCAGGCAAGATAGGCAAATCGGTTACGCTCCACTTGACATACTTTTCATCGTACACGTTGGGCGGGGCCAACTCAACCAGATGGCCGACACACCAACTGACAAGATAGCCGCCGCCCTCCAGATAACCGTCCTGACGGTTTGTCGCACCAAGAACCTTTGCGTAAGCCTGTGCGACCGAAGGCTTCTCGCTGATCACTAAGCGATAGGACAAATTGCATCACTCCTATTTCTTTTTATTTATATATGTAAGGCGGCAAACGCCGCCAGTGAAATTATTCTTCTGCGTTATCCTCCTCGCCGGGTTCCTCCGGCTCCTCCTCGGTGGGAATCTCAAAATCGCCCTTGTCCTCGGTGTAATCGGCATCGGGGTCAAGGGCTTCTTTTTCTGCCTGCTTTTTCTGTTTCTGCTTCATAAAGGCGTAGATGCCGCCACCAGCAGCCAGACCGACCAGAGCCAGTACGCCTAAGAATGTGGCGGCATACTTCGTGATTTTGTTTTCTTTCGGCTGTTCGGAACCGGATGCGGCTGTTTCTTCCTCCGCTTTCTTGGCATCCTCCTCAGCCTGCTTACGCTCCTGTTCTGCCTGTGCCGCCGCTTCCTTTTCGGTGGTATAGGCTTCGGCATCTTCATCTTCCATCAGGGAGAGCAGGTCAGCTTCGTCCACAAGATTCATAAAGTGGACGGTGTTTTCGCCCTTGGCGTTGCGGTCGATGACCAGATAGAACGTATTGCCCGATTTCGACACCAGCGTAATAAACTGCTGGCCAGAACCATCCGAATAGCTGGTGTGGTAATCGTCTACCAGCGACAGATTGCCTTCTGGGGTCAGGGCACCGGTTTCTTCATCGGTCACGGTAACAGTATCTTCTTCATCAGAAACGGTAGTCAGAACAGGCTGTTCCACTTCTTCGGGAACATCGCCGCCGTAGGCAAAGGCGGGAGCCGCCATGCCAGCGCACAGTGCTGCCGACAGCATCAGGGCACAGATCTTATTCATCATCTTCATTAGAATTTTCCTCCTTATTAAAGGTAGCACCGACTGCGGACAGCGCAGCCGGGTTCGGGGTAGATGTGGCAGACTGCCGCAGCAATGCAGCCAGCTGTTCCGGTGTGACCTTGGCCGTGCGTACCATCTCGTTGACTTCAGCGGCTTCCGCTTCCTGAATCCGCCGCTCCAAACTTTCGATGCGGTTGTTGATTTTGATGCGCCGCTCTTTCTCTTTTTCCAGAGAAGCGCGCAGCTTATCGAGTTTTTCGCTCATAAAGTTCCTCCTGATTACTTTGATAGTCTGCCAAAACCTGACAGATATTGCTGCCAATAACTTGAGTGGATATTGGCGTACTTGATGGGGTCGCCGGCACTGACCATCATACCGTTTCCGAGGTAGTGGAGTAGGAAAGTGCCGCCTTATCGTATTTCTACGACAGGTCTGCACAGACCTCTCCCAGAACCGTGCTTGCGCCTCTCAACGCACACGGCTCCCCATTTTTTGCTCCATTTCAAAAGTCATTCCGTTTTAGTTCCATGACGGATTCTCATGTGGCATTTGTGGCACACAACGATTGTCTTGCGCCTCTTTGCCAGCATGACTTTCTCCCAATCAGCTTTACCTTTCAGGTTTTTGACCTTGTTTACATGGTGGATTTCATAGCTATCGCTGTCTGTACAGCCGCAGACTTCACAGACTTTGGCCTTCAGACGTTCCTCAAAGGAGGTCGTGTTGTGCGAATAGCGATACGCCAAATCGGGCACTTTTTCCGTCAAATCTTTGCCTTTGCAATCGCTGTACTTAGCGAACATCATACGGCGTTTTCCCTTTTTGGTTTCATACGGAACACCCCATGCGCCAGTCCCATCTCTGTATTCATAACGAACCTTAGAAATTCGGGAGCGATGCTTGTTTGCGAGTGTTTTTAGACAGCTGTATTCCATCAGATAGCCAAAGTAAACGAGCTTATTGAAGTTGCTTGCAATGGCATAATAGTTACAGAGTCCTCGAAGTTCCGCATTATAAATCATTACGATTTCCAAATCCGTGCGGTTCAGCAGAATTGGGCGATGAATAGGAATCAACCTCTTTCCATCCCTTTTAGCGATGCTATGGGACAGTAAATAGGTCTCCACCTTATCTTTCAGTGGAATATTGAGTTCCACTTTGTTGTTCATAGTGCGCATTTTTCGTTTTCCAGAGCGTTTAACGCTGGAATCTCTGCGCACCCGAACATCAAAACCAAGGAATCGGGCAGGAGTGTTACTGTGAGTGATAAGGGTCTTTTCTTGGCTCAACTCCATTTTCAGAGTGTCCCGGACAAAATCCGTGAGTTTTGCCTTAATTCCCTTGCATTCCTCTCTTGTCCCATTGACTGCAATCAGAAAGTCATCTGCATAGCGAACATATTTCAATCGCTTATCGGTACACGCTTTTGCAGGTGTCCGAAACAACTGCTTTGTCAGTTGCTTGTGCTGAGCAATCAGCTGCTCCCGCATTGTTCCTTCAGCTTTCTTGATTTTCTCATGCAGTGCATCTCGCTTGTGTCTTATCGCGTTGTATTCTTCCGTAAAGTTTCTCGGATTGTATCCGTGGTCAAATTCCTTCTTCAGCTGCGTGATATACCTGTCCAGTTCGTTCAGGTAGACATTCGCAAGAATCGGGGAAATGATTCCACCTTGCGGACATCCGCTATAGGTTTCATGGAAATTCCAGTCTTCCATATAGCCAGATTTCAGAAACATACGAATCAGGTTCAAAAAGCGAGCATCCTTGATTTTTCGGTTCAGCACACCAATCAGCGTGGAATGGTCGATGTTATCGAAACATCCCTTGATGTCGCCCTCAATGAACCACTTTGCTCCGGTAAACTCATGCTTGATCATGGCAAGTGCCGTGTGGCAGCTTCTGCCCGGTCGAAAGCCGTGGGAATAGATAGAGAAAATTGGCTCGTAGATGGCTTCCAGAATCATACGGATAGCTTCTTGCACCAGCTTGTCAGCGAATACAGGAAGTCCCAGCGGGCGCAGCTTGCCGTTCTTCTTTTGAATATAGGTTCTGCGTACCGGCTTGGGTTCATATGACCCTGTTCTCAATGCTTCAATGATGGCTGTCACATACTGCTCACTAAATCCATCAGCCGTATCATCATTTACACCCTTCGTTCCTGCACCCTTATTGGAGTAAAGATGCTGGTAGGCGATGAAGTAAATGTCCGGCCTCAAAAGATAGCGGTACAGTCGTGTGAAAATTTCATCGTGGTTCTTTTGGGAATTCTCTTGTAATTTTGTTAAAATCTCTATTGTTGATTTCATTGAGGCTTTCCTCTCTAATCAATTTCTGATTTTAATGCGCAAAAAACTGCTTCTCTTCGCCATGTGAGCGGCTTTCCCGCATCCGATTTTACGGCTTTTCCTGTCAATTCAGGATTCTCAGACTACTACAGAAGCTCCGTTGTCATGCCGGATTTTCAGTGTCATCTTTCTAGCATAGCTTTGAAATTTATCACATTGCTGCATTACACATAGCTTTTTCAAGCGTTCCGGTTTAGACAATCTCCAGTTGACGATAGTAGTAGGTCAATGTGAATTATCGGATATGCTTTTGTTCCGTTACTATCGGTTCTCCGACGTGCCGTACAGGGGATTAGCAACCCATAGGAAGGCATTTATTTCCTATGGTCCCTGTACCAAAGGTTTCAGACAATTTTCCTTTGCCCACACGTAACGAGGGCTTGGAACTCACCTTAAACAATTCAGTTTTATCCTTGTATTCACTTATCCTTGCGGTTCAGTCGTGCCTGATTGTCTTTTGGCAACTTGCCGCTTTCCTGCCGTGCTCTTTTCCCGTACATCTTTCGACTTTCGGTAAAGCAGGTGGATTCCCGCGTTGCTTTGCGGGGTAGTACCTTAGCCACAGCCTCCTTTCTCTACTTCTACTATCGTCCTTACTGGACGCACGATGCCGACATGACTTTTCCCCGGAGTATCGTAGGTTCCTTCAAAGAAAACAAGGTCACCGGGTTTGGCTTCGGCCTCGCTGATGTGCTGGCACTTGTTCCACAGACCGTTGGCCGTAGTGCGCCCGACATTGTAACCGTTCTGGTTGTAGACCCAGCAAACGTAGCCACTGCAATCGAATCCGGTGTCCGGTGAACTGCCGCCCCACACATAGGGAGTGCCGACATATTTTTTGGCTTCGGCATAGATTTTGGAAAATTCCTCGTCCGTCAGGGCTTCCGCAGGAACGGTGTAGTCGATACCCGCTTCCCCGGAGCCATCGGATCCGCCAGCAGGCAGACCGTCTTTGAACAGATACGGTCTGCCGCCCTTGGTATCTTGGAAAATCTCATACCGTTTCCACTGATCTTCGGTCAGCTCTTCTCGGATGACTACTTCCAGCCCTCGATTTTCTAACTTGGTATGGAAGATTTTGTACTCATAAGGCACCTGTGTGGTGTAGGGCATACCTGTTAAAATATCAATCATCACCACTGTGCGGTAGCGAGTCTGCACCTCCACCCATGTGGTCAACTTATATTGCTTGGCAAAAATCTCTTTGAGTTTTGCCTGCACCTCACTGCGGGTGTAATCATCGTACAGGGTGGTCAGGAACGAAGTGAGCTGCCACGGGTCATGCTCAATAGTGTCCAAATGATACTGATACTCGTCGTAGCCGGGATGATCTTGCGGAGTGCGCTTGATCTTTTTATCAAGGTCTTTCTCCAATTTTTTATAGTCGGTTTCGGCACCTTTGATATCGCGGTCTTCTGCGGTGTAGATGGTCTGGCCGCTGACCTGTGTGGTGCCGCTGAACAGGATGGAGCAGGACGAAAATGCCGACATGACCAGCAGCAGGAGCAAAAGAAAAACGCCCACGATCCAAAGAACGTGTGCGTTGCTCTTTGCAAAATTGGCAATCCCGTTGACAGCGGTGCTGACTGCGGATGTGCCTTTGTCTATGACCTGCTCCATACCGGATTTTGCAGCAGAAGTACCACCGGATGCCGCTTTCTGACCGCCCGCGACCTGTGCTGTTGTGCTGCCCGACCGGGCTGCGGCACGGTAGCTTTTCTGAATGTCCTGCTTCTGCCGCCACCGGGAGAACCAGTTAGAGCCACCTTCGCTGCGGGCTGTTTTGCTGGATGCTTCTGCATTTTGCGCCTTGTCATGCCCAAATACAGAAGATTTTGCAGCAGGAATATTCTTTTTTGCTTGCAGCTTGGCTCGCTTTTTCAACTTCCGGGCATAGCGGTTCTTGGAAAAATCGCTGACTGCTTCTTCGGATTTTATCCCCTCATTGAGAGCCTGTGTGCCCACATTATCATCCTCGTACTGGTCAACCTCCCGATGTGCCGCAGACCGGGCGGCAGCAGCGGCATACATGGCACGTTTCTGCTGTTTGGTCATGCGGGATGCTTCATCCGGGGTGATCTCGGCTTTGCCGAAACGCAGGTGCTGGGATTTTTCCGCAGCTTTGTCTGCATCCAGCTTCAGCTTTTTCTTTTTGGGTACCGACTGCTCGACCTTGGATTTTTTCGGTGGGGAGCGCGTGGCCGTGCGTTCCTTATCTTCCTCAAATTTCAGCTTTCGCTGTTTCTCACTCATGCTTTTCCTCCGTCACCTCGGACAGCTTGGTGGTCATGATCTTGTACAGTTCCAAATCATGCGGGAAGTGGTCAACAAAAGGCAGGATTGTGTTGCCGTAGAACAGCAGCCCCTCACCGGAACCACTGTGCGTGACATAGGACAACTGGTGGGGCGAGATGTTCAGCTGCTTCGCCAGAATCTGCCGGTCGCCGTTGGCCTGATTGAGCATATAGACAAAGTCGCTGTTCTCGAAAATGTTCGATACTTCAGGGCTTGCGAGCAGATCTTTCACGTTTTGCGTAATCGCTGTGGGCAGTCCACCCCATTTACGAAAACGCTTCCAAATTTCAATGGAATAAGCGGCGGTCTGTTCCTCTTTCAGCAAGAGGTGGAATTCATCGACATAGTATCGCGTAGATTTTCCAGCTTCACGATTGGCAGTGACACGGCCCCACACGGCATCCTGCACGATCAGCATACCGAGTTTTTTCAACTGTTTGCCGAGCTGCTTGATGTCGAAGCAGACGATTCGGTTGTTGATATCCACATTGGTATGGTGATTGAAGATATTCAGACTGCCTTTGACGTAGATTTCCAGCGCAGCAGCCACATGGCGGGCTTCCGGTTCATCCTGCATCAGCAGGGCATTGTAGAGGTCTTCCAGCAGCGGCATATTTTCCGGGATGGGATTCTCAAAATAGTGGCGGTAAATGGTATGGACACAGCGGTCGATCACGGTCTTTTCAACCGGCTGCAAGCCCTCTTTGCCACCGACCACCAGTTCGCACAAGGACAGCACAAAGTCGGCTTTCAGAGCCAGCGGATTGTCCTCCTCGCTGTAATTGCTGTTGATATCCAGCGGGTTAATGTACTGGGTGCTAGCGGGGCTGATGTGAATGACCTGCCCATGCAGACGCTCCACCAGCGGAGCGTACTCGCATTCCGGGTCTGCGATGATAATGTCATCGTCCGTGACCAGAAAAGCGTTGCAAATCTCGCGTTTTGCTGCGAAACTTTTGCCAGAGCCGGGAGTGCCGAGAATCAGGCCGTTGGGGTTCTTCAGCTTCTTGCGGTCAACCATGATGAGATTGTTGGACAAAGCGTTCAGGCCGTAGTACAGGCTCTCTTTGCCGCCATCAAAAAGCTCCTGCGTAGTGAACGGCACAAAGATGGCCGTGCTGCTGGTGGTCAGGCCGCGCTGAATCTCGATCTGGCAGTCCGCCAGCGGCAGGCTACTCATCAAACCCTGCTCCTGCTGGAAGTCAAGGCGGCACAGTTCGCAGTTGTGCTTCTGCGCAATGCTGACCGTCTGAAACACATTAGTCTCCAACTCCTGTTCGGTTTTGCCGGTGTTCAGGACAAGGAATGTCACCAAAAACATTCGTTCGTTCTGCGACTGCAACTCTTTCAAAAGAGCCTTTGCATCACGGCCATAAGTTGCCAGATCGGACGGAAGCACGTCCATATCGTACCCGGCGCGCACCGCCTTTTTCTGTTCCTCGATCTTGCTGCGGTCGAGTTCGGTAATCGTGTGCTTGATGGTTTTGATGGCCTTGTTCTGATCAACCGACTGAATGTGCATGGTGACGATCTGGCTGGAGTCCATATCGAGAAAGTCTTTCAGCAGCTGATCGCTCAAATCCGAAGCGGTGATGTTCAGAAAACTGACTGCCCCGAAGATGCCGCCCATCTGGAAAGCGCGGCTGCTTTTGAAGGCCAGCGCAGTGGGAGCAATGGCATCTTTTACCGACAGGCCGCTAGGCACAAGGGCTTTCCAGTCGAAGTGAAACTTGTTGGCACCATCCATGTTCAGCATCCCGTGCATCAGCCGCAGACGCTCTGTACCGTCCAGCGGCTTTGCCAAAACACCGAGTCGGTGGAAGTTGTTCATCAAGTCATTCTGGATGTGTTCCAGGCGGGGCTTGACCTGCGCCATGCTCTCGCTCTCGATGCCATAAGTCAGGTACTTCGTTTTGGTGAGGCCGTTGTTACCCTTGGCAAGCTGCTGCCGCAGCATCTGGCTGTACTCGGCTCTGACATCATCAAAGCCATCCTGCTGATACGGGATGCGGATGGATTTTTCAAAATCTGCCGAATCGGTGGCGGTGTTCACAAAGGACAACTCAAAGTGGATGGAACTGTCGAAGAAGTTCAGGAACGAACACCATTCCTCAAAAATGGCAGTTTTATCTTCTTGCTGTGCCAGCTGGTAGTTGATATCTTGGTAGGCAATCGTCCGGGTATAATAGCCGGGACGCACCCGGCAGGTACCATCCTCAAACATCCGCTGGAACGGGATGCTCTCCTGTGCCGTGCGGGGCACATTGGACTTGGGCGGCTTTTTGTCGCCCTTATTCTTTTTCAGAACCGGAATCATGGGCTTCATCTCCCTTCATAAGCAGTGCATAGTAGTTGTGGGTCTGGTATGGACGTACTTTCGGGCGGATGAACCGCGACTGAATATAGTACATCAGGATTTTTTCGGCGGGCAGGCCGTTCTTCTGGTACATGGCCAGAAAAAACATGGGCAGCATGACTGCCATCATGCCGAGGGTCGCACCGGTATTGCCTGCGGTGTCACGCAGGACAAAGAACAGCGGCACT
>ERZ827126.3024-NODE-3024-length-10744-cov-2.715408_pt1 | contig 10744 bp, 10 predicted proteins | sample MGYA00519780_ERZ827126 | MGnify/ENA primary metagenome ERZ827126 (study PRJEB31778, sample SAMEA3449262) | human gut metagenome | biome: human gut; feature: human-associated habitat; material: faeces | place: United Kingdom | collected 2010/2012 ...
GATCTGCTTCTGAATTACTGTTTTCCAGAAAAATTCCTATTTTCTTGCCAGATAGATTCCCATTATTTTTCTCAAGTAATTTTTGTACCAAAGCCACCCCCATCTCATACTGATCTGGCTCTGTTACCGGGATATCTGATTGCTTTTTGGTTTCGGCAAGACTTTCTCCCGCCAACATAATCGGAACTTTTTTCTGTATCTTTTTCAACTGCGAATACTCATTACTGTTTCCTGTCATTTTAACAATAATAGCGTCTGCTCCTTTATCAATCTCCTGTTTTACGACCTCCATTTCATCCTCTGATAAATTAATATTGGATTTACTGATAAGTATGGTATTTACTCCATATTCCTGGGATGCCATTTTTAAGCCGTATTTGAACGCCGACCACTGACTTTCTTCTATATCGGGAATAATGACAGCAATTCGTTCTGTCTTATCTTCATTTTTATTATACAGCATAAAAAATGCCAAAATGACAACAAGCATTCCTAAAATAATTTCTGTTAAAATAAAGCTTCTTTTTCCATTTTTCATCTTTTTTCTTTCTGCGTTATAACACACCTTAATTTTTGCTATGCATTATAGTCTAATAACATTTTTTATCTCAATTCAAAAGAACTAACTAAACACGCTCTAATATTACACTGTTATGAACTTGCATTAATAAAATGTAATTACGAGCAGCCACTCTTAGATGTGTTCTCAAACTTCTTCCTGTTTTCCTCTGAATAAATAATTGCCGGTATTCTGATAGAGACTGTCGTTCCTTCATCTAATTCACTTTCGATATGTAAACCGTATTTTTCTCCAAATAAGATTTTGATTCGGTTATTTACATTTACAAGTCCCACACCAGAGCCTTTTTTATGGACTCTTTGTGTGTCTGTGAGAAGGAATTCTATCTCTTCTTCCGGGATACCCATTCCATTATCTGCAATGGTAAAAAGAATCTCATCCTCTTCTTTTCTTCCCTGAACGATGATTTCTCCACAATCATCCATTTCTCTTACACCGTAATTGATTGCATTTTCAAGGATTGGCTGCAGGATTAACTTCACAATGCAACAGTCTAAAATATCAGAATCTACATCAAACGTAATCTGAAATTTGTTCTTATAGCGCACCTTCTGAATATTCATATAACTTTGCGCATGTTGTAGTTCATCTCGGATAGAAATGATGGTATGGCCTTTGGAAAGACTGATACGGAACAATCTGGCAAGCTGCGAGATCATGAATACGGCATCGTCATTCCTCTCTCCTTCAATCATCCATGTGATGGAGTCTAAGGTATTATAAAGAAAATGTGGATTAATCTGACTCTGCAAAACTTCAAGTTCACTTTTTCTTCTCTCCGTCTGTTCCCATACAATTTTCTGCATCAGGGCATTATTCTGCTTATAAGAATCCTGGATGGACCTTCCTAAATGCCTGATTTCACGGGAACCTCCGATATAAATCTCCGGCTCTTTTCCCTCTTCATATTCGGTAACAGAATTATTTAACTTCATAATCGGACGGGATATTCTTACGGATACCAGACGGTTAATAAGAGTAAGCATCATTGCCATAAGCAAAATCAAGATAAGCACAAAATGCTTTACATCAAGCATTTTGTTGGAAAAAATAGAGTATGGCATGACGCAGACCAGTTTCCAGCCGGTATAACCTATCGTATCTACGACAATCTCCCTGTGCTCTCCATTGATTCGTTCTTCATACACACTTTCTTTTGCTCGGGCAGCCTTTTTACTGCTCTCCTTTTTCATTCCATTATCAAGCTGTACCTGATGTGGATGATAAATAATCTGTCCGTTGCTATCACACAGATAAAAATACTGCCCGCTGTCTGTCGTATTAATCCGTTCCATCATTCGTGAAATTCCTGAATAATCCATGTCAACAAGCAGTACACCTAATTGTGTATTGGTCCCATCCGTCAATTCTACAACACGGCTTGATGAAATCACCCAGTAATATTGCTGCGTTCCATCATCAAATAGATTCTGTACATGAGGTGTGGAAAAATGGATATTTTCCATTTGATTCATTGCCTGAATAAACCAGTCCTGCTTTGTCACATTCGGATCTTCCTTTTGTGCCACAACAGGTTCTGCCTCCAGCAAACTGCCATACTGATTATAGATAGCAATACTTCGCAGATTCTCTTTATTAGCCTCATATAAAAGATTCATTCCGTTATGCATCTTGTCTGACTCACTCGACATATCACTTTCTTTTATAATATTATAATACAAGGCATCCGATACCTGCCGCATATTGATCAGATAATCTTCCACACTCTCTACGGTCTGATCCATTAACCTCTGATTATTTTCTAATATTTCCTTCTGGGACATACTGGAAAAACGCAAATACATCACGCTTCCCATACACAGCAAAATAACTGCTGACACAACTGAAAACGCAATCATCAATGTTGCCTGGATAGTTCCCGGTTTGTAGGTAAATATTTTACGATTGAATATTTTTTTCCTGGATATTTGGGGACTGAATATTTTCTGTCCGGATATTTTCTCAAATACTTTTTTAATTACTTTCATACTCTGTCCTGTATTTTGATGGGGATACCCCATACTGTCTCTTAAATACATAGCTAAAATAGTTCGGATCTGTGTATCCTACACTTTTCGCGATCATATAGCTCTTTTCACTCGTCTCTACAAGCATACGGGCTGCCTTCTCCATTCGATATCCTGTAAGATATGCTACAAAGGACTGCCCTGTTTCTTTCTTGAAAATACTGGAAAAATAGGAATTTGATACACCCAGTTCACTACATATATCATCTAAGTTAAGCGCTTCATTTGAGTAATTGTTATGTACATATTCCTTTGCCTGGTCGATAAGAGACTTCTTAGAATGATCTCGGGCGTTTGCCATATCTTCATGTAATACCAGACAAATATTTAAAAGCCATTTTTCAAGTATCCGCGCTTCCATATTGCTTAACAGAGTGTATAGCTGCCCTGTTCCACCCGATAATTTCTGAATATCCAGCTCATTATTTACCATAAAATGATATAACTCACTGATAAGTTCCATTACCGCAACATGATATCTCTCCAATGACTTTAACGGAATAATCTTTCGTTCCATATATCGTTCCACGGCTGCTTTCACATCCGGCTTCTTTCCAAGACAGATCATCTTAAAGAGGTAAGCAAGTTCTGTCCCATCCGCTGCCTCCGTTGCCACTTTTCTTGTCGGAACAATTTCCTTTAAGTTAATTGCCTGATTACTTCCATATAAGACGCGGTAAGAAACAGCTTCTCTCGCACTCTGATAAGACTTCACAAGATCAGAAATATTATCACAGATCTGTCCGACACCGACTGTCACAACTGCTCCTATCATATGATGAACATATTTGCAGAATCGGTCACAGGAATCGGTCAGTTCTGAAACTTCCTTTTCACTTTCAAGCTGCACGATCATTACCGTGTCTCCAAGATAATTAAACCGCTTTGCTTTCCACTTTTGTTCTAACCGCTCTCCCGCCTGTCTATCTACGGATATTGCTACCAGCTGCGGATCCATATCTTTGGGAACCTGTGTTTTGGAAGCATGAATGAGTACACATCCATATAATGGTCCGGTAAAATCAATCTGATAATTCGCAAGATATTTGGTAAGTTCCTCTTCCGGAACCCTTCCCTCTATGAGGGTAGAATAAAAGTTTGCCTGCAAAAGCGGAAGAGAATCTTTATAATACTTCTTCAAAAGTTCCGCACTCTTTTTTTCATTGATTTCCTGATCTAATTTTTTCTTTAAATCTTCAAAAACTTTTGTGATTTCTGCAGCATTTAATGGCTTTAGCACATACTCCTCAATCTCGAGATGTACTGCCTCTTTTGCATATTCAAAATCATCGAAGCCTGTAAATAAAACGAGCTTTGTTGCCGGATACTTCTCTCTTATCTGCCCACACAGTTCCAGTCCATCCATATATGGCATCCGGATATCTGTCATAACCACATCCGGCTGCATTTCCTCTAACATTTCTAAGGCTTTCAGTCCATTATTGGCATGCCCTGTCACTGAAAATCCCAGGTCGTTCCATTTTACCTTTTTTGCGATTATCCGTGTTACTTCTTCTTCGTCATCAACTAGTAATAATGTATACATACGTTTCTCTCCTAACTTACTGATATTATATCAATTTTCAAAACATAAGTAAATTGTGTCCAACAAAGATTCTTCAAACAGCTTATGCTCTCTTTAATCTAAACTAAGCGTCTGTCATAATAGCATTCAAACACGCTATAGCACAAATAGAGATGCCAGATACTATGCAAAGGGAGCATATATACTGGCATCTCTATTTCATATATTTATAACAAAAGAGGAAAGAAATTAACTATTTTTTCTGAACGTATTTCAGACAGTCAAGTGTTACTGCTACGAGAATGATGATACCTGAGAATACGAACTGAAGGTTTGTATCAATACCAAGAATGGTAAGGGAGTATGTTAATGCTGTAAAGATACATACACCAGTAACTACGCCGGAAATCTTACCAATACCACCAGTAAAGGATACACCACCAACTACGCAGGCTGCAATGGCATCCATATCCCAGCCCTGTCCATAAGCTGCAGAACCGGAACCTACCATTCTGGCACATTCAAGCCAGGAACCAAATCCGTAAAGGATACCTGCCATAATGAATGCTCCAAGTGTAACTGCGAATACGGAGATACCGGAAACAGCTGCTGCCTCTGGGTTTCCACCAACAGCGTACAGATTTTTTCCAAATGTTGTCTTATTCCAGATGAACCATACGATTATGATTGCTGCTAATGCCCATAAAATAATAGTAGGGAATCCATTTACTTTAGGAATAATCATATTTGGAATGGTTGCTTCGATAGAACCAAAAGATACACCCTTTGTCGCGTATGTTACTAAACCGAAGATTACAAGCATGTTCGCCATCGTTGATATGAACGGATGCATCTTGAATTTCGCTGTAAAAAATCCTGCGATACTTGTAAATACCGTACACAAAACGATACATACAACTAATGCCAAAACAACTCTTCCACCAACTGGAATATTTGTAAAATCAAAGGTATGTCCAAATACAGTACCTGTATTTATACCCTGATGCATAATAATGGTTGCTGCTGTCATACCCATACCAACCATTCGTCCAACAGACAAATCTGTACCTGTGAGGAGGATCAGTCCTGCAACACCAAGTGCAAGGAACATTCTAGGTGAAGCCTGCTGGAGAATGTTCAGTACGTTATTATATGTGAGTAACGGGGTTCCTTTTTTGATTGGGGTGATTACACATAAGGCAACGAAGATTAAAATAATGGCAATATACAATCCATTCTGTAAAAGGAAGCTTCTGCGGTTAAAGGTATATTTGTAGTTTTCCCACTTCTGTGCCACCTCTTCTGCAAATGTGAATTCTGACAACCGTAATAAATCTATAAGATGATACTTATAAGTAAAGGCATCGTGTTTTCTGTCTTTAATGCGCTGATTTTCTTTTTCCAGCTCTAACTTTTCATTGGAAATACGGTTTTTATGTACGTAGTTCTCTTCTTTAATCTCAACCTGGTCAGACATACCTGCCAATGCTTCTTTATGCTCTTTCTCTAACTGAGCAAGACGCTGTTTGTGGTCTTCTAAAGCTTTTGCTTTTTCTGCTTCACAGCTTTCTTTTACTGCATTATAATACAGTTTTTCAAAGTTCTCTTTCAAGTAGCTTTCCGCATCAGAGATAAGTTTTGCGACCTTATCTTTGTTCTGTGCTTCTACCGCTTTTGCCTGACTTAACTTTGCTTCAAATTCTTTAATTTCAGATTCTTTCTCTCCTTTAGAGAGTGTCTTATCTCTTTTTACATTTGCGATAAGATTCTGGTACTCGATTACTTCTGCCGTACCATGTTCTCTTAACTCATCAATTTCTTTTTGGATTTTACCAACATATTCATCAAGTGAAACTTCAACTCTTTCAGGCTCTCTATCTTTTCGATAGACTTCACACCATCCTCCAACAAGTTCCTCCCTTGATGGAATGTAGAAAGTTCCAACACGATACTCGATTTTACCTTCCGCATCTAAAACAATAATTCCTGCTTTTTTGCCTTGATATTCAGGATGCTTGTCTGCTCTTTTTTGATATACATCTTTAGAAACAACCATTGTCGCTGGTGAGCTACCATATTTGATTAAATGTGCTTCTTTGATGAACGGATTTAATTTTTGAGCTGAACATAATGCAATGAACAATTTAACTTCTTGATCACTTACATTACCTCCACCAGCAACCAAATAGCTTTTTACGATATTTGAGCTTAATTTAATTTCTCCTGTATCTGTTTTAATTGTTGTAATTTTGTTTTCTCTTGCTTGACTTGCTTGTTGTACCATGCTTTGTACTGCCATAATTTATTTTCTCCTTTTGTCTTGTAATATTTTTTAAACATGAATTTCAAAATCAATCGAAGCTAGATCATCCGCCAATGATTTGGCTTCTTTTAATAATTCTATTAATTTTTCAGCTTTCTTTGTTTCTTCATCAATGTTTTTTATTTCAACATTCAATGTGATTTTTTGAATGTTGGATTCTTTAGTTGTTTCACTAATATCCAATAATTCAAAATAGCTTATATTTAATGCATTAGCTACTTTTTTTATAGTTTCTAATTTCAAGGTTTCTTTAGATTCGTATTGGCTTACCATAGACTCACTCACATTTAATAATTTTGCTAATTCTTTTTGAGTAAGCCCCCTTTTTTTTCTTACTTTCCTTATGTTATCTCCTACAGTCATTAATTAACTTCCTTTACGTTATATTTATTGATTGCTCCTGTTTGAGGATCACTTAATTCTTTTTCAGTTAATTTCACTTCACCAAAATTGAATGTTGGATTGATGCTCTTGATTACATCCATGTAGCGATTTAACATTTGAAGTGCTGCTAAATCACCTTCGAACTCAAACGTTTTCTTCCATGTTCTGCCTTGGAACTTTTCAGGCGTTTGCTTGATTTCAGTAACGATATACTTATCATTTACGTTAGCAATCGTTTCTTCTCCACGTTTAACTGGTGTGTATTTAGGTTGATTTTCAACTGTTTGTGAAGCTTGTTTTTTGACTGCTTCCAACTCTTTTTGGTGTTGAAGTTCTGCTTCTTTTTGTTTCTTTTCAAACTCTTCCTTTTGATGTTGAAGTTCTGCTTCTTTTTGTTGAGCAACCGCTTGTGATTGCTTTTTGATGTTGTCTACTTCATCAGTAATCATTTCAGTTACTTTAGGAAGACCTTCAGTATTTAAAAGAGCTTGATATTTTTCTCTTGAAATAAGCTTTTCATCAACATTTGCAATAAGACATGCATTGATGATTGTTTTTTCAACCATTTCTAAATTCAATTTGTCATTCTTTTCTTTTTCCATTAAAGCATTGAATTGTGCTTCAACTTGTTCTTCAAATTTCTTTTTGGATGTTGAAGCGTTAAGCCATTTTTCATCAAAAACGAACTGATCAGCATATTCCTTTGAAATCATCTTTCTAGAAATCAATACTTCTTTTAGTTGATCAATAGCTGCTTGACGTTCTTTTCTAAGAGTTTCTTTTTGCTTTTGAACAAATACATCCACATTTTCAGCTACTGTATCTGCAGTATCATTTAATGCATCAATAACCTTCTTTATTTTTGATTCAAAAACTTTGAATTCTTCCATGTATTGTTTTTCATTTCTTTTTAAATCTTTTTTTAAATCTTTTGCGTAGTTTCGATACAAAGGAACTATTCCAATTGTTTTTTTAATGAAATCTTTATAATTTTTTTCATCAACCACTACACCTTTTTTGGCCTCGATTGCTGGTATTAATTTTAAAAGGTCATCTGCATTCGATTCTATAAATCCACCATTAGGTGGAAGGTTGACAACTATAGATAGGTTTTTTTCGTTGATAGCAACCTCTTCTTCAATAACTTTAGCTTTGGCCTCAACGACCTTTTCTTCAGTTGGTCTAAAGAATTCGATAACGCTGACAACTTTATAACGTTCATCTAACACTTGGTTAGCCGGTTGCCAGAAGATTGCATTATCTTGTTTTAAAATGACAAATGCTTTATCTCCTGGATATGTTAGTTTGACAACTGGTTCTCCATTCACAAGAAAGCAGTTGTTGATTGATAGGAAGTTGATAACTTTATCAAATTCTTCTTTGGTTGTGATTTTTACAGCTACTAGCTCATTGAGTAGCCCTGATTGAAACTCATTCATTTTTTCCTTCTCCCTTCTACGATAAAAACTTATTTATGAAATACACTTGACCTTTACCTGTTACTTTAGTAGTCAATGTAATTCTTGTGCTTCCATCTGGATTAGTAATTGTTCTTTCTTTGACTTCAAACAATCCTAAGTCCATTGATTTTTGTGTTGGCTGATTGTAACGCTCACCCTTTTTAATTAGGTATTCGTTTTCTCTCATCCACTCAAACAAACGATTTTGACCAATTTCATAGCCATTTTGTCTGATAAGCTTTGCCAACTGACCAATCAAGATTGATTCATTACTGGCACTTACTGCATCAGCAAATAGAGCTTTAGGTTTCAATTGATTATTTTCTTCAATCAAACCTTGTTTTTCTTCCATCAAGGCTTTTACTTGCTTTCTTGAATATTCAAGCGCTCTATTCATTACAGCTTCAGGACTGTTCCATCTTCTTTCCAATTCCAAGAAGTATTGTCTGACTTCTTTTCCTTTGTCACTGCGTTGGATCATTGCAATTTCTTTTGCCATGTCGAGAGTGATTTCATAATCTTGAAGTTCTTGATGAGCTTGGGTGTTAAAAACTTTACGCCCTAAATAATCAATGCTTTCTTGAAATCCATATTGGTTCATACGTTCAAACCAATTTCCAAATCTTTCAGTAACTCCTAAAAACTTATGAAGTTCTCTTGCAGACAATGTAATGCGGTCATTGTCATAATTGACTTTTAATAGTTCATTCATATAGACTCCCCTTTCTTCTTTTAGTTTTTATTAAATAATATTTGGTTTAAATGGGTTACTTGCTTATCGCATAACACCAACAAGCAAATAAACAAATGAATATGATAGTTGTAATTACCAGCTCTACATTTTCATGTTTGGAAATACGCATATCTTTGATAGTTTTATATGCGTTGTTAAGCAAACATGATATTTCAAGTAAAGTAACTGCTATCGATAACAAAGAAATAATAGCTTTCCAAAATAGCATTTCTCTTAGGTCCTTTCTAACTGACTTCTTTTAATTCTTTGTTTCTGTTTTCAAGGAACGGTGGTGGTGTTTGTGTTTCGATTAAGTTCCAGTACCACAACTCCGTTTTAAATAGGTATTTAGCATCTAGCACCAAATCATCATAATGCAGATAAACAACTCTTGTTTCTTGTTTTCCTGCACCGTTGTTAGCCCACGGAATATCTAAAATTGCATATAAGATAAAATGTCTTAATCCCGTTGTAATCATGTAATGCAGAACTTGGAAGTAGTAGCATATTGGAATATGATCATTAGCCCACTCTTTGAGCATTGCACCATTTTGGATGGTCGTTGATTTTATCTCTAATCCCCATTTTTCTTTGGTTGCAATCTCAATCATTGCTCCATCTAAATTAGCTCTTAAAAATGGATATTTCTTGTTTGATAAGCTAATATCTTTCGTATCAATCAATTCAAACTTGTTTTTATAAAGGACACCGAACAATTCAATGAGGATAGGTTCCAATGCATTTCCTTTTTCGATTGCTTCACTCGTTTGAAATACAGGCTTTTTAACACCTGTCTTTTCCTCCCACAATTCATAAGGTGTTTTGTAATTGTTTACATTCATTGCGATTCCTGCATCAGAACCACCAATTCCTTTTCCTCTTAATTGATGCCAATGTTTTTTGTCTTTGACATAATCGACATTACAATTAGGAAAGAACTCCTCATAGTTCGTAGTTTCCATTTTCTAGATCCTTTTTAGCACTTGCTAATTCCTGATTGAGATAACCAAGTTGAAGATAATCATCACTGTCTAGATGATCCTTACATTCCATGCAAATGATTGAACTCTCTAAATCAGCAACTCTTTCTTCTAATTCTTTCTTTTTCATCCTCTAAAGCTCCTTTAAATTGTTCTTGGATGTAGTTATCCAATTCATTACTGCAATGCATGAAAGCATTTTTAGCCGGTGTAAACATTCCTTTGACCTTTTCAATGTCAATATTGATTGGAGCCATTTCTAAGAAAAGACTTCCTAAGATGTTCCAATCAGCATCAGCTAATACCGAAAGCGCATCTCCATCTTTCTTGATGCTTAGTTCTAATTTAAGTAACGGTACTGCTGGTCTTTCATCTACTTCCTTTTCAGTTGAACCAATTTGAACAACTTTGACATCTGCACCTGCAGCTTTTGCGGTTTGGATGATGTCTTCTAAATCTTTTTTTGTCATATTCTATTCCTCTCTTTTTATATAGATTTCTACTGTGTACTTTTGCGTTTTTGGACTGTCAACGAAGATATCTATCTTGTTACCCTTAATCACTCCACCGCAATCTTCCGCAAGATATTCATTTCCATTGATTTTTATAATCGAACCATATGGTATGATTGTAGGATCTACCGCTATGGTTCTTCCTTCTTCAGCAATAGCACCAGTAGAAGTTAAACGACCATAAATGTCTTCTCCTGGCCAATAGTATGTAATAACAAAC
>ERZ827126.3025-NODE-3025-length-10742-cov-6.237298_pt1 | contig 10742 bp, 7 predicted proteins | sample MGYA00519780_ERZ827126 | MGnify/ENA primary metagenome ERZ827126 (study PRJEB31778, sample SAMEA3449262) | human gut metagenome | biome: human gut; feature: human-associated habitat; material: faeces | place: United Kingdom | collected 2010/2012 ...
AGACTTTTCCATCTGTATGTTTTATAAGTGAATAATTCGCAATATCTTTATATTGTGCATTAACTTCATTTATAGCACCTTTAATATCTTTATTAGTTGTAGTTAATTCCTCAGTACCTAAATCAGTTTTAATGGTATTTATATCAGCTTTTATTTCGGTATCATCATAAGATGTACCAGTCCCATTTTTTATAGCTTTAGTGTTAGTGTCAAGTGCTTCCTCAAATTTATTGATTATGCTTGCTGATAGTATATCACCATCTTTATGGATTTCTCTGATATAGTTGCCTTCACTATCGAAAGCATTTTTTATTTCACCACTCGCTAAACTACTCAACCCTAGAACTGCTCTACCCATAATTGCCTGGTTATCTACAAGCGGCTCGCACACATGTAATTGCTTAGTTACAATAGGCATAGAAATCATACTTGTTTTGTCGGCATCCAATAAGGATATTTGGAAATCATATTCACCTACTTCTATAGGGTCATTTATAAGGTCGTCTGTTATTGTAAGTACTGCCACGCCATCTTGTGTAGGTTGTATTGCAAAAGTATATTTTATTTCATCACTTCTATATAATCTTATTTGGAAATAGGCTGCATTAGTTTGTGCTATAATATTATTTAAATCACTTTTATCAAATTTGTATCTGTTATTTACAATTGAAAAATGCAACTCAATATTTTTATCTAGTCTAAATAAATATATATCTTCATCAAGTGTGGCATTATTTTTATTGATTGTCATAATACATTTCTTATAAATCATTGTAGCTTTTCCCTCCTTTCATTATTTATGTTTTATTCCGTCTAATCCTTTTGTTGAGTTATCATTCCATATTCCTAGGAATGCAGTTATTATTGCCACTATTGCCACTGGGTTATTTATAATACCCTTAAGTGCTTCAATAAATAGTGGCCAACTTGTTAGTTGGTTAAAATCCACACCGCTCGCACTGAATATAAGTGCCACTACTGACAAGTAAAAATATGGATTTTTAAGTTTTGGATGATTTAATAAAAAATCTTTCATATTAACACCTCCTAAAATAAAATAGTTGTTATCACTGTTAGAATAATACTGAACATAGCAAGTCCTATGGAAGTCCATAATGACTTATTTGCTTTGTTATGCTCAACTAAAGTGTTGCGTACATATTCCTCTAATTTGCTATTTCTATTTTCTAAACCTTTTATTACTCGTTCCTGTTCTCTTGTTTGTGCTTCAAGTAAGTCCATTCTATTTGCTAGTCTTTGTTCATTAATACTGTCCAATTTGGCATTTATTGTTGCCACATCCTCGATTAATTTTAGTAATAGTTCCTGCACCTTTTCATCACTCATACATTCACCTACTTTTTAGGTGGCTCCTTTAATTCGGCTAATTCCTTTTTAAGTTGTTCCACCTGTTGTTTATATATTTCGCATTGTGCTTCTAACATCACCTTCTTTTCAGTGGCATCCGCCAACTCTCTTTTGTAAATTGCATTAAGTAAATTTAAAGCATCCATTGTATTACCTCCTATATATTATGTTCATATTGTATATTAGTTAAAAAAGGACTAGAATCAACTAGTCCTTTAAATTTTATTCTGTATAAGTAACTTTCATTGTAACACTACCACTACATACTGCGTAGTTGCTGCTATTATAAGAAGATTGAATACCAAATCCTTTTACAGTTCCACTAGAAATTGCATTTAATATAGTACTATTAGTAATAGTTAATTTACCACTGCTACCTACTGCAATGCTAACACTGCCACAACTAGAACCGTAAGAAGGTTTTCCACTCGGTCTACTTGCATAGTTATGAGTTTTTACTTGTAATGCTACTCCACTATAAGAACCACCGGAAATTCTTTTAATAGTAAGTTCAATTTTACTAATAGATTTACCCTTAAATTGATTAAATTGTGTACCAAAGAACCAACATCCATTACAATCTCCGTAACCATAATCACCCTGTCTTGCAGTATTATCTTTCTTCCAGTTGTTATATACTGAACTTCTATAAGTATCACCACTGTTAGATTTTATTGTTACAGTTTTGGTAGTTGTCGGAGTAGGAGCTGTATTACCTGGGTCTGTAGTTTGGTTACCTCCTTCATGGTTAACATTTGTAGGAGCTATTATTTGACCTGGTAAACTCACATGGGTATTTGATTTACTACCACCGCATTGTGCACTGTTTGCTATTGTAATGATGCCTCCACTCACTGCTTCGAATCCATACTGACTACATACACCACTTGAACTTGCAGCGTGTATTCTTCCTCCTGCATTTGCTCTAAAACCTATATCGCAATTGATAAATTGTAAATCTTTATAATATCCAGATGCATAGGAATCACAAGCCATACCAACAATCGTAGTAGCACTGCCGGAAGGATTATCACTACCATATATTTTTAAGCTATAAGCATTAATTGGTGAACTTTCCTGTCCAACCAAACTAGCCGTTCTACTAGCAACTGCACAACCTGTACTTGGATGAATTACACCTGTCCTTGCAGTTTCAAATTTCATATAGCCTCCATATACATACACTTTAATGCTACTCATATAACTTCTAATCCATCCATATACAGTATTCCCGTCTAAATATAAGTTAATTCTACCACTAGTAAAATATCTAACATCTATATTTTCATAAATATCTTCTTGTATCCATATATTTACTATTTTCCCATTTAGGAATTTAGGTAAGGCTTCTAATGCCCCGGTTACTGTGGCAAAAGATACACCGTCATATAATTCATTATCATCATTACCACCGCTATTAATTGATATTTGTATATCGTCCTCCAATGTGCTTGGGTATTGAGCACTGTTTATTTTGTTCGCAGTTATGGTGTCGGCTGTAAGCTCTCCTTCGACTGAGAAACTATCCCCAATAACTTCAGAACCTTGTATTTGTGCGCCAACTATATTACCTTCGCTATCTACACTAAATGTATTACTTTGATTTCTAAAAGTACTACCTATAATAGTTGCTCCTGTAATAGTTTTACCATCAATAGCCCCATCAACTATCATATCACCATCTACTTTTACTTGTTTTGTTATTATATTTAATGCATCTTGTGTTAGTTGCATTGAACTTGCACTATTACCTCTAACCATCCAAGAAAATCTATCAGCTAATTGTTCGTATTTTGTTTCAGTGGCCTTTATTACAGAACTTTTGGTAATGGATGCCACTGGTATAGTTTTATTAACAGTTGATTTTCCTTCTATATTAATAGTGGCATGTATTTCCCCTGCATTACCTGTTGCAGTAAGAAGAGTGATAGTTTTATAATCACTCTCCAATTTTGCTGTACAGTTAGTGGTGTCTGTTATAGTTACTTTATATTGTCCTGTAGTTGGCGTTGTGTTAACTGCAACTAAAGGAGTAGTTCCTTTATATATATCAATTCTAGTATTTTTACTTGTTTGTTCTACCACAACCTTATTAACTGTTGTGGTAAACGTATTACTATATATTTCACTCATAAAAATCACCTCCTAGCTTGTTTTAGTTAAATTACAATATGATAAATATTTACGTGGGTCATAACATCCATATCTTATTTTAGTAGTTTCTGCAACAAACGTATATTTAGTATTATAATCACCTGTAGTAGTAAATAACTCTTTAACAAAGTTATCATTATCATCGTAAGCGTAACACCATACCCATGTAGCATCCATTTGTAGTGAATAGTGTGCACCTTTTTCAACTGTTATTGGATTAATTGTTGCTCAGTCATCTGTACTATTAACTATCTTATGTGTAGTATTATCTACTTTTTTACCAAAGGTCATATTTCCTATAGTACCTGGTTCTGGTTCTGGTGTTGTGCCACCGGAATCCTTAGCTCTTAATACTCCATTTGTTACAGTTAATGTAATTTGTTTTGATACACCGGAATGTGAAGTGCCTGTAATTACTACTTCCCCATTAGCACCTGCATAAGAAGAACACAATCCACTATGACAAGTTACTAAACTTGTATTACTAGATTGCCATGTAATAGACTTATTAATACAGTTATCATTAAAAGTAGGTCTTACCATACAGTTGTGAGAATTATCATTCCAATCCATAGCAGTTAAAGAGAAGTCGTTAGAATTTAATACTAGATTATCAGTACTCAATGGATAATATTTAACCCAATCAACATATTGTGTTATTTCAGTTGTATCACTATCTGGAGTACCGCCACTAGCACCAATCGCTTGGTTAAGTAAAATAAAGTGTGGTATATGGAATGCTCTATTATCAGTGGCACTTGTTCTACTTAATTCATTTCCATCAATAGAGAAAACTAAGCTACCATCTGTATTCCATTCCATTGCAAAGACATGCCAGTCACCAGTAGGATAGTTATCATACCATACACGACCACTTTCTTCCTTTTCATTGAAGAATGTACCACAAGTTAATTTACCATTATAAAATTCCATTACGTCAAATTCACCACAATAAGCCCACCATTCTCCTAACGTATCAGGGCTGCCATTTTCTTTATATCCAAATTCAAAACTGTCACCTAAAGTCCAAAATGCACCAAAAGAACCATTGTAATTGCAGGCTCTAACTTTTGCTTCTATTTTTCCATACATAAAAGCAAAATGCCCTTTAGAAATAATTGATGCGGATGTCCAAGAACCATCACTCGCTTTTTTACCTCTTAATGCTAATATGCCATCATTAATTTCTGCATTAGTGTTTGTATATCTTTGAGTTTCATTATTTCTAACATAACCTAGTTCATATCCCCATTTATTAGGGTCTACGCTACTACCTGAGAAATCATCTATCACATAAGCCCCAGTGGAATCCAATAGTGAACTTGAACTTGACCCATTGTCATTTAGTGTACCCGTGATGGCAGTACTTGCATCACCAGTAGCACATATTAACATCTTTGTTATATTCGCTGGTACAGTAAATGTGTATGATAAAGCTTTATTTGACCAATCATCTGTGTTACCTTCGACAAATGATACATAAGAATTTGATGAATTATAATAACAAACACACACATAATTAGCTTTATTAAGGTCTATAGTATAAGATTTACCGGCAGTTACACTTATATAATTTAATGTACTATAATATGTTCCATCTGTGGTATCTGTAATTACACCATCATTAAGTCTTTTATATTGAGTAAAAGCTAATCCGTCTTTAGTTGCTAAAGTAACTGTAAATACATTACTTGTCTTAGTTGTGCCTTTAGCGGTTGTAACTTTTATAGCCATACTATATGTTCCCGCATTACCTTTATTATCATGTTTGAATTTATAAGTTGTTCCACTAGCAGTTACATCACTAGTTTTATCGTAGAAGGTCTTACCTCCGTCCCATGATACCTCATGTTTTACTACTGCTATATTTGTAGTATATTGAATATAAAATTCTGTTTTTTCAGTTTGTGTTATGTTTCCAATATTACTAATAGTTAATGTTTCCGGTGTTACTGGAATTGCTTCTGTTGTAACAGTAATAGTTATATCACCAGTAACATTTGGTATATTAATATTACTTCCTCTAATAACAGTATTACTTATATCAGTTCCACCCATTATAACACTAATATTTTTTACAGTATAACCTTCATTAGCTGCAACAATAGTAGAATAACTTGAGCCTTTTTTAATTGAAGCAGTTGAGTTAGAACTTGTTGCTTGGTTTAAACTATATGTTATAGTATAATATGTGTCAGTAGTGCCACCACCACTTTCAGTATACACGGATTTTAATTTACATTTATCATATGTACCATTATCCCAGTCACTAATATTAAAAACGGCACTAGACTTAGTAAAGGAAGTAGCACTTATATAAGTACTACCTTCGTCCTTACTTAATAAAATGTCGGTAATATTAGTAACATCCGTTGTAAAATTTACGGTTAGTGTATCCCCAGTTGTACTGGGATTACTTGTTACAGTTATTGTTGCCATATAAACACCTCCATTTATTCACAAGTTGTTACTATACACTCTTTACTAAGTATTATAGTATATCCATCTTTATTTTGAATTGATTCTTTAACTTCGTTTAACCCATCTATTGTTGCATAGGTATCACTAACAGTCATTTTGAATCCGTCTAAGGATTGTTCTAATTTTGCTTGTTTACTAGTTACTACTTTTACTTGTTCTGCCACTTGTTCTAGTGTTGGTGTTGTATAAGTAGTTGCTGTAGGATTTTCCCATGTTAATTTATATCTTAACCATAAGTATTTATTTTCTGTTACAGCAGGCATACTCTCAACCCAACTACCTCCAGTTTGTGTTGTGTTACTAGTAGATAAATACCATTGTGGAGTTGAGTTCGTTAATGATTGTCCCTTATCACCAGGTTTACCATTATCACCTTTAAACTTACTCCATGTGTAGTCAGTTTTATTTGTACTCTCAGTAGATGTTGTTTTATTAATAGCAATACCTATATATTTTGTTGTATCTTTTGGAGTATCGTATAGTCCTGTTCCGTCTGCGTTATCACTATATTTTATCCAAGTATAATAAGTTTTACCATCTTTACCTTGTTCACCTTGAACACCTTGGTCACCTTTATCTCCTTTGATTAAACTCCATGTATAATCAGTAGGTGTATTGCTCTCTGTAGATGTTGTTTTGTTATAAGCAAAACCTATATAAGTTTTACCAGTTGGGTCATTACTAATACCACTACCATTTATATTATCAGCATATCTAATCCATGTGTAATAAGTTTTACCGTCTTCACCATTAGTTCCAGGTATACCTTGTAAACCTTGGTCACCCTTATCACCTTTCGCTCCTTGCTCACCTTTTATCTTACTCCATGTGTACGCAGTAACAGACTCACTGTCTTTATTATTTGTATCAGTATAAACTCCTATATAAGCTCCAGGAGTTTCACCTTTGTTTGCAGTAAAAGTTTTACCTGCATCATCACTATATTTTATGTGTAGATAATAAGTTTTACCGTCTGTACCATTAGTTCCAGGTATACCTTGTTCACCTCGTTCACCTTGTTGACCTTCAAATCTACTCCATGTATAAGCTTTATAATCAGTGCTATCATTTGGATTATAATCAACATATGTACCTATATAAGTACTTGGAGTTTCACTCATTGGATTACCATTCGCATTGGCACTATATTTTATATGGAAATATGTTGTCTTACCATCTTTACCTGGTGTTCCTGGTGTACCATCTTTACCAGGTGTACCATCTTTTCCTGGTGTACCTGGGATACCTTGCTCACCTTGTTCACCTTGTAAACCTTGTAGTCCTTGTGGACCCTGTTCACCTTGTGGCCCTTGAATACCTTGCTCACCTTGTGGTCCTTGTATACCTTGTGAGCCTTGTTCACCTTTATCTCCTTTATCTCCCTTAGCGCCTTGAATACATACTGGTGTTGAGTATGTTACACTACCATCACCTTGAGTGTATTTTATTCTTTGCCATATATATTTTCCACTTTCCCATTCAGGAGTAGTTTCTATCCAACTACCTCCAGTTTGAGTAGTATTACTTGTAGATACATAGTACTGAGATACAGTCTTTGTTAATGTTCCTTTAAAACTAGTTTCTAATTTACCTATTGCAGTTGTATGTTTATTTACAGTATCTACAGTGCTATTATATTCATCTTTTAGTTGAGTAACAGTTCCGTCTGTCTTAGTTATAGTTGTATTACTAATTAATTGACTAATTTGACCTTGTGCTATACCTATGTTAGTTGTATTGGTAGATACCTGCTCAATAACACTACTTAAATTTCCACTGATAGTAACATCTTTTATAGTATCAACTGTCTTCTTAAGTTGGTTAAATGATACATCCAATGTTTGGTCAGTATCATTAAATTTTATCTGACTTGCTTTTATAGTATTAGTGTTATTATTGATACTACTGATAACACTACTAATATCCAATTTACTACCACTTATATTGGCATTATCTGCTACTTTACTATCAACTATTAATCCATCTTTTATAGCGTCACTTGATTGAATACCATTCTGATTAATAAGTTGACCTTTACCAGTTTCATCATATAATACAAAAGTAAAATTACCTTTAGCATCTTTTCCTAGTTGAATACGTACATTACCTTTGCTATCTTTAAATTGTTGAAGATTTCCTTTTAATAACATAGAGCCGTCATCACTCTGAATATTTACATTGTTAGTATTAATTGTACCAGTATTGATTTTATTTGCACTTACAGTATCTATCATGGCATCTTTTATAAGTGCATCTGCTATAGTAACTTTACTAGCAGTAAGGTTTAAGGATTGTATATTATCCATAGTAAGATGACCACCAATTAAGGTTTGTATTTCTGCCACTGTAGCTTTTAAGTTTGTTATAGTGGCGTTAATGGCATCTAAATCACCGACTTTTAAGTTATCAATTTTGGCGTTTATAGCTGTAAAGTTATTTGTTGTAAGGTCTTTGAATTCTCCATAATCTGCTTTTATCTTTTGTGCCTCTAACTCAACTACTTTTAATTTTGGAACGCTTTCTCCGTCTAATAATAGATTACCTTCATCATCTATATATAGCCATGGAGCCTTTCCATCTTTTGTAAGTGTTTCTAATAGTTCTTGTAAGTTTTGTGGAATTTTAGTATCAGGGTCAGTTTCTAATACTTTTGTATCAGGGTCACCACATAAATCAGTTATTGTTTGTTTAGCAGTTTCCATATTGTTAGTTGCGTCTTGTAATTCTGCACTCATCTCCTCTGTCATTTCTTCTGTACTTAATGCCTGTGTTAATACAGCAACAATTCTATCCATGGCCTCGTTATAATCTTCTCCAGCCTGTTGAATATCTCCTATCTTGGCGTCCTCACATTCTTCATCTTCTATACCCTCAACTTGTACATCAATTCTATCTTGGTCATCTTCTACAGTGTCAGGTACTTCATAATACGTGTCATCTTCTGTAGTATCGTCAGAAGCAGCTACAGTAGCTACTTCTGATTCCTCTGCAAATTCTTCCATATCATCATCTAACGTTGGCCATATAATCATCTCGCCGTCATCATCATATATAGGTCTATCAACGTGTTCTCGTCCATCATCCATCATGTAAATCCCTCCTATCCAATCATAAATCTACCAACAAATAATATATTTTTACTTGATAAACTTTTTACTTTTACCTTTCTAAACACACCACTGGATAAACCGTTTGTACATTCAAGTGCCACAAAGTCACCATCTTTGTCTTTTTCAACTACTATAGCTGTATGAGATATCGCCATAAACTCACCATTATTCTTACTGTCAGCGTCCATAAATATAATATCACCGATTGCTAAATTTTTAAATGTTGTTAAATCAGCTACATCTACTACCCAGTTCTTCTGTACAAAATATTTTCCTATATTAGCTTCATCTCTAGTGCTTGGAATTGCCCAACTAATACTATTATTTCTATTATTATCAGCTTTCTTTTCGTTGCCATATGGAGATTTTTCATAAGTCCAACCAGTTAATACATAATTAAGAAAACAACTATCATCTATTTGATATTTTCCGTTTACTTTCCACTTACTGATATTCTCAGCAGGATTCTTGAAGTCACAAGGTGTAGTAGAATTATAACTGAACTTACTATTATTTTTATAATAACTATCAGCTATTTTAACTAGGTCTGAGGAATATTTAAAAAGAGGCTGTGCATAATTACTACCTTTTTTCTTAGCTCCAACACTTCCAAGATATGCCTTATCGCTAATAGTAGTATCAGGATTATAGTATACAGATACAATATAAGTAGTATCTGCTTTTGGTAATAATACTCCATTCTTACAGTCAACACCTTCCAAATATACCGTGTCAGGTTGTATTAGCTTAAATCCTTTGGCAGTAGTAAATATAATACGAGCATAGTAACTATCATTATAATTAGTGGATGAAGTTGCTGGCACTCTAAATTGTAGTTTTGTCATTGGTTTATTGTAAGAGTATACTCTCTGTGCATCTAACATTTTATTACTTGTAGCACTATCACTCTCCCATTCTGCTCCTTCACCAAAGTATAATATCTTTTTCTTATACTCTTTGTAGTAAGTCTGAGTAGATGCTTTGTCTTTCATTCTATAGCCGTCAGTAGTTAAACTGCTAAGCCAATAATGTTTATCTGTTGCATCGCACATATCTTTTGGTTTTCTCAAGAATATAACGTATCTTGTTTTGTTGCAGTAGTCTAACATCATATTATTAAGAGAATCTATCGCTTCATTCATTTTTTCATAGTTATCTGATTGAGAACTTCTCAAACGTGGTTCTTCACATACAAATATAGGTTTCTTTGGATATTTCTCCAATAGTGCTTTTATAAGAGATTGATAGTCTTCCACAACGTTATCAACATTATCTCCAAGTGCAGGAACCCCGAAAGCTAACATGACATGACTGACAGTTTTAGGGTATGGTGTTTTATCAGTAACTCCATTTACTGTAATATCAGTAATAAGTTTGCCACCTTCTACAAAGTCTTTAGGAGCTGCACTATTAAGTCCTTTATAAGTAACTTCATATGTTGTTCCGTCATCATCATCTACTATGTCTTTTGGAGGAGTTGGTTTTGTAGATGATTGGTTTTTTACTTTCGCCTCTTTGTCTGCTCTCGCTAAATCCCAAGGTCTCAATATTATACCATGCGTATACCAATGAGACATACTACCTCTTGAACTATATGTTATACTCATGTCTTCATATCTTATAGCTCTA
>ERZ827126.3027-NODE-3027-length-10737-cov-4.818012_pt1 | contig 10737 bp, 7 predicted proteins | sample MGYA00519780_ERZ827126 | MGnify/ENA primary metagenome ERZ827126 (study PRJEB31778, sample SAMEA3449262) | human gut metagenome | biome: human gut; feature: human-associated habitat; material: faeces | place: United Kingdom | collected 2010/2012 ...
AAAATATTGGGCAGGGTGATGAAGATCAGGCTGGGGCCTGCGGTTTGATCCACACCAAAGGTAAAGCAGGCCGGGAAGATGATGAGACCGGCCGTGATGGCCACAAAGGTATCCAGCACCACCACACGGACGCTCTCGCCCAGCAGGGAGTGCTCCTTGCCGATGTAGCTGCCAAAAATAGACATAGCACCGATGCCCAGGCTCAGGGTGAAGAAGGCCTGATTCATCGCACCCACCAGGGTGTTGACGATGCCAACCTCCTTCATGCGGCCAAAGTCAGGCACCAGGAAGAAGGAAAGACCCTCCTTTGCGCCGTCCATGAAGAGGCTGTTCACGGCCAGAATGACCATGATGAGGAGCAGGGCGATCATCATGCCCTTGGTCACACGCTCCAGACCATTCTGCAGGCCCTTAGCGCAGACCAGTATGCTCAGAACGACCACGAACACCATCCAGAAGGTCATAATGCCGGGGCTTGCCAGCATCTCGGTGAACTTGCCTGCCACCTCGTCTGCGTTCAAGCCGGAGAGCTTTCCGGCGGCAGTCATATAAAAATAGTGCAGCATCCAGCCTGCAACGGTGGTGTAGAACATCATCAGCAGGTAACAGCCGATCAGGGTGAAGTAGCCATGGATATGCCACTTCTGACCCGGCTTTTCCAGCACCTGATAGGCGCGCACCGGGCTTTTGCGGCTGGCACGGCCCACAGCAAATTCCATGGTCATAATGGGCAGACCCAGAATGACCAGGAACAGCAGGTAAAACAGTACAAAGGCTCCTCCGCCGCCCTGACCTGCCATATAAGGAAATTTCCACACGTTGCCAATGCCGATGGCACAGCCTGCCGACAGCAGGATGAAGCCCAGCCGCGATTTCAGCGTTTCACGTTCCATAGTAAATTTGTCCCCTCCAATAATTTCAGCCGCCCGCCTTCTGCACGAAAAACAGGCGAAATCAGTTTATTATATCACAAATTGGAAGAGAATGGAGTGCTTTTTCGTATTTTCCCTTGCAAATTTCTTTCATCTTATATAAAATAGACAAGATGAAATGTGTACAACACGGAAAGGAACAACCGGATGGTCTCAGACGAAACAGCCTACCGGAAGTATCTGGCCGGAGACGAAGCTGCCGCTCAGCTGTTGGTGGAGCGGTATGGCGACGCGCTGACCCTTTACATCAACGGCGTGCTGGGCGATATCCACGAGGCAGAGGATCTGATGATCGAAGCCTTTGCCCATATTTTTGCAAGAGAGCGGCCCATTCAGGATGGCTGCTTCAAGGCTTACCTCTATAAAACCGGGCGCAATCTCGCATTGCGCTGCAAGACCCGGCGGCGGTTTTTTCTGCCGCTGGAGGAACTGCCTTTTGAACTGCCGGACGAGGCACTGGCCGAGACTGGATTGCTCCAGAACGAACAGCACCAGCAGCTGTACGCCGCACTGGGCAAGCTCAAAAAGGAATACCGGGAGACACTTTTTCTGGTCTATTTTGAAGAACTGAGCTACCGGCAGGCCGCACAGGTGCTGGGACGCACCGAGCAGCAGGTAACGAACCTTGTGTACCGGGGCAAGCAGCAGCTGAAACAACTTTTGGAACAGGAGGGATATCAGTATGAAAACTGATGCCGAACGGATGGCGCTGATCCGCCAGCGCACGGCCCAGCTGCAGCGTCAGGCGCGCGCACGGCAGATGCTGCTGATCGATGCAGGCTGTATGGCGGCCTGTCTTGTGCTGGTGGTCTGCCTGGGCCTTGCCATGCCCGGCTGGGCAGGCACATCGGTCGCGCTGCATGTTTCCCCCACCGGCACCGCCGGGATGCTGAGTGAGCGCGGAGCCGACGGTTATATCCTGGTGGGCGTACTCTCGTTCCTGCTGGGCTCCTGCGTGACCATCCTGCTCTACCGCCTGCGCCGCAGCAGTGAAAAGAAGCACACGAGGGACGACGATGAGCTTTGAGATCATTGACAACACCTTTCAGGTGATCGTGCTGGCTGCGATGGCGCTCCTCGCCTTTCTCCTCGCCTTCCGGCGCAGCAGCCGCTCCTGCCTGATCCTGGCGTTCGGCTACGCCAGCTTTATGATGGGCACTTTGTACTACCTGCTCCATCTGATCATTCTGGGCCATGGGCCGCAGGTGTTTTATGTGGCCGAATGCTCCTGGATGGCCTCGTATTTCTTTTTTCTCTCGCTGGAGATCCTCTATTGGGAGGGCCTGCGCCCGCCGTTCTCGCCTTTTGCGTTGGCGGCCGGGGTGGTCATTGCCGGAGTTGTCATGCGGGTGCAGGTGTTTGGCCCTTCGCCGCTGATGTCTGGTGTGCTGGCGCTCACCTTTGGCGCGCTGGCCCACCTCTGTTTTTCGGCCCTGCAAAAGGAAAAACGGCTCCGGCCTTATGAGATCGCACTTTTGTTTGAAATGCTGTTGCAGATCCTTCTGTTCGTTGCCTCCGAGTTCATCCGTGATTACACCCGGTTCAACCTTTACTATGCTGTGGACATCCTGTTGACCCTCACGCTGGTCAGCTTCCTGCCCCATATCCTGCGGGAGGAGCCCCATGACCTACATTGAAAACATCTTTTTGTGCCTGGCGCTTCCCATGCTACTCTCCCTGCTGTTCACATCGGGCAGCCCCCGGCGCTTTACCCTGTTCGTGGTGCTGGGCATGGCCACCTGCCTGCTTTCGGCTTATGTCAGCAGCTTTTTCATGGGGCGGCACCAGTGCAGTGCCGTGACCACCGCCATTGAGATCGCACCTGTCTGCGAGGAGATCCTGAAGCTGCTGCCTCTGCTGCTCTACTTTTTGATCTTTGAGCCGGATTCCCACAAGCTGACTCCTGCGGCCATTGGCATTGCAGTGGGCTTTGCTACCTTTGAAAACGTCTGCTACCTGACCGAAAACGGTGCAGGAAGTTTTGTTTTCCTGCTCATCCGCGGCATGTCCGCCGGGGCCCTGCATCTGGTCTGCGGCATCCTGACCGGTCTGGCACTGGCCTATGTGTTCCGCCGTCCGTGGCTCACCTGCACCGGCACGGTGGGGATTCTGGGGGTCTGCATGGTGCTGCACGGCATCTACAACCTGCTGATCACCGCCGACGGCTTCTGGCAGATGGTCGGGTACTTCTTTCCCTCTGCCATCATCGTCACCCTGTTTGCGGCAAGGCTGCTCCACAGGGGCAGGCACACTGTTTTTCGCTGATCGTTTCCCGCTCTTTTCCGGAGCGGGAAATTTTTTTGAACTTTTTTCAAATTTGGGTGAAAGGAATCGGCGCGAACTGTATTATAGGAGATAGAGAGGACGGAAAGCAGCCGCTCTGATGATCTCTCAAAAGGAGGGACTGTCCATGACCCAGAAGGCGAGTGTTCGTATGGAGGAAATTCGCCGCCGCACACGCAGGCTTCGTCAAAGGCGGGCACATCGAATCAACTGCACTCTCTCCGCAGTTTGTCTGTTTTTGACAGTCGGCATTGCGTCCCTGCTGTATCAGGAGCATGTTCCGGGTCTTTCCATCGTTCTGGCCGGGTACGGCTCAGTGCTGCTGCACAGCGGCGCTGATGCTTATATCGTGGTCAGCGTCGGCTCCTTTGTCACCGGCGTTGTATTCACGTTGCTCGGCATCCGGTACAGGCAGTACAAAGCACTGCACCGCCCCTTCTCCCCGGATGCTGCAGACAAGGCTTCCTCCCAAAGCCTCTCTGACGACCAGTAGCGCCCTCCATGCTCTTCTCCCACACACTTTTCTCCATACCCCGAAAAGGCTCTGCCGTTTCTCCCGGCAGAGCCTTTTCCCTTTTAACCAAAAACAGCACGCCGAAACCGAACGGCGTGCTGTTTTTTCTGGTTCTATGGTTATCTGTCCCACTTGTCGCACAAGGCGTTGATCTGGTCGGCAAACTTGGCAAGATCCTTGTTGGCCCCGCCCTCGTTGTGCTCGATGACGCGGAGCAGCCGCTTGCCGGCGCTGACCAGCCGCTGGAACACCGTTGCGGCGCGGGACGCGCCCTCGCTGGGCTTGTGCTCCAGCCGGACACGGGAGCCTTCCTGCAGGCAGACCGCACCTTCGGCCCCAATGGCCCACTGCTCCCCATTATATGGCGCACAGGCGGTAAAGCCCTGCTCGGTCAGGGTCTGGGCAAAGATGTTCTCCACCTCGTCCTCGCCATGGATGACGAACACCCGCTTGGGCTTGGGGCTGAATGCGTTCACCCAGGCCAGCAGGCCCTCGCGGTCGGCATGGCCCGAAAGGCCCGTCAGCTGACAGATCTCTGCCTGCACGTCGATGGTCTCACCGAACAGCTTGACATTGACGGCGCCATCGATCAGGGTGCGGCCCAGCGTTCCCACGGCCTGATAGCCCACAAAAAGGATCGTGCACTCCGGCCGCCACAGATTGTGCTTGAGGTGGTGGCGGATGCGGCCTGCCTCGCACATGCCGCTGGCCGAGATGATGACCTTGGGCACCCGGTCGGCGTTGATCATCCGGGACTCATCGCTGGTCACGCTGACCTGCAGCCCCGGGAACTGGATGGGGTCGATGCCCTGGGCCAGCAGCGCCCGGGTATCCTCGTCAAAGCAGTCGGGGTCGGTATCTTTGAAGATGCGGGTCGCCTCAATGGCAAGGGGGCTGTCGATGTAGACCGGGAAATTGCCGTGGCCGGTGACCAGCCCCTCTTTTTTGATCTCCCGGATAAAGTAGAGCAGCTCCTGGGTACGGCCCACCGCAAAGCTGGGGATGACCACATTGCCGCCCCGGTCAAAGGTGCGCTGCAGGATCCTGCTCAGCTCCCCCACATAGTCCGGGCGGGGACCGTGGCTGCGGTCGCCATACGTAGACTCCATAAACACATAGTCCGCGTCCCGGATCGTTGTCGGGTCCTTGATGATGGGCTGATGCTGGTTGCCGATGTCCCCGGAAAAGACCAGCTTGGTGGTGGTGCCGCTCTCAGTGACCCAGATCTCGATGCTGGAAGAACCCAGCAGATGGCCCACATCGATGAAGCGGATCACAAGGCCCGGGGCCAGTTCAATCTTAGTGTTATACTCCATGCCCCGGAACAGCTGCATGGCCGCCTCGGCATCCTGCACGGTGTACATCGGCTCCACCGGCTCGGCACCGGCACGCTTCGCCTTGCGGTTCTTCCATTCAGCTTCAAACTCCTGAATGTGGGCAGAGTCCCGCAGCATGATGCTGCACAGCTGAGTCGTGGGCTTGGTGGCATAGATCCTGCCCCGGAAGCCGTTGCGCACCAGCAGCGGCAGCTGGCCTGTGTGGTCGATATGCGCATGGGTCACCAACACGCCGTCAATTTCACCCGGTGCCACAGGGAGGGGCTGGTTTTCGTAGACATTCTTGCCCTGCTCCATGCCGCAGTCGATGAGGTAGCGCTGCCCAGCTGCTTCCAGCAGGGTGCAGCTGCCCGTGACCTCGTGGTTGGCTCCCAAAAATGTGAGCTTCATAGATACACCTCCCAGTTTGGTTCTGCACCCTTAGTATAGCATAACTCGCTGCATCCATCTGCCCAAATCGTGTGAAGAGTTATCGGGCAAAGCGCCGAAATTTTGAAAAAGTTTTTATACAATCTTGACAAACCACCCCCAACTGAGATAAACTTTATTCGTATGACGTAACTTCTACAGAGATTCAAAATAGAGAGGTAGTTATTTATGGTTCGTAACGATTTGCGCAACGTCGCCATTATCGCTCACGTTGACCACGGCAAGACCACGCTGGTGGATGCCATGCTGCGTCAGAGCGGCGCTTTCCGCGACAATCAGGTCGTGGCAGAGCGTGTCATGGACAGCGGCGATATCGAGCGTGAGCGCGGCATCACCATTCTGGCCAAGAACTGCTCCTGCACCTACAAGGGCGTCAAGATCAATATCGTCGATACCCCGGGCCACGCCGACTTCGGCGGCGAGGTCGAGCGCGTGCTGAAGATGGTCAACGGCGTTCTGCTGCTGGTCGATGCAGCCGAGGGCTGCATGCCCCAGACCCGTTTTGTTCTGCAGAAGGCTCTGCAGCAGAACCTGAGCCTGGTGGTTGCCATCAACAAGATCGACCGCCCCGATGCCCGCATCAAGGAAGTCATCGATGAGGTGCTTTACCTGCTGATGGATCTGGGCGCTACCGATGAGCAGCTGGACTGCCCCATGCTGTTCTGCTGCGGCCGTGATGGCACCGCAAGCCTGGACCCCGATGTGCCCGGCACCGACCTGATCCCCCTGTTCGATACTCTGCTGAGCACCATCAAGCCGCCCGAGGGCGACCCCGAGGCTCCCTTCCAGATGCTGGTGTCCTCTGTGGACTACAACGACTTTGTGGGCCGCATCGGCATTGGCCGCATCCAGAACGGCGTTGCCAAGGTGGGCGAGGAAGTTGTCGTCTGTGACTGGCACAATCAGGATCTGAAGATGCGCGGCCGTCTGACCAAGCTGTACGACTTCCAGGCCAATGGCCGTCAGCCGTGCGATAACATCACCGCCGGCGATATCGTGGCATTCTCCGGCCTGCCCGACGTGACCATCGGCAATACCCTGTGCAGCCCCTCCAATGTGGAGCCGCTGCCCTTCGTGAAGATCAACGATCCTACCGTTGAAATGACCTTTTCCGTCAACGACAGCCCGCTGGCCGGCCGCGAGGGTAAGTATGTTACCAGCCGCCAGATTCGTGACCGTCTGCAGAAGGAACTGCTGAAGGATGTCGCTTTGAAGGTGGAGGATTCCGCCACCACCGATTCCTTCCGCGTTATGGGCCGTGGTGAGATGCACCTGTCCATCCTGATCGAGACCATGCGCCGTGAAGGCTATGAGCTGCAGGTCTCTCCCCCGCACGTTCTGACCAAGGTCATCGACGGCAAGACCTACGAGCCTATGGAGCACGTCGTCATCGACGTCCCCACTCAGTATCAGGGTGCTGTCATGACCGGTCTGGGCCAGCGCAAGGCCATCCTGCAGCAGATGGAGTCTCTGGGTTCCGACCGTGTGCGTCTGGAGTTCCGTATGCCCAGCCGCGGCCTGTTCGGCTACCGCAACCAGTTCCTGACCGATACCCACGGCGAAGGCATCATCAACCAGATCTTCGACGGTTACGATGTCTGGGCTGGCATGATTGCCAACCGCTCCACCGGTTCTCTGGTCAGCTTTGAGACCGGCGAGGCTGTCACCTACGGTCTGTTCAATGCTCAGCAGCGCGGCACCCTTCTGGTGGGCGCTGGTGAAAAGGTCTACGAGGGCATGGTCATTGGCTACACCGCTTCCGGCGAGGACGTGGATGTCAACGTCTGCAAGACCAAGCACCTGACCAACACCCGTGCATCCGGCTCCGATGATGCTCTGCGCCTGATCCCCATTAGCAAGCTCAGCCTGGAAGGCTGCCTGGAATTCTTGGCACAGGACGAGCTGCTGGAGGTCACTCCTGAAAATCTGCGCATCCGCAAGCAGATCCTGAACCACGAGCAGCGCATGAAGGCCAAGAGCAAGCTGAAATAAGCCTTTCCTTCTTTTATAATATGTACTTTACCGTCCTGCAGCGTTTCAAAACACTGCAGGACGATTTTATTTTGCCAAAAATGATTCATTTTTTAAAAAAAGGCTTGCAAAAGGCATTCTTATGCGGTATAATATCTCTCGCAGTCACAAATGTGATCTGCCTCTTTAGCTCAGTCGGTTAGAGCACCTGACTGTTAATCAGGGTGTCGCCTGTTCGAGTCAGGCAAGAGGCGCCAGAAGAAAAGGCAATGTTCCACAGAACATTGCCTTTTTTGTTTGTCCCATACTACACCCTTTTTCTGTACAGCCATGCAGTCGTGTTTCTCCTCTGTTTTTGGGCTTCTCTGTCCCAAAAACACAGCATCCATGCGAAAAAAGCATCAAGCATAATGATTTCTTAAAATTTGACTACTTGAAGAAGATGTCACATTGTGGTATACTGCTTATAAGCTTTGGGAATTTGTATCTGTTTTTCCAAAGTCCGGCACACAGATCAAAGGGTAGGTGCTCCCTTCTTTTGATAGCAGCCGACCGGTGTTTTGTCATGGTTCTCCGCAGGACAGGACAAAGCACCGGTCTCTGTGCTGTTGTTTCAGGCTCCGGCTCTTTTCACGTTGTCAGATCTGCGGCAGGCCGCTTCTTCAAAACGCCTGCCGCTGTTTGAATAAATTTGTATATGATCAAAGGAAGCATCTATGCGTTATACCTATGTCCGGCAGCACGACACTACTGACTGTGCGGCTGCCTGCCTCGCAATGGTGTGCCTCCATTACAAAAAGGAAGTTACCATCACCCGCCTGCGCGATATGATGGGTACCGACCTGAAAGGCACGAACCTTGTTGGTTTGCAGAAAGCCGCTAATGAGTTGGGTTTCACCACTGCAGCGGTTCGCGTAGACCGTGAAAATTTCCTCAGCGATTTCTCGCTGCCCTGCATTGCGCAGGTCATCACCGATCAGGGTCTGGCCCACTTTGTGGTTGTCTTTAAAAAGACCACCATTAAAGATGACGGTGAGCGTCGTCGGCACATGCTGAAAGAAGCCGAAGCCGCCAAGGAAGATGAGAAGAACGGCAAAAAACACAAGTGCAAGGATTATGTCGTGATCGGCGACCCCGGCAGTGAGCTGAAAAAGATCTCTCTGGATGAGTTCTACAAGAACTTTACTGGTGTTCTGCTGCTGATGAACCCCACCTCGGAGTTCAAGGGTGGTAAGATCGAAAAGGGCGGCATGTTCAAGCGTTACGTCGACCTGTTGCTGCCCCAGAAAAAGCTCTTTGCCTATGCGATCCTGAGTTCTCTGATCGTTACGATCCTGGGCATTGCCTCCTCCATGTTCAACAAGATCCTGATGGACGAGGTCTTGCCATATGGCCTAGACAATCTGCTGGTCACGCTGATCCTTGTGTTCAGCATGGTCAGCATCACCAATACGCTGGTGGGCTTTGTCCGGCAGTGGGTTCTGATCCACCTATCCATCAAGATCGATATTCCGCTGATGCTGGGTTACTTCGGGCATATCTTCCGTCTGCCCATGAAGTTCTTTGCCACCCGCAAGACTGGTGATATCACCACCCGTTATTCGGATGCAAACACCATCAAATCCATCTTCACCAGCATTGCGCTGAGCCTGATCATGGATATCTCGATGGCCATTATCACCGGTATCATCCTGTTCCGCATGAATGCGATGCTCTTCTCGATCTCGCTGTTCATGGCTCTGGTCAGCATTCTGCTGGTGCTGATCTACAAGCAGCCTTACAAAAAGATCAACGAAGAGACCATGGTGCAGTCCGCTGCACTGAACAGCCAGATGATCGAAAGCCTGCGCGGCATTGAGACGGTCAAGTGCAACGCCAACGAGGATACCGAAATGGAGAACCTCGAGCGTGAGTACATCAAGAGCCTGAAGATCAGCCTGCGCTCCAGCAAGATCAGCACCACGCAGGGCCTGATCTCCTCCTTCATTTCCACCGGTTTCAGCATGCTGACCACCTATGTGGGTATCAGTCAGGTTCTGAAGGGTGAGATGACACTGGGCGGATTCATGGCCTTCAGCACGCTGTCCTCTTACTTTACTTCCCCGCTGAGCAACCTGATCGGTCTGCAGATGCAGATTCAGGAGGCCAGCATTTCCATGAAGCGTCTGGGCGAGATCATGGATTATCCCTCCGAGACGGTCGGCGACGAAGACCGCACCGATCTGGACAAGGTGGAGGGCGATATCGAGTTCAAGGATGTCACTTTCCGTTATGGCAACCGTGCCCCTGCACTGGATCACATCAGCTTTACCATTCCGGCCGGTAAAAAGGTCGCGCTGGTGGGCAGCAGTGGCAGCGGCAAATCCACGATCACCAAGCTTCTGCTCAAGTATTATGAGCCGGAGGATGGCGAGATCGATTTCAATGGCGTGAACCTGACGGAATACACCAACGATTCTGTCCGCCGCGCAATTTCCTATGTGCCGCAGAACGTTGAGCTGTTCAGCAAGACCATCTATGACAACATCCGTGTTTCCCGCATGGATGCCACCATGGACGAGGTCAAGGAAGCTGCCAAGAAGGCCGATGCGCACGACTTTATCCGTCATCTGCCCCTGCAGTACAACACCTATCTGGAGGAAGCCGGCAACGGCCTGTCCGGCGGTGAAAAGCAGCGCATTGCACTGGCTCGTGCTTTCCTGAAGGATTCCAACCTCTACATTCTGGATGAGTCCACCAGCAACCTCGACTTTGCAACGGAAAACCTGATCTTCAACATGATCTATGACCAGCTTGCGGATCGTTCCATGCTGATCGTTGCTCACCGCCTGTCCACTGTCCGTGACTGTGACATGATCCTGGTGATGGATCACGGCCAGATCGTGGAGCGCGGCACCCATGAGGAGCTGCTTGCCAAGGAAGGCAGATACTACGAGCTGTGGAACATGCAGCAGGGTATTTACCGCAGCAAGAAAAAGGCAGAACCCAAGCAGCCTGTCATGCAGGCTGTCGTGGAAGAGGATGACGACGGCGAGTCGATCACCTATTGATATGCTGAGATCGGATGGAGTTCCGGTTCCATAATATGACTGCCAGGGCCATCGATGCTGACAACAGAAAGCCTGTTTGTCTCGTCTGTCCTGAATAAGGAAGATGGTGTTACCCTGAAGCGGCGCGGTCTGCTCAGGTGACAATGCCTTACTATGGTGTGCCCGGAGACAAAGCGCCTCCGGGCCCATTTTATCTAACGCCGATGTAAAGTAAATCTGAA
>ERZ827126.3028-NODE-3028-length-10734-cov-4.080719_pt1 | contig 10734 bp, 8 predicted proteins | sample MGYA00519780_ERZ827126 | MGnify/ENA primary metagenome ERZ827126 (study PRJEB31778, sample SAMEA3449262) | human gut metagenome | biome: human gut; feature: human-associated habitat; material: faeces | place: United Kingdom | collected 2010/2012 ...
CTGTTTTTTCTGCGAAAACAACAAGAAGTTGTTTTCACAGGTCAGCCCGTGTCTCTTTTCCGGTGGAAACCGTCTCCGGGTTTGTTTCCTTTTGGTATGCAGCGCACCGATGACGCATCCGGACGAAAACCGGAATAAGTTTTTTTCAAAAAAAGCCGTTTTTTTCTTTTTTTCCATAGAAAAAAACTTTGTTTCGTTTGAAAAGCAAGACAATTGCAGATTCGGGGGAAAATCACTTGACAAATTTCAAAAATTCGAGTATGATAATAATGTCAATTGGAAAAAGCACAGCAGTTCCGCTGAATTTCCTGTGCTGTGACGAATTGTGACAAGGAGAGCAGACTTGAAGAACAGACAGCAGCAGATGAAACCAAATACACACCGATTCAAACGGGTGTGCTGCCGCTGGATGCCGACAGGCATTTCTTCTGACCGCTCGGAAATGATAGGTGAAACAAAGGCGTTTCCATGATGAAACCGGTGCAGCTTGCACTAAGCTGTACGCAAACGGTGAACCATGAAAATGCTTTTTATTTTTAGGAGGTAATTATCATGTCCAAAAATGTTGCTGAGTACTTTGCATGCGACGTCTTCAATGATGAAGTCATGAAGGCAAGACTCCCGAAGCCGGTCTATAAGGCAATGACCAAGACCCGTAAGATGGGTACTCCCCTGGATCCCACTTATGCCGATGTTGTGGCAAATGCCATTAAGGATTGGGCGATCGAACACGGTGCGACCCACTATACCCACTGGTTCCAGCCGATGACAGGTTCTACCGCAGAAAAGCACGACTCTTTCATCAGCCCGACTGACAACGGCATGGTAATTATGAACTTTTCCGGCAAAGAGCTGGTCAAGGGCGAACCGGATGCCTCTTCTTTCCCGTCCGGCGGTCTGCGTGAGACCTGCTCTGCAAGAGGCTATACCGCATGGGATCCGACTTCCTACTGCTTTGTGAAGGAAGGCTCCCTGTACATTCCGACCGTTTTCGTTTCCTATACCGGTGAGGCACTGGATAAGAAGACACCGCTGCTGCGTTCCATGGACGCACTGAGCCAGCAGGCTGTCCGCATCCTGCGCCTGTTCGGCAACACCACCGCAACCAAGGTCACTTCTACCGTTGGTCCGGAGCAGGAATACTTCCTCATCGACAAGAAGATGTACGACAAGCGTGAAGACCTGATCATGACCGGCCGTACCCTGTTCGGTGCAATGCCGCCGAAGGGTCAGGAGCTGGATGACCAGTACTTCGCAAATCTGAAGCCCCGTGTTGCAGCTTATATGGCTGACCTGGACGAGGCGCTGTGGAAGGTCGGCGTATTCGCTACCACCAAGCACAACGAAGTTGCTCCGGCACAGCACGAAATGGCACCGGTATTCTCCACCACCAACATTTCCACTGACCAGAATGAGCTGGCAATGGAAGTGATGGAAAAGGTCGCTCTGAAACACGGCCTGGTTTGCCTGCTGCACGAAAAGCCGTTCGACGGCGTGAACGGTTCCGGTAAGCACAACAACTGGTCCATGGCTACCAACGATGGTCAGAACCTGCTAGATCCGGGCAGCACACCGATGGAAAATATGCAGTTCCTCACATTCCTGTGCGCAATCATCAAGGGTATTGATGAATATGCAGACCTGCTCCGCATCAGCGCATCTTCTGCCGGAAATGACCACCGTCTGGGTGCAAACGAGGCACCGCCGGCAATCATCTCCATCTTTATGGGCGAAGAACTCCAGGGCGTTCTGGACGCACTGGAGGCAGGCACTTCCTACAAGAGCGAATCCAAGGTATTCGAGATCGGCGTAGATGCTCTGCCGGACTTCCCGAAGGATTCCACCGACCGGAACCGTACTTCTCCGTTTGCATTCACCGGCAACCGTTTCGAGTTCCGTATGGTCGGCTCTTCCGACAACATCGGCTGCCCGAACTCTCTGCTGAATGCGATCGTAGCCGGCGAGCTGTCTGACATCGCCGACAAGATGGAAGGCGTTCCGGCTGACAAGTTTGATGACGAGCTGAAGTCCCTGCTGGTTTCCATCATCAAGGATCACAAGCGTATCATCTTCAACGGCAACGGCTACTCCGACGAGTGGGTCGCTGAGGCTGAAAAGCGTGGTCTGCCGAACTTCAGATCCACCGTTGACTGTGTTCCGCACTATGCAGACCCGAAGAACATTGCTCTGCTGGAAAAATTCGGCGTACTGTCTGAAAAGGAAATCAAGGCTCGTATGGAAGTCCTGCTGGAAAACTATGCAAAGACCATCAACATCGAGGCTCTGACCATGATCGACATGGCAAAGAAAAAGTATATCCCGACCTGCATCGCATACACCAAGGAACTGTGCGACGCTGTGGCTGTGAAGAAGTCCCTGGAGATCTGCCCGTGCGTCGAAAAGGAACTGGCAGAAAAGGTAAGCGGACTCACCAAGGATGCTTATACTGCAACCAACAAGCTGGAAGAGGCTGTTGCCGCAGCTGCTGCCAAGGATTCCTGTGTTCTGGATATGGCAAAGTCCTATCGGGAAGAAGTTATCCCGGTGATGGATGCACTCCGTGCCGCAGTAGACGGTCTGGAAGTAATTCTCCCGTCCTGCAAGTGGCCGGTACCGGCATACAGCGACATTATCTTCAATGTCTGAGATCTGCCGTAAAATAGCGCAAGAATGAGAAGAATGGATTACCTCCCATTCTTTTGAAAAGACCGTCTGTGTTTTCGCAGGAAAGCACAGACGGTCTTTTTGCGCAGCAGCAAAAACAAATTGTTTTGATTTTTCCCTTGACAACTGCCCTGCCCTATGCTATACTATAAGCATAGACCGTTGCATGATGTATACAACAGTTAAAACAGTTATTTCATGGGAGCTGATCTACAATGCTAACAAAACATAACAATATAAAACGGATTCTCGCAGTGATCCTGGCAGTTCTGGCGCTGGTGGGCGGTCTCTACGGCATATGCCGGGCAGTGAGAACCGCCAGAGCCTACGACGTGGCACCGCTGACAGATGCACAGCTGACAGACCTGGACTTAACGGGCATCACCCATCTGATGATCGTAGCGCACCCGGACGATGAAACACTCTGGGGCGGAGCGCATATTGCAGACGGCGGCTATCTGGTGGTCTGCATCACCAACGGCAACAATCCCACACGTTCTGCGGAGTTTCAGTCTGTGATGCAGGCATCCGGAAATGTGGGGCTGATCCTGTCCTATCCGGACAAGGTTGCCGGAAAGCGGGACAACTGGAATCATGTCCGCACCCAGATCCGGACAGACCTGGAAAAGGTCATGACCTATCAGCCCTGGGAGGACATTGTGACACACAACGCCAAGGGCGAATACGGACACATCCACCACAAAATGACACACCAGATCGTCACCGCACTGTACGATGCCGACCAGCTGCAAATGCCGCTCTATGTCTTTGGCAAGTACTACCGTGCCGCAGCGCTCCCGGATGTCAAGGACACGCTGACGCCGGTTTCCGACGAGGGACTGGAGAAAAAGGAGAAACTGTTACAGCTGTACACTTCCCAGGCACATACGATCCAGGGACTTTCTCATATGAACCCCTATGAGATGTGGACGCAGACCCGTGGAGGTGCGGCAGATGATACAGCGGCGTAATACTGCGACGAAACGGCAGACGCTGCTGCACTGCGGCGCACTGGCGGCGATTCTGGGAGTTGTGGTCGGGCTGATCTTTCTGGTGCATCCCGGCTGTGTCTACGGGGCGCAGACTGACTGGAGCAACCAGCACTTCGCCATTCCGGAATATTTCCGCACCCGGTTTTATGCCACCGGAAATCTATTTCCCAACTTTGCCATGCAGCTGGGCAGCGGACAGAACATTTTCAATTTCGCCTATTACGGCTTATACAGCCCGGTGATCCTGCTTTCGTTCGCCTTCCCCTGGATGACCATGGCGACCTATTTGCAGATCTCCAACATTCTGCTGACGCTGATCGGTACACTTCTGTGCTACTTCTGGCTGCGGAAATGGTTTGTTCCAAATCTGGCATTTTTCCTGGCGCTCCTCTATCTGACAGCGGCACCGGTGATTTTTCACGGTCATCATCACATTATGTTTGTGAACTATCTGCCCTTTTTATTCTGGGCGCTGCTCTCGGTACATCACGCTCTGGAAAAACGGTTCTCTCTACAGCTGATCGCCGCATCGGTCTGCATTCTTCTCACCAGTTTCTTTTTCAGCGTCGGCGCATTTTTTGCCATTGTCATTTACGCCGTCTTTCTGACGCTGCACCGGCATCACGTACACCAGGTGCGTCAGATGCTCCGCACGCTTTGCATTATCGGACTGCATCTGCTGCTCAGTGCTGTGATTGCAGCCTTTCTGCTGCTGCCGGTTGCCTGGACACTGCTCCACGGCAGAGACGCCTCCAGCAGTTCACAGTCTCTCTGGAGCATCCTGCTCCCGGGTGTCCACCTGCGCTATCTGACCTACAGCCCCTTTTCCATCGGCATGACTTCGTGCAGCGTCCTTGCAGTCTGCGCCATGCTCTGCTTTCCCAGAAGATCGACCCGGTTTCTCGCCGGCGTATTCGGCGTGATTCTGGTCTGCCCTCTGCTGCTGTATCTGATGAACGGCACCATGTATCTCGATCCGAAAGCATACATTCCCCTGCTGCCCCTGCTGCTCCTCCTGTGCGGCTTTTTCTGGCGGCAGCTCCGTTCCCGTCAGATACTGCTGAAACCCACGCTGCTGCTGTTTGCATCGGCACTGGGGTTGGGTATCCTGACCAACAGCGGCACGGCTGTGGAGCAGATCGCAGCCATTCTGGACGGCATCTGTATGCTGCTCGCCTTTGTGCTGTATCTGCACCGGCAAAGCACCCGGAAACCCGGCAAGTCGCTCAAGCTCCTGCTGATGCCTACGCTGGCGTTCAGCATTGCCACCTGTCTGGCGGTCAATCTGGGCGACACCTACATGACCAGGAAAGACGTGGACATTGTTTACTCGAATGAGATCCAGACGCTGACCGACCAGGTTGCCGCAGACGATGACTCGTTCTATCGTGTCTCCAACGAATACCACGTCGGAGACACGGTAAACCGCATCTGGGGAAAGGACTACTACCGCAGTTCCGTCTATTCCTCCATTCACAACGCATCGTTCTCCGATTTCTACTTCCACCAGGCATACAACGAAAACGGCATCCGGAATGCGGCAATGATTGTCCAGTCCAAGAATCCCATCTTCGGCATTCTGATGGGCGAAAAGTACCTCATCAGCCAGAAACCCATTCACCGGTACGGTGTACAGCAGATCGGACAGGAAGGCGATTACCTGCTCTATGAAAACACCCTGGCGTATCCCATCGGTTTCGCCACATCCAACGTCATTACCGCCCAGCAGCTGAAACAATTCCACTACCCCGGCCGGCTGGAGGCACTGCTGGAAAATGCGGTGGTGGATGAGGACGACCTGCCGGACAATGCCTCTTACCAGGCACATCTGCCGGACAGCATCCAGAAAATTTCACCGAAATATACGGCGACCTCATGCAGCAATAACCAGATCACCCAGCTGGAGGACGGCAAGTTTTACGTCCACAGCAAGAAGGACTTTTCTGTTACGGTCACGCTGCAGGAACCGATCGACGCACTCCTCCTGCTGAAATTCCACGTGGACAATCATCTGGGAAACGGCACGACTACCGGGGACGTTGCAATCACCATCAACGGCATCCGCAACAAGCTGACCGATCCGCAGTGGAAATATCAGAATCAGAACAACAACTTCCAGTACACCATCTCTTCGGACGAGCCGATCCAGAAGTTGAAACTGAAATTTTCCGCCGGAGACTATGTGATCTCGCAGAGCGCCATGTACACCATGCAGTATGACACACTGCACCATGCGGCTGAACAGCTCAGCCCCTGGGAGCTGCGCCATGATAATCTGGGCGACGACACCATGGAGGGCGACATCCAGGTGAAAGAGGACGGTTGGTTTGTGCTGGCTGTCCCCTATGACACCGGATTCCACGTCACCATCGACGGCAAGGACACTGCATACTACCGCACGGACAAGGACTTCCTGGGCTGTCCCATCTCCGCCGGCAGCCACAGCATCCGCATCACCTATGCGGCACCGCTGGCAAAGCAGGGACGCTGGTGTTCTGCCGCAGGGGTCGGCATTACAGTACTGCTGTTCCTGGGGAACAGCCTGCTCCGGCGTCACAGCCGAAAGAAACGCAGCACCGCTCCATGCAACTGATAAGGCAAGTCCATTTATCACGCAAACCGCATTTTCAGAGGTTCTGGAAATGCGGTTTTTTTATCGGTTGATCTCACGCTTGTCCGTCCGGTTGAGAAGATAATCCACCGAGACGTCATAAAAGTCTGCCAGGCGCACCAGGACTTCGGTGGGAATATCGTGGCCGCCGGATTCATAATAGCTATAGGTGCGCTGGCTGATAAACAAGTTCTTCGCCATGTCAGTTTGCGTCATGTCCATGTCCTCCCGTAAATTGCGGATTCGAATATACTGCATAAAATATCACCCTTTCAAGATTATGGTTTTATTTTATGCTAGAACAAAACGTTCTATTGACTTTTAGAACAAAACGTGCTATAATATAGCTGTCACATTTCAGAAATCTGTGACGAAAACAAATCTAAGGAGGACGTTATGCGTAAAAAATGGATTGCAGGGTTGCTGGCAATTTCGATGATTGCGGCAATGGGCGGTTGTTCCGGTGCCGGAACCAGCAGTTCTTCCCAAAAGGCAAAGGAATCTTCTGCTGGTGAAAGCAGTGTTGCAGAAGAAAGCAGTGAAACGGAAGAGAACCAAAGCGAGAACAGCAGCGAGGCAGAAAAAAACGCCGATACTGCTAACCAATCAAAAGTGTTGTTTGAGGACAGCACTGCCCGAATTACCTACACCGGTACTGACGAAGAAAGCTGGATGGGCAAGGGGCTGAAGGTTACCATTGAGAATCTGTCTGACAAAAATATTACCGTTCAGACCAGAGAAACTTCTGTCAACGGGGTCATGGACGACCCATATTTTTCTTGTGATGTGGCATCCGGAAAAACAGCAAATGACACAATCTATTTTTCCAGCAAGGACGACCTGGGAACGATTGAACTTTCCTTCCACATCGTCGACAGTGACACATACGACACGATTGCCGACACCGAAAAAGTCACTCTGGTTATCGATGACAGCATCACCAGCGAAAAGACAGAGGCTGACAAGATCTATGAATCGAATGGCGTAGTCGTTTCTTATGCCGGCAAAGTGGACGACGATATCTGGGGAACACAATTCCAATTTCTCATCGAAAACAACGGTACAGAAACCTACACTGTTCGTGCGGAAAATATTTCCATAGACAATGTGATGTACGACGGCTCTCTATATGCCGAAGTTGCAGCTGGAAAATACGCTGACGATACCATGTCATTTATCGGGGAAGACCTTCCGGAAGAAATGAACGAATTGGAATTCAAACTGGTAATCAGCAATAGTAATTATGAAACCGTAGCAGAATCCGACCCGATTAAGGTTTCTGTACAGTAAAAAATCAAAAAGTAGAGGTATTTTATCATGGCAAAAGGTCAAAAAACAATTTACAAAAACGGCGCAGTCATTCTGCGCATGGTTCTTGGCATTCTCACCATTGTGATTTCCGTAATTGTGGGATTCCAGTCCTGTGCCGCCGGTATCGGCGAAGCAATTTCCGAAGCTGACAGTTCCAGCGGCGCCGGCGGATTGTTCACTGGATTTTTCCTGCTGGCTGCCGGCATTGTTGCAGTTGCTGCCAGAAAAACAAAAGGCGGCACTATTGCAGCGATCATTCTGTATGCACTCGCCGCAATTTTCGCTTTTGCAAATCTGAGCAAAAACTTTGGAGATCTGACCGTATGGGCAGTGCTTTCCGTAATTTTCGCAGTGGTACTGGTAATCACTCTGTTCTTAAAGGAAAAGAACACTTCTACTGAAACCACAGCAGAGTAAGCATTCCACACTTTTATACGCAAAAAGCGCTGTGCAGCATTTCCGCTGCACAGCGCTTTTCTTATCTATGAAATATTTTTTTCTTACTGTTCTGCCTGCTGTTTCCGGCGAGCCTCCAGCTCTTCCAGCGCATCCTTGCGGGACAGGCTGATCTTGCCGTCCTTGATGTCCATGACCTTGACGATCACAGCATCGCCCACAGAGACCACGTCCTCGACACGTTCTACACGATCCTTGTCCAGCTTGGAAATATGCACCAGACCGTCACGTCCCGGAGCGATCTCCACGAACGCACCAAACGGCTTGATGGAAACTACCTTGCCCTTATAGATCGAACCAACCTCCGGGTCAATGGCGATGGTCTCGATCATCTGGTATGCCTTGCGGCAGCCATCCATGGAAATGCCGCTGATGAATACGTTTCCGTCCTCGTTTACGTCGATCTTTACGCCGCATTCCGCAGACATCTTCTGAATGACCTTACCGCCCTGTCCGATGACATCCCGAATCTTGTCGGTCGGGATCTTGATCTGGAGCATTTTCGGCGCATATTCGCCTACGGTCTCTCTCGGTGCCGGGATTGCCTTCAGCATGATCTCATCCAGAATGTACAGACGAGCCTTGCGTGTCTTTTCGAATGCCTCTGCGATGATCGCCGGTGTCAGACCGTCTACCTTGATGTCCACCTGGATGGCAGTGATACCCTTCTTGGTACCGCCAACCTTAAAGTCCATATCGCCGTAGAAATCCTCCAGACCCTGGATGTCTACCATAGTCTTGAACTCGTCGCTGTTGGGCAGTGTAATCAGACCGCAGGAAATACCGGCAACCGGTGCATGAATCGGCACGCCGGCATCCATCAGCGCCAATGTCGAGCCGCAGATCGATGCCTGAGAGGTAGAGCCGTTGGAGGACAGTACCTCAGAGACCAGGCGCATTGCATACGGGAATTCTTCCACCGTGGGCAACACCGGAATCAGCGCACGCTCTGCCAGTGCGCCGTGACCGATCTCACGGCGTCCCGGTCCACGGCTGGGCTTTGTCTCGCCTACAGAGTAGGACGGGAAATTGTACTGGTGCATATACCGCTTGGAGGTCTCTTCGTCCAGACCGTCCAGTTTCTGGCTGTCGCTGACCGGTCCCAGTGTTGCCACAGTCAGCACCTGTGTCTGACCACGGGTAAACAGACCAGTGCCGTGTACACGGGGCAGAACGCCAACCTCAGCCGCCAGCGGACGAATCTCATCAATGCCTCTGCCGTCCACACGCTTGCCCTCATAGAGCCATGCACGGACGATCTTCTTCTGGATGAGGTACAGGATCTCGTCGATCATGCCGGTCTCTTCGCCGCAAACGGCATCGAAAGTCTTGTGTGCCGCATCAATGATCGGGCGCAGGCGTGCATCCCGTTCGTTCTTGTCGTTGGTGTCCAGAGCGTGTGCCACCTGGTCATGCACCATTGCATCAACATTCTCGAACAGCTCCTGGTCTACCTCGTGCGCCTCAAAGACAAACTTCTCCTTGCCGATTTTTGCCTGGATGTCGGAAATAAAGGCAACCATTTTTTTGATTTCTTCATGACCGGTAAGAATTGCCTGGAGCATGGTATCCTCCGGCACTTCATTGGCGCCAGCCTCGATCATGACGATCTTGTCCTTAGTGCCGGCAACGGTCAGATGCAGGTCATTGTGCTGGCGCTGTTCCAGCGTCGGGTTCAGCACGATCTCGCCGTCAACCAGTCCTACGCTGATGCCGGCGATCGGTCCGTTCCAGGGAATATCGGAAATGGACAGCGCAATAGAAGTGGCGATCATGCCCACAATATCCGGTGCGCAGTCCTGGTCCACTGCCAGAACCGTCATGACAACGGAAACGTCATTCCGCATGGACTTCGGGAACAGCGGACGAATCGGACGGTCTACCATACGAGAGGTCAGAATCGCCTTTTCCGAGGGCTTTCCTTCCCGCTTGGTGAAAGAACCGGGAATCTTTCCCACCGAATACATCCGTTCCTCATAGTCCACAGACAGCGGGAAAAAGTCGATGCCCTCTCTCGGCTTTGCGCTTGCAGTGACATTCGCCATCACCACGGTATCGCCGTAGCGTACCCAGCAGGAACCGTTCGACAGAGCGCAGGTCTTTCCGGTCTCGACCGAAAGGGGTCTGCCGGCAAAGGTTGTTTCAAATCGTTGTGCGTTCTCAAACATATCTTGTCTTTCCTTTCCTGATTCCAGCCACCCGAATTCGCAAAAAGCCCTATACTTCGACAATTGCAGCGCCCGATGAAGTACACGGCTTAATGCGAATGCCTGTTTTTGGAATCGTTATCATACACAGAAAGGCAGACAAAGCACTCGGCTCTGTACTGCCTTTCCCTTTTTTCGTCGTTGTATCTTACTTACGGATACCCAGCTTCTCGATTGTTGCACGATAGCGGTTTACATCCTTCTTCTTCAGATAGTTCAGAAGGTTTCTTCTGTGACCAACCATCTTCAGCAGACCACGTCTGGAGTGATGGTCGTTCTTGTTTGCTTTGAAGTGCTCGGTCAGGTCGTTGATTCTCTTGGTGAGAACGTCGATCTGAACTTCCGGGGAACCCGTGTCGCCCTCATGGCGTGCATACTTCTTGATGATTTCTGTCTTTTCGCTCTTCAGCATTGTGTTTTCCACCTTTTCTAAAATATTTGCCGCGCTCACAGGTCTGGGTCGGTGTTATCCCTGCGGAGATGTCTCCCAAAA
>ERZ827126.3036-NODE-3036-length-10699-cov-2.894213_pt1 | contig 10699 bp, 6 predicted proteins | sample MGYA00519780_ERZ827126 | MGnify/ENA primary metagenome ERZ827126 (study PRJEB31778, sample SAMEA3449262) | human gut metagenome | biome: human gut; feature: human-associated habitat; material: faeces | place: United Kingdom | collected 2010/2012 ...
CACGGCAGGCGATTTTCTTCGGGCTTTTCAAAGGCTGATGGAGCCGGAGAATTTTAATTCTTATGCAGCGATCATAAAAAATGCAGAAGATATTTATCAGGGAAAAAAGAAAATCGAAGAATTGGGCGTGACGGTGCTGGATGAGAAAACGCTTCAGATCGAACTGGAGCATCCGCAGGTTCAGTTTTTGCAGCTTCTGGCACTTCGAAGTTTTGCACCGATAAGAGAAGATGCAGCAGAAATATTGCGGCCGGAAGACTGCAACGGACCGTTTACCCTGGAAACGTGGAGTGAAGATCTGGTAGGTATGAAAAAGAATCCCTATTGCTGGGAGCGGGACAATATCAAACTGGATAAAGTGGAAGCCGTGTGTCTGGAGTCATCCGATGAAGCATACGAAAGATTTGTAAAAGGAGAGGTCGATGTGATGCCGATCCCGTTAAAAGGAGCGGAAAAATACAGTGCCGGAATTCAGAAAAAAGTGATGACCGGGATTTGTGAAAGTCTTTATCTGGATCTGCAGACCGAAGGACCTTTGCAGTGCAGGGAATTTCGCCAGGCGTTAAATTATGCACTGAACCGGGTAGAATACAAAGAAAATATGGACAGTGATTTTCTTGTGCCGAATGCACGTTATGTTCCGGAAAACGGCCTCGGAATTTTGAAAACTTACACAGAGAATTATCAGGATCTGCCATGTACAAAATACGGAAATCAGAAGCTTGCAGAAGAAAAGCTCGGCGAAGCACTCAAAAAAATGAATATTTCCGGAGCGGAAGATGTAAACATCAGGTTGCTGGTCAATGATGATCCATGGAGCATACAGGAAGGAACGGAAATCAAACGCCAGTGAAAAAACTTGGAATCTCGGTGGAACTGGAAACGGCAACCGGAGATGCATTCTGGGCAGAGAAAGACAACGGCACGGTTACGCTCACGGGCGTTATCGCAGAATATGCAGATATGATGGCGTATCTGCAGAGCTGGAATTACGATTATACCTATGGAGAAGAGGGAAATCAAAGTGATACGGTGCAGAAATGTTTAAGAGATGCCGAGAGACGGATGAACAGATCAGACTTAGTACCTTATATAAAGCGGAGAAAGCACTGATGGAAGATGTGCCGATGATCCCGCTGCAGCTTCGAAAAGAAAGCCTGTTACTGAACCGGAATCTGACCGGTTTTGAGACAAGCATGAATCTTGCAGGTGGAGGATATGAGTTTTTATATGCGGATTTTAAATAGAACAGAAAAAAATCGAAGGTTTCTTTTTCTTGCTGCGGTGTTTGCTGTATGTACTGCAGCAATGCTGACCGTTCTCATGATGCCGCAGAAACAGGTGGTCTGTAAGGGAGAAGCAGATTTCAAACAGTTTGGACTGCAAAGCGGAAAAGCAGTCGATCTGTGCGGAGAATGGGAGTTTTTTGAACAGAAATTCATTGCTACGGAGCTGGATGAAGAGCAGGTTTTCGGGAAGTTTGTCAGGGTGCCTTCTTATATGCCCCGAAAAAATGCAGGGATGTTCAACTGGGGAAGTTACCGTGTAAAACTGAAAAACTGTCCGCCGCAGTTTGACGTTTCTGTGAGCCTGAAAGGTATGCCGGCGGCTTATCGGATTTATCTGAATGGAAAATGTATTGAAAAAAGCGGAGTAGTTTCTTCCAATCCGGACGCACTGAAAGTCAGCAGGGATACATCGATCAGGACGACCATTACGCTTCAGTCTTCGGAATGTGATCTGATCATAGAAACAGCGGGATATCTGCTTCCGGGGTTGTCTTTTACACCGCGGATCCAGGAGGAAAGCGTGTGGAGTGAACAGTATGACCGTTATCATACCTGGATGATCCTGTTGCTTGGCATGCATATGTTGTTTTTATGTTCTTATTTATTGCAGCTGAAGATCACGCCGGACAGCGGTTACAGCAGAAGTGTTTTTCTGGTGCTGTTCTTATTGGCCATCCGTATGATCTATTCCGATGCAGCGTTTTCGGCAGTCATAGGCGGGACTTTGAAATATTATGATCTGATTCTGTTTTCTGTATGCGTGATGGAAAGTCTGGTCTGGGAATTTCTTCTGAAAAACGGTTATAAAAAAGACCGGCAGAAAAAAGATTTCGGAATTCGGGAAGGGATTCTGATCACCGGTGTCATTGTGATGAGCCTTGCAGCTTTTGAAGGGATTTTATCATGGAAACTGACCATGGACGTGGGTGTCTGGCTGGTACTGCTGATCCGCTTTGCAGGGTATCGCAAAAAAGAAGAAATATCCGGAGAAGATATGATCTGGGAAATAGGCATATTGCTTTTGTATACTGGGATCGTATTGTCAGATTTTGCACATATCGGCATGCTTCCTTATAGTGGAGGTATTTTCATGCTTGTCGGAGTGATCGCTTTTGATCTGAGTGTCAATGTCATTGACCGCTGGCGTATGAATAAAATTCAGCAGAGGGCACTGGAGGCGGCGAAGATTGAGCAGAAGCTCCAGGAAGCCCGGCTGGAGCTTGCACTGCATCAGATCAAACCGCATTTTTTGCAGAATGCCCTGATGTCGATCAAAGTGCTCTGCCGGACGCGTCCGAAAGAGGCAGAACAGGCGGTCTACGATTTTGCCGTATTTTTGCGGGGAAATATGAATGCACTGGAATCTGCAGAGATGATTCTGTTTCGGGAAGAATGTAAGACGATCGAGCGGTATCTGCACATTGAAAAGATGCGTTTTGGGGAGCGTCTTCAGGTTCAGTGGGATCTTCAGGAAGAAAAGTTCCAGATACCGCCGCTGACGATCCAGCCGCTGGTAGAAAATGCGGTATGTCACGGAATCTGCCAGAAGATGGAGGGCGGCACCGTACAGATCCGAAGTTTTCGAAAAAACGGAGAAATCTGTGTTCAGATCCTGGATGACGGGGCAGGATTTGACACCGAAAAACTGAAAGATGCGGACGGGATTGCCATAAGAAATCTGAAGCTGCGTCTGAAAGAATTTCTAAATGCGGATCTTGAGATTGAGAGCAGAAAAGGAGAAGGGTGCAGGCAGACAATACATATTCCATGGGAGGAGACAGAAGATGAAAATTATTCTGATAGATGATGAACCATTGATCCTGGAAGAATTAAGCTATTTATGTGAAAAACACAAAGATATTGAAATTTGCGGAAAATTTGTAAACCCAAAGCAGGCATTGCAGTACGTTGCCGGGCATCCGGTGGATTTTGCATTTTGTGATATCAGGATGCCGGGGATCACGGGACTGGAACTGCTGGATCAGATGCACAAAGAAAAACCGGATCTTCAGGCAGCGTTTGTCACAGCATATGACCAGTACGCATTTGATGCCTATCAGCTGGATGCCTGCGATTATCTGCTGAAGCCGTTTGGACAGGAAGAGGTGGACCGTGCACTGGATAAAGCAAGAAGGCTGGTAAGAACGGAACAAAAAGATGAAATGCAGCTGGAAATCCACACGTTTGGCAGATTTGATCTGTTTTTAAACGGTCATGCGATTGATTTTAGCAGCAGAAAAGCAAAAGAACTGCTTGCACTTCTTGTGGCGAGACGGGGCGGCATTGTGGAAATGGAATTTGCCGTGGATCTGTTATGGGAAGAAGAACCGTTCAGTGAACAGGTGAAAGGACGTTTCCGAAAAGCAGTGATGAACCTGAAAAATACACTGCGGGATCATGGACTTCTCTGGATGCTTCACAGCGAGCGTGGACGAATGTATCTGGAGACAAAGGGCGTTTCCTGTGATTATTATGAACTGATGGAAGGGCAGATCCATGCAGCGGAAAAATTTTCAGATGAATTTATGGCACAGTATTCCTGGAGCGAGGCCTTTCTTCCGGTTCTGGAACGTCAGGCCGGGATTGTAATGTCAAATTACAGTAATTAAAACAGTAAACACTTCAAAAAGGAACACTTCTGGAACACTTGCTTTCCTATACTTTTTTCAAAAGGGAAAAAATCCCGGAAAAGGAGGAAAGTAAAATGAAAAATGTAACCAGAAGTGTTCGTTTTGTTTTGTCCATGGTTCTTGTCATGGCAATGGTTCTGACTTCCATCGGAAGCTTCGGAACAGTCGCAAAAGCACAGACCGGCAGAGCAGCGGACGGATTGAAAGGAATCTACCGTATTTATCACACGGAAGATGCCACGCAGCGAATGGCTCCGGGAGCGGACCAGGCATCCGAGGGTAATACGCTCTGGCTGTGGGAACAGGGATCAACTGCTCCGGCAGACTGTGAGATGTTCTATTTTGAGCAGGCAGAGGACGGAAGCTATTACTGGTACAACAAGCAGGATGCAGAGCTTGTCATGCAGGCAGATACTTCAGTTGTCAGCCTTCAGAGAAAGAATGCCGCATCAGCAAACCAGAAATGGACGATCGAGAAAGTGGCAGGAACAGAAGATCAGTATTATCTGAAAAATGGTTCCCGTTATGCAAGTACTTCTGCAAACCGCCATGCACAGGTAAGTATGTCCGATACGGCACAGGCATGGAGACTTGCAAAGGTAGAGCCGGAAGTGAAACTCTCTCTTGGCAGCAGTACCATAAGAACCGGTGAGAGCACAACCGCAGCTGTGACCGGATTTGACGCAGACGGCGAAGAGCTGGATGGAAGCAAAGCCGTGATCACCAGTGAGAATCCGGATATCGCAGAAGTTTCCGGAAATACCGTTATCGCAAAAAAAGTCGGAACAGCAACGATCAAAGCAACATTTGAGGGCACAGAAGTCAACACAGAGCTGACCGTTCTGGAGACATCAAAAGAATGGCCGGGCGTTTATCGCATTGATAACGTAGAATTTGCCGGTTATCTGATCGAGCCTGGAGCAGACAATGTAAACGAAGGAAACAACCTGTACCTGTGGAATACAGCACTGAATCAGACACGTATGTGGGTATTTACGGAAGCCGGGGACGGTTATGTATACTGGCATCCACGCAACAATGTATCACTTGTGATCCAGGGAGGAGATCTGGATTCTTATCCTTCCATGGCAAAAAACACAGGCGAGGATACACAGAAGTGGAAGATCATCAAAGATGAGACAAGCGGAAATTACCGGATCCAGAACAAAGCATCCGGAAAATATGTTGCAACCGTAAACGATGCAAACTGGCAGCTGATCCAGATGAAAGAAGAAAGTGCAAAGACATCCCTGTGGGTCATGAATGAGCTGAAAGCGACCATCAGCTTGGAAGTTTCTGCAGGCTATCTGCAGACCGGAAAAACAACGAATTTTGCAGTGGTTGCAAAAGACGCATCCGGAGCAGCGATCAGCAGCGGTATCCGCACCGTAAGCAGCCATCCGGAAGTGGCTTCTCTGGAAGGCAATCAGATCAAAGCTCTGAAACCGGGCTATACGGATATTACGAGTTATCTTACAACAGGCGGAAAAGAATATACTTCCAACACGATCCGTGTTTACGTTACCGATGAAGCACCGGTATTTACCGGAAAAGAATGGTACAAAGATATTTCTACTGCAGAAGTAAACAGAGAGCCTTCTCATACAGATTTTGTTCCGTATCAGGATGCAGACACTGCATTTAACAGCGAGAAGAGTGCACTGGATGACCAGAATGAGACGGCAAGTACTTACTATAAACTGCTGACGCAGAAAGAATGGGATTTTGCACTGATAGAAAATCCGGAAAAAGCAGATGCAGCGGACGCAAAAGGTTATCTGGAAGAAACACTTCCGGAGGAAGCAAAAGCAGATTTCCAGAAAGAATTTGTACCGCATGCATGGCAGACTTATCGAAACGCAGATAAGACCTTTAAATATTTTGATGAAGCAATCTATACAAACAGTATCTATCCGTGGGGCAGTGCACAGGGAAATACCATCGAGTATGATGATCCTCAGGCACCGACGCACTATAATCCGGTAGGATATTACCGTACTGAGTTTGAACTTCCGGAAAACTGGGACGGACGTAAAGTATTTCTGTCACTGCAGTCCGTAAGATCTGCTTATTATCTGTTCATCAACGGAAAACAGGTTGGTTATACAGCAGACAGCTTTACGGCGCATGATTTCAATATCACACCGTATCTGAACAAGAATGGAAAGAATACGATCGCACTGAAAGTATATCGCTGGGGCATCGGAAGTTATCTGGAAAATCAGGATTTCATTCAGCTGAGCGGTATCATGCGTGACATTTATCTGTATTCCAAAGACAGCCGTGCAGAGCTTCGTGATTTCTTTGTACAGACAAGCTTTGCAGACCGCACAGACAAAAACAGCGATGTTACGATGAACGTGGATGTTGATGTCCGCAATCTGACAGACAAAGAAGATACCAGCGGCTACACCGTAGATGTCAAACTGAAAGACATGGACGGAAAGCTGATCGGTCAGGATACGATTTCTTATGATAAGCTGAAAGCACTTCAGGGTGTGACCGGTGCATCCGATCCGAATGCAGCAGATGCAGACGGCGAGAAAAAAGTAAACTTAGGTGATCGCAAAACAGCAACGATCGAAGTTAAGAATCCGAAGAAATGGTTCCCGGATACACCGAACCTGTACATGGTAACGCTGGAATTAAAAGACAGCACCGGAAAAGTGATCGAAGCAGAAGCAGAACATGTCGGTTTCCGCGAGATCTATAAAGTAAACATCAACGATGCAGAACAGGAACAGATGCAGATCACAGGACAGAAGATTATCTTCCGCGGTGTCAACCGTCACGATGCCAGCCTGGAAAATGGCAGTGCCGTGACAAATCAGGAGATCATCGATGATCTGAAACTGATGAAACAGTACAATGTCAATGCAGTCCGTACTTCACATTATCCAAATGCAAAGATTTTATATGATCTGGCAGATGAACTTGGTATTTATGTTTATGCAGAAGCAAACGTAGAATCACACTACGGAGCATATGGCGATCATAAAGTGCCGATCCCTGGAGGGGACAGCCGCTGGGTAACTCCGGTTCTAGATCGAAACATGAATATGCTGGAGCTTCTGAAAAACCATGCATCCATCATCGGATGGTCTTATGGAAACGAAGCAACTTACACAAGATGCCCATTAGACAATACTTACTGCTTCTGGGCAGCAGCAATGGCAGTTCTGAACCGTGATCCGAGCAGACTGCGTATGTACGAACGTGAATCCGATGGTTATTATCATCGTTATCAGAAGGATGCAGGAGCTGATCCATGGGGCATGGAAACCAGAAGCAAGAATATTGTGGATGTTCACAGTACACAGTATCCGGAAGCAAAGAACGTAGAAAGCTACGCGAAAAACACAAACTACAAACTGCCTTATTTTGAGCAGGAATATGCACATGCAATGGGACAGTCTTTCGGAAGTTTCAATGAATTCTGGAAACTGAACCGCACATACTCCAATGTTCAGGGCGGATTTATCTGGGATTGGGCAGACCAGTCACTTGCAACCACAAGAGAAGACGGAAAGACATTCTGGGCTTACGGTGGAGACTGGATGGATGCGAGCTCCAATGCAGATGCATTCTGTGCAAACGGTGTTCTGTTTGCAGACCACACACCGTCCGCAAAAGCCGTACAGATGCGTTACGATCATCAGCAGGTGAACTTCTATCTTGAAAACGAAGATGCGAAAGTAACCGATGGAACGATCAAAGTAAAAGTCGTAAATGAACTGGAAAACAGCACCCTTGAGAATTACAATATCATCTGGAGCCTGAAAAAAGACGATGAAGAGATCGCAACAAAGACCATCTCCTTAAATACACCGGGTATGGACGGAGAAACCTTTGGAGAAGAAGTGATCACGATCGATCTGCCGAAAGTAAAACCGCAGACCGGCGATACTTACATGCTGGAGTTCTCCGTGCAGAATAAAGTAAAACCGGATTGGGATGCAACGCTCACCAAATACGACAATGTAGTGGCACATGAGCAGTTTGACCTGACTCCGGAATACAAGGAGACAAAAGTACTGGATTACGATGACATGTCTGAGTTTACCAAAGCAGAAGATGACGGTAATACAATGAGCATCGAAGGTGTTACAAAAGACGGAAAATCCTACGCACTGAAAATGGATAAGACAACCGGTATTCTTTCAGATTACACGGTGGACGGCAAAGTCGTTCTGGAAAAAGGTCCGGTACCGAGCTTCTGGAGAGCACAGAACTATAACGACACACCGGTTGCATACAACCGCAATCTGCGAAATACCGATGACAACATGGAACTGGTGGACAGTCCGGTTATCACACAGGATGAGAATGGAAAGCACATCCGTGTAGCATTAAACGTAAAACTTACGGTTGATGCAGAACAGACCTTACTCTATGATATTTACGGAGATGGAGAAATCGTAGTCCGCTCTGCCTTTACACCGAGAAGCAACTTTGCACCGGGTACCGCCGGAGCACAGGCACTGCCGAAAGTCGGTGTCCGCATGACTGTTGCAGCAGGATACGAAAATCTGGAATACTTCGGAAGAGGTCCGGAAGAAAACTACATTGATCGAAAGACGGCAACCGATGTCGGTGTATACAGGAGTACCGTAACAGATCAGTTTGTAAGCAAATATGTGAAACCACAGGAAAACGGAAACCACACCGATGTCAGATGGACATCACTGACCGATAATGACGGAAATGGTATTTTAGTTGCCGCAGACGGAACGGTAGAATCTTCTGCACTTCATGTAAAAGCAGAAAATATCAATCCGGTTAGCTGGACCGATTATCCGTATAACAACCAGACCATTCGTCATTCCACAGAAGTTCCGATGGATGAGCAGACTTATCTGTGCCTGGATGCGATCCAGCGAGGAGTCAGCAATACAGGATTCTTTAACCATATACCGCTGGAAGGATTCTATCCGACAACCAAGCAGAATGCAGATGGAAGCTACAACACTTATGCAGAGAGATTCCGCATTGTTCCGGTTACTTCCGATACGGACAAGATGGAAGAAAGCAAGGCAGGTTTTGAAGCAAGTTCTGTAGCAGGAGAACTGGAAGAGATCAAAAACCAGGCAGTCGCAGCAAAGAACGATGCCGAGACCGCAGCAAAAGCAGCCGAAGCAGCAAAAGCAGATGCAGAAGCAGCCAAGGCAAAAGCAGAAGAAGTAAAAGCAGCCGCAGAAGAAGCAAAGAAAGCCGCAGAAGAAGCAAAGGCAGCAGCCGATGTTGACAAAGCAGCAGCAGAGGCAGCCCAGGCAAAAGCAGAAGTTGCACAGAAAGCCGCAGAAACTGCAGAAGCAGAGGCTAAGAAAGCACAGACCGCTTCCGAAGCAGCCCAGGCAAAAGCAGAGGCAGCACAGAAAGCCGCAAAAGAAGCAGAGGATGCAGCAAAGAATTATGCAAACGATGCAGAAGCAGCAAAAACAGCCGCGGAGGTAGCCAAAACAACAGCTGAAAATGCAAAAAAGGATGCTGAGACCGCAGCAAAAGCAGCAGAAGCAGCCAAAGACTCCGTAAGTGCACAGAAAGGCCTTGCAGAGGCAGCCGCAGGTGCTGCAAAGGCAAGTGCGGATGCAGCGAAAGCAGCTCAGGCAAATGCAGAAGCCGCAGCGAAAGCAGCCGAAGAAGCACAGAAGAAAGCAGAAGAGATCCTTGCAAAAGCCCAGAAAGAGGCGGAAGAAAAGAGAGCCGAAGCACAGAAACAGTTAGAAGAAGTGCAGGCAATGCAGAAACGTCTGGAGAGCCAGCTGGCTAAGACAGAATTTGCAGCTAAGAAAGTGAAAGTAAAAGCTGTCAAAGGTGTTAAGAAGTCTGTGAAAGTCAACTGGAAGAGCGTAGAAGGAGCAGACGGATACGTGATCGAGTACGCTAAGAAAGCAAACTTCAAAGGCAAAAAGACCGTTACCGTTTCCGCTTCCAAAAAAGCAAAAACGATCAAGAGACTTTCCGCAAAGAAAACGTACTATGTAAGAGTCAAAGCATACAAAGTAGTGGATAACGAGAAAGTTTACACCGCTTACAGTGCAAAAAAGAAAGTACGCACAAAATAAGAAATAAAATTATGAGGTGTTCCATAGAATACTGGTCATAAAAGAGAGAGGCACCGTGACGGTAAAGTTTCCGTCACGGTGTCTCTCTTTATAGAGATGAATAAAATGCAGGAAATCGCAGTGATTGATTATCATCAAGCTGCATAGAGACTCTTACGAAGAAGGACAAAAATGACAGTACCATATGAGATGGAAAGATGGTACAATTGTCACAGCGACCACTTACTCGGCAAGTAGCGAAGCGGATTGTGAATGTCCGCTTTACGTGGCATCCAATATAGAAAGAGAGGAAGAGCATATGAACGAACTGTATGAAGCCATTGAGCAGAAAATCAAAGCCTCCGGATATCCGAGAGCGATTTCCGGAGAAGATGTATACAATGACATCTGCGACCAGATTGACGGAAAGGAGAACGGAACCTATCTGCTTCTGTCAAAATTTGAGGAGGATGTGGTGTTTGAATACCACATCACGATCCAGGATGAGGATTTTAACCTCGGAATTCTGACCATGCGGACACCGGAAGGTGTGTTTGAAGCAGATTTTGATGCGTGAATCAATTAAGGTGCATTTTTCAGAGGAAGAAGGTAAAACAGGGTATATAATCCGGTTCAGTTTTGACGATATTCGACTAAGGTAAACGTTTTGCGTTCTGATTTTACAATTCCCTCCGCCTTTAATTTTTTCAGTTCCCGCATCATGGCGCTGCGGTCG
>ERZ827126.3051-NODE-3051-length-10638-cov-2.702447_pt1 | contig 10638 bp, 9 predicted proteins | sample MGYA00519780_ERZ827126 | MGnify/ENA primary metagenome ERZ827126 (study PRJEB31778, sample SAMEA3449262) | human gut metagenome | biome: human gut; feature: human-associated habitat; material: faeces | place: United Kingdom | collected 2010/2012 ...
CGATGGTTCCTTTCGTGATGACCGAGATGAAGCAGTGCATTGTTAAGTGGAAGTTCGGATAGTCGTACTCCACGGTGTGAAGAAGCTTTTCGGGTCGGATCTCCACATTGAGCTCTTCTTCGATTTCGCGAACGATCGCATGCTCGGCTGTCTCGCCGGCCTCCATCTTTCCTCCGGGAAATTCCCAGCCGTCTTTAAAGTCACCGTATCCGCGCTGAGTTGCGAGGATCTTTCCATCGTGATGAATAATGGCAGCAACAACTTCAATAGTTTTCATTGTCAACTCTCGGTAATGTATTCGTAGATATCACGTCGAACATTAGACTCTAATCGATAACGAACTTTAAATGCCGAGACTTTTTCTCCTGTGCCGTCTCGTTTCGGAACGGCCACAGGTTCAGGGCCTCCTATAGCATTCATCTCGCCCAAGAAATAGAAAGTCTTGGTCTCAGAGTCGTTTTTGTTCTTCCTTACGAAAAGCAAAATTTTAGTGTTTTTATACTCAGGTTGTTTTCTGAAGATGATTTCGGCATCTTTACTGTCAACCTTTCGATTAGTTTTCGAAAGTGCGATTAAGTATTCTTCATTTTCGAAGTGGTCTTCGTAGGCAATGGCATCATCTTCCTTGTTGTAGTTCACTAGAACCGGAAGCGTATTCGTTTCATCGTCATATCTATAGCCGCCGATAATTTGCGCGCTGATGTATTTAGACCAATTCAGAAGGCGGGGAATGTCCTCATAGGAATACTTCTCATTCAACGTTAAGTCCATGCAGCGATAACGTTTGGAATAACGAAGATCATATCTCTGATAAATAAACGCAATAAGATCATTAAGTTGCACTATGAAATCAGAAGAGGTTTCATCGTTTAATGCTCGATTGAAGGCGTCTGCGATTCGGAAATCTTCCGTCCCGATTGGTTCAACAAATACAACGTCTTTGTTTCTCTCTTTTTGGTCCCCTGTTAAGTTGAATTGATTCGACAAGTTCAAAACGATATTTTTCAACAAGTCGTCGGACGCATCGATGCCAAAGCGCTTAAGAAGTTGTTCCTTAAAGAAGTCCGCATTGGTGTTTTTATTATTAATGATGGACTCGATTAACAATGCCTCCGCAACTCTCTTACCGTTCCCGAATCGTCCAGAAAGATAGCTGAGCATTTTGGCTTGCAGAGGAGACAGTTTGCCTGTGTAGTCTTTTTCGTACTTCGCTAAGAAACCATAGTAAGAGGAACCGTAGTGCGCCCATTTTTTCTCAAAAAACTTCACAGCATCGATACCGTTGTGCGGGTAAAAATCAACGAGGTTCGGAATTCTCCCGAGTTTGTTCTTAATTGCTTGGTAGGATGTGCGCAAGAGTTCAACAGTGTTGGTGCGGGCATTATCGATAGATTCAAGGACACGATCGCGGACGACTTTTTCAAACTCAACCGTTGAGGCTCCCGGGATGACTTTTGTTCCGAGCATCACAAGTTTGCGCATACTGTCTTTGTCATAAGAGTTGTCTCCTGACAGAGCTACAGGAATCAAGTAGTTTTTCTCATAATTCGCAATGAAGTCGAGAATCACTACATACTCTTTGCCAGCAGCTTTGCGAAGTCCTCGTCCGAGCTGTTGGGTAAAAATGATCGGACTTTGTGTCGGTCTTAAGAAAATGACTTGATTGATTTCAGGAATGTCGACGCCTTCATTGAAAATGTCGACGGTTAGGATGTAGTCCAACGCTTGGGGACCGTCAGCGCCGGCCAATCGATCAACTGCGGCGAGGCGTGCTTCAGGTTTTGAATCCCCAGTGAGATAAGTGGTACGAAGGTTGTGTTGGTTTAATTTCTCTGATAATACCTTTGCTTCATCAACGCTGGAACAAAAAATCAAACCTTTGACGCGTTCTCCTGAGAATTTAAATTCTTCGGCTTTTTGTAAGACATGTTTGACACGTTCATCAGAAGTCAGATAGGCAAAGTTTGAGAAGTCCTTTTGTTCCTCATTATTAATTTTGAGATCGCTGATACCGTGATAATGGAACGGGCAGAGTAGGTTGTAATCCAACGCATCCTTCAGGCGGATTTCGTATGCGATTTGATGGTTGAATATCTTAAAAACGTCTTTGTCATCCGTGCGTTCCGGGGTTGCAGTCATTCCTAACCAAAATTCTGGCTGGAAATGCGCCATGATTTTGTCGTAGCTATTGGCTCCGCTTCTGTGGGCTTCGTCAATGATGATGAAATCAAAGGCGTCTGGTGCAAAATCCTTAAGAATGCGGTCTAGAGAAAGCGTTTGGATGGTAGAGAAGAGAAACGTACACTCCTTGTCTTTATGATTCCCGGAGAGCAGGCCGTAGGTTTGCCCATGCTCAGAGCCTATGACTCTTGCAAAACTATTCTTAGCTTGAATGGCGATTTGTTCACGGTGGACGACAAATAAGACTTTTTTGATCGGTCGCTTATGATGCTCAGGCTTTTTTTGTTCCATTAAATGCTTAACAGAGAAGGCAGCAGCGTAAGTTTTACCCGTTCCAGTTGCAGAAATTAATAAAGCACGGTTTTGACCGGAATGATAAATTTCGTCTAACTTCTTAATAAAAGATTCCTGCATTTTGTTGGGCTTGAGCTCAACCTTCTGAGGCAAAGAGGAAATGTAGGCATTTGCCTTGCGTTGTAAATCTTTTAGCGTTTTTCTTTCTTGTTCATATTCCTCTATGACTTCTTCCAAGGGGAAGGAGAGAGGATCGTTCCATAATTTTTCGAACTCTTTTTTGATGAGGAAGACCATCTCACCTTCAAACGTGGATACGAATTTGACGTTCCATTCTTGGTTCGTTGTTAATGCGTTCTGGGTGAGATTCGAACTACCGATAATGACGTTACATTGAGAAGAATGATTAAAAATGAAGGACTTAACGTGAAAGCCTGATCCTTCTTTGCAGCGATACATTCGAACGTCAATATTCTCGAATTTTGCAAGTTCTTTTAATGCGCTAGGTTCGGAAAAGAGGTTGTAGTCGGTGGTGAGAATTCGACCTTTTATACCTTTTTCTTTGAGTTCCAAGAGCGTTTGGGTGAGTAGATTTACTCCGCCGTCCGTGATAAAAGCAACGCTGATATCAAAGGATTCGCAACCGCGAAGTTCGTCAAGAATATCGCATATAACTTTTTGAATGTTTCCGGCTGAAAATTGACCAGAATTGATTAGGAACTTGGAGCGGTATTTTTCTGAAGAATCGTGTTTCTTGCAAATGAATGAGGTTTGAAGACTCTCCTGCAAATCTTCTATATTCAGCTTGTGATCCATGACTTTTCTACTACATCCGGTTTTTCTTTGAATATACCCGGAACGTCTCACATTTGAGTAAAAAAGAACTGATTCCGTGAAATGAAAGTAGAACAAACACTCACAAATGAGCTACTCAGAACTTCGAATCTCGGTAGAAACCCTGTATAAAAGAAAGGTGTTCACTTTTATAGGAGGACATCACATGAAAATTAGAAATGTCGCTTTTATTGCAGCTTTGATCGTATGGATAGCCCTCGCGGTTTACTACGTCACTCCGTCGGAGTCGGCGGTAGCAAAAGAAATTGAAACCGCACCAAAGACGGTCGGCGAAACTTTAAGTGCAATCGCTCAAAGTTTGAAACATGAAGGCGAAGAAAAAAGAAAGCAGCTGAGAATGGATGAAGGAAAACAGGCTCCAAAGCCAACTCCTTCTGCTAAAGAGCTACCAAAAGAAACGAAAAAAAATCCTTCAAACCAAAAGTAACTGAAAACGAGGCCGGCATTCCGGCCTTAAGGTTTTCTGAGACTCTTTCAACTCAAACTTGGAAATTAATGAGAACGAATATTATTTATTTCTTCAATCGAAGTGATTATAATTCTCAACAAATGGTACAAGGAGTCTCGAAATGTACAAAACGACAGTTGTTGTGGACGGAATGCATTGCTCTATGTGTGAGTCTCAGGTTAAGTCTCTGGTCATGAAAATTTTGCCGGACGCAAAACTTTCTGCTTCACATAGAAAAGGAACGCTGACAGTTGAAGGCAGCTTCATTCCCAGCGGAAATCTCCTTAGAAAAGCGCTGAAAGACGGCGGTTATGAAGTCAAAGACATTTCGACAGAAATAGTAGAGAAGAAGCCCGGTCTGTTCTCGTCTTTATTCCACGCCTTGAAGTCAGCCTAAACGAATGAATTCTTATGAGCCGCAGAAGCGGCTTTTTCTTTGTCTCTTTTGTGGAGTACTAAAGACAAATTTCTTTCTTTGGCTTTTCATTTTGCTCTCGAACCATAGTCCAAAGTCCCCAAAGCGTCGACAGACAAAAACAAGTCTCAAGACAAATTCCGCCCCAGCTCTGAAAGTAGACGTTATGAATGAGCCAAAGGATGGAACCCGCCAATAATCCGAGGCGCAGTTTGATTCCGTCAAATCGGAACAATGACAGCGTCAGCACGACGCTTGCTGCCAACGGAAGAATATCTACTGTAGAACGCGAAAGCGCTAAAGCCATCGCAGCGCTGATGATGATTAGCGCGGCAGCGCAGAGCAGAGATCGCGTGTAGATCGACAACGTGATTCGAGCCAGCGCGATCACACATGACACGACGGCCGTCGGAAGTCCAAGCAGCGCAAAATGAACCCCATAAAGCACGGTGTGGATGATTAAACCCTGCTTTAACCGTAAATCAGACTTCTGCAGCATGGCTATGATGGCTGCAGCTGCCGCCAGCCATCCCGCCATCTGAGCGAGATCCATGTCACGCCTCTTCTAAGATCGGAGAGATTTTGTCTCTCAGCTTCTCTAATTTTTCTACGATTTCTTCAATACTGTACTTCTTAAGAACTCGGTCCTTGACCGCGATAATGCCGACCGCCATCACGGGCATTTTTCTGCCCAAGAAGACGGGAACCGCAATGGCAAGAACGCCTTGATCCCATTCCTCATCGTGAATGCCGTAGCCTTTTTCGAGAGAATCCTTCAGAGCAACTCTTACCTCGTCAGGATTCACTTTGGTTTTGTCCTGGAACTTGATGTGAGAGCGCTTTAGTTCTGTTTCTAAAAGATCTTCATCTTGGTATGCCCAAAGGATTTTTCCGGCCGCAGAAGCGTGAATCGGAAAGGCAAAACCCGGGTGTAGGCCGGTTGTTTCAATCGGTTGGGAGAAACCGACAAGGGAGATGAGTCGGCCTCTTAATTGAACCAAATAAACCGTCTCAGCTAATTCGTCAGCCAGCTGATCGAAATACTTTTCAACGGAAGCAAATTTTTGGGCATTCCTGTCTGCAATGGTTCCGAGCTCGGTCATGCGTTTGGTCAAACGCTGTCTGCCTCGGCCGTTTGTGGCTTCGATCATCCCGACTCTTCGCATTTCTGCAAGCAGTTTGTAGGCAGTTGAGGTGGGAATGCCGAGCGCCGCTACGATATCCATCAGCAAAACGCCTTCTTTGGAAGTAGAAAGCAGCTCGAGCACTTCAACAATTCGATCCAGTCTGAATTGTCGGTTTTCTTGGGATGGAACTTCAGACATTTCAATTAATGGTCAGGAAACAATTAATTATAACGGTCGACCTGGTTTACTCGATACAGGGTTTGATCTAATAAAAATTTCCGTTAAAGAATTTTAATATTCGTTTTCAGATGTTAAATTCTCTCTAAGAGAGAAAATAAAACTCAACAAAGAGAATGTAGTGAACTTAAAGGAGAAATCATGCAATCTCACCTCATCTCAAGAAGAAGTCTCATCAAAAGTTCTCTGATCGGCCTGGCATGCAGTGCCGCACCGGCTATCCGCGCAGCAGAAAAAGATGATTGGACCGAAACCTATGACGTGGTCATTATCGGCAGCGGCTTTGCAGGTCTGGCTGCCGCCTACAGTGCGCTGGAAAACGGCGTCAAGTCCGTTTTAGTGCTGGAAAAGATGAATGTTTTCGGAGGCAACTCCTGCATTAATGGCGGACAGATTTCCTTGGCTGGAAGCGGTCTTCAAAAGAGTAAGGGCATTAAGGACAGCCCGAAGCTTATGGAAGAGGATATGCTGCGAGTAGGGCAGCGCCTAAATCATCCGGCTTTGGTTAAAGCGGTGGTTAAAGAGTCTCCCGCCTGCTATGACATGATGGTCAAATGCGGTGTGAAGTTCGCTGACCAGGTGATACGACTTGGCGGCCACAGTGCTCCGAGAACCATCTTCGCAGAAAATTATTCCGGCGGCGGCATCTGCGTTCCGATGCACAACTGGCTGAAGGAACGCGGCGTTGAATTCAGAAATAAGAGTTTCTGCAGTGCAGTTCTTACGGATAAAGACGGCGTTGTCCGAGGTGTCGAAGTCGAAGGTCAATATGACTTCGACAAGAAGACGCACAAGAACACCTACAAAGTTCAGGCAGTCAAAGGCGTGATTTTTGCGACAGGCGGATGGGGCGCAGACAATGAATTTATTTCTGCTTCTACACCTCAGTACTCTACACTCGAAAGTACAAGCCAGAAGGGCGCCACTTCAGAATCCGTTCGTATGCTTCTCGGTCTCGGTGCAATGCCGGTTCTTTTAGATATTTATCAGGTCGGTCCCTGGGCAACTCCCGATGAATTCGGCGCCGGCGCAGCTTCGATTTTTGCCGACTATATCTTCGCTGAAGGCATCATGGTAGATGCAAGAAACGGCAAGCGCTTTGTTAATGAATTAGCTTCACGTAGAGAACGCTCGGAAGCTGAAATGAAATGCGTCGACCAGCAGGGTAAACCGGTTATGCCGTTCGGATTCTGTTCCGAAAAAACGACGGTCAATCCTCCGGGATTCAAGGCAAGCTTCAGAGAAGGCACGGTTAAGAAGTTTGACACCGTCGAAGCGCTCGCCAAATTCTACGGCGCTCCGCTTGAGCCGCTGAAACAGCAGATCGCCGAATGGAACAAAATGGTGGCAGCAGGTAAAGACGAGCTCTTCGGCCGTCCCTTGGATAGGAGAGTTGAACTCAAGGCTCCGTTCTATGCGATGAGATTCTGGCCGAAACTTCACTACTGCATGGGCGGCATCGGCATTAACGATCAGGCTCAAGTGATCAGCACGAAGACTTGCAAACCCATTCCTCGTCTCTATGCAGCCGGCGAAATTACCGGCGGTGTCCACGGCTTGGACCGTTTAGGCAGCTGTTCTTCTACTGACTGCCTGGCTATGTGCCGCATCGCCGGAAGATCTGTCGCAGCCAACCTTTAAGAGAGAAAAAATCATGAAATACATCGTGTTATCTATGGCGGCCGCTTTCTCCATCCTCCTCAGTCCCGCCTTCGCACAAAACCAAACCATGTCCGGATCAATGGCTCGTCTCCACGCTAATGTTCAATGCGCTCAATGCCATAACAACACACAGCCGATGCAGGCTCCTCAGGACACTACTTGTATCCAGTGCCACGGAAAATCTTCTTCCATTCAGCTTCCCGCTAATGTCAATGAGAAGAACTATCACAACTCTCCGCATTACGGTGACACCGTAAGCTGCCTTGAATGCCACAGAGAGCATCAGCCTCAGCAGAATCTCTGCAAAAACTGCCACGTCATCAAATGATCGGAGCTTCTAAATGAAAAACCTTCATCTTTTAGCGATTTCGGTCGGCATGTCTATCGGTTCTGCTGCCATGGCAGAACCTTCGGTGACACTGTACGGAATTCTTGACGGGGGCGTTTCTGTCAGCAAACTGCAGCATCAATCCGCCAAAGTTCAAATGACCAACGGCAACTGGCTGAGCAACCGCTGGGGTCTGATGGGCCAAGAAGATCTCGGCGGAGGAAACAGTGTGTTTTTCAAGCTTGAGCAGGGCTTTAATCTCAGTAACGGTTCCGAGGCCACAGCGGGAAAAGCATTCAACCGTGAAACAGCTTTAGGTTTGAGCGGTGAGTGGGGCAAGTTAGGCCTCGGACGCTTCGGAGGACTCTCTTCGGACTGCGGAACATTCAGCATCTTAGGAGGAGCGGCATATTCCACCTCGTTCTCAACGATCGGCAATATGTACGGAGCCTTCTATTTGACCGACCGCTACAATAACTCTGTAGCTTATGTCACGCCGGATTTCGTCGGACTTCAAGGCCATTTGATGTACTCCAACGGCACGGACTCCGACGAAGAAAAATGGTCGCAAAACTCGCATTACTATGGAGCCGGTCTTACCTACAACAAAGATAAACTTTCCGTTGATGTCATCTATGAACTTCTGGATCATAAAGGCGCAGTTGACCAAGACAAGACTCGTCTGTTGAATCTCGGCGCCTCTTACGATTTCGGAGCTTTCAAATTATTCGGTGCGTACGAATATGCTCAGCATGCCGCATTGCCTGGAATTGAATTTGCTGAAGAAAAGATGTCAGAAGCCTACAACGCTGGCAAAGCCAATAACTACCACGCATTTTCTCTGTCAACTTCCGTGAAAGCCTTTGGCGGCGACTTGATGGTTCAAGGCCAGTACGTCTTCGGTAAGAACAAGAATTCCGGAAAACTTGAAGAAGGCTGGGATAAAAAATTCAATGCCTACAGCATCGGCGCCGGATATTTGTACAACTTCTCGAAGAGGACACTCGTTTACGTACAAGGCGCCTGGGGGAAAGCAAATAAAGCTTTAAATCTAGCGCCCGGATTGAGCGGATGGAATACTTCCTTGGGTGTGATGCATAGGTTCTAAATTATCTCCTTAACAAGCAGTCCTGCAGCCTGAATTCCCGTTCTTTCGAGAATTCAGGCTGTTATTTCATGTTTATGCTAAATGAGCTGTGGTCCATCAATTAAACTGAGGACAGACCGAATTCTCAAATAGTATTTTCTAAATGCAGGGAGCGTCTGTATGCACAAAAATCAGTTCGGAATCACCCGAATGAATCTAGAGCATCTCAAAACGTTTCACGTAGTTGCCAGTCTAGGCAGTTTTACGGAAGCGGCTAAGGCGCTTTATATGACGCAGCCCGCTGTATCTCAGCAGATTCAAGGCATTGAGCATGCACTTCGCAATCCTCTTTTCGACCGAAGTAAACGTCAGATTCGCCTGACTGCTAAGGGCAAAATCTTATTTAGTTATACCCAGAAACTGTTTGGAATTTTTCGCGAAATCGAAAATGTTTTCAGTGACTTAAACCACCTATTGACGGGAGAGCTCACTATCGCTGCCAGCGCGGTCATGGGTAACTATTTTCTCTCTTCCTTTATTGCTGAGTTTTATAAAAAATACCCTCTGATTTCCATTCGTCTGGAAATGGGAGATTCTGCCTACGTTACGCACCTTGTAGAAGAGGGGCTTGCGGACGTGGCTTTAAGCCGCCACGTAAGAAATCTCAAACACTGCAAGCAGAAGCTGCTTATCAAAGAGCCGTACGTTTGTGTCAGTGGACCATCCTCGCCCCTAGCCGCATTGAAAAGGCCGCTTTCTGCAAAAGAATTTGCAGAAAATTACCTTGTCATGCGTCAAAAAGGAAGTCGTATGCGTTCCAAGCTCGAGGAGTGGTTTAAAAGTGTCGGAGTTTATGAATTCCTCTCGACGCCTGTTATTGAAGTTAATAGTCTTGAAAGCTCTAAACAACTAATTGCGCGGGGTTTCGGTGCAGCGGCTTTTCCATCAATAGCAGTCAGACAGGAATTAAAACGAGAATCGCTGATTATGCTTTCGGTAGAAAATTTTTCTGTTACAGCGGATTATTTTCTTGGCTACAACGATAAACGTGAACTTTCTCCGGCAGCTTTCGAATTTATCTCCCTCCTTACTGAGAGCATGAAGCCGAAAGATCAAATTTGAGTTGTACTTATAAGAATTTCTTATGGGAAGCATATGATTTGATAATTTTTAATTTTGCCTCCTAAAGCTCAGAATTTACTCGTAGCTTTTAATCGCTGAGTTTAAAAATCAAGGAGTTTTAAAGTGGCAAAAGAAATAGAAAGAAAATTTCTCGTCATCGGCGACGGATGGCGTGAAAACGCAGTCGGCACTCATTACCGCCAAGGTTATCTGAACAGCGTTAAGGAACGCACAGTTCGCATCAGAACAATCAATGACAAAGCTTTCCTTACGGTTAAAGGATTGACGGTCGGCTGCACACGCCTTGAGTTTGAATATTCAATTCCATATGACGATTGCGTCAAGATGCTCGATGAGCTTGCAGAAAAACCGATTATCGAAAAAACTCGCTACAAGATTCCGGCCGGGAACGGGCTTACATGGGAAATAGACGAATTCCACGGGGTTAATGAAGGTTTGATCGTAGCTGAAATAGAAATTCCCTCCGAAGATACATCCTTCGAGAAACCTGACTGGCTTGGCGAAGAGGTCTCTTCAGATCCTCGTTATTTCAATTCCAACCTCGTCTCTCATCCTTACACCACATGGAATAAGTAGGTAATCAAATGACAAATCCATACGACAAAAATAAAGCAATTAGTGCTGATGAAGCGGCCAAACTCATTCCCCGCGCTGAATTTCGCGTCTTTGGAAAAGATATTATTGCCGGCGTTCAGGAACATATGTGGAAATGCAAAGCCACGCTTTACGCTGCTCGCGTGATGCCGGAGGAGGTTTATTTCCTCTCTCGACGCACCAACGAAGCCAATGTCAAAGTTCGCGACGGTTTGCTTGACATTAAAACCAAAGTCGGAGAAACGCCGGATGGTTACGAAATTTTCC
>ERZ827126.3052-NODE-3052-length-10636-cov-4.011530_pt1 | contig 10636 bp, 10 predicted proteins | sample MGYA00519780_ERZ827126 | MGnify/ENA primary metagenome ERZ827126 (study PRJEB31778, sample SAMEA3449262) | human gut metagenome | biome: human gut; feature: human-associated habitat; material: faeces | place: United Kingdom | collected 2010/2012 ...
CGTGAGCCCCGCGTGAGTGAAATTGCCACCCGCGTCGGCAGCGCCCCGGAGCAGGTTGCCATGGCGCTGGAATCCATTGTGGAACCAGCCAGTTTGTATGAACCGGCCTATACCGATGGTGATGATACCCTAGCCATTATGGACCGCGTACAGGAAGCAAGCTGCGAGGAAAGCTGGATCAGCGATATTATGTTCAAGGATACCGTGCAGGCCCTTACCCCGCGGGAGCGGCGCATCATCGCCCTGCGGTATTTATCCGGCCAGACACAGATGCAGGTGGCGCAGGCCATCGGCATCAGCCAGGCGCAGGTCAGCCGGTTGGAAAAATGCGCGCTGAACCACATCAAGGAACAAATCTCCTGCCGGTAGAACCATCTCATGTGCACCATCCCCAGCCGCAGCACATACCATGGAGCAAAGGGGATGGTAATGATGGAGCAAGCATTTTGGCTGATTTTGTTTTTGGCAGTTGTGGGCATTGCGGCGCTGATTGCCGCCGCGATGATGTGGCAGAAAGAGAGCATCCAGCAGCCCGGCACGCCCACCGGGCAGCGCAGTTACCAGGAGGAATATTCGGCGCCGGATTTTACCGAAAGTGCAGGGTTTGCTGTAACGATGTACCCTTCCACTGATATCCTGATTCCGGGGCGGTTCTGGCTCATCAACCGCAAAACGGCGGAGATTGAATACAATGTGATTCCCGCCGGGGGCGTTCGGCTGCGGGTTGCTCAAACCGGGCAGCTGGATGTGCCGGATACCTATCTGGCTTATCAATACGAAAACGTGGCCACTGTGCTGATTGACAGCACAGAAGTCACGCTGAGCCAGAACCCCGGTCGGAACGCCATGGCGAGTTGGACGCGGAACGGATTTGATTACCTTTTGTTGTGTGAAGAACCGCAAATGAACCTGTTGGGTGGGGTGATCCAGGATTTTGTGACCCAGACAACTGCCAGCACAGTATCTGGGCAGCGGGTCACGCAGGAATAGCTAAGGCATGCCGGATCAGACCAAAGACTCGATTTGTTGACGCAAACGCTTGATGATGCGCTTTTCCAACCGGGAAATATAACTTTGAGATATCCCGATGGAATCCGCAACTTCCTTTTGGGTGTGCTCTACCCCATCACGTAAACCGAAGCGCAGCTCCATGATTTGCCGCTCCCTCGGGTTCAATGCCTGAACGGCGGCAAGCAGGGCGCTGCGCTCGGCATTGCGCTCCAGCTCTTCCCCAACCTGGGCCTGGTCGCTGGTCAGCACATCCATCAGCAGCAGCTCGTTGCCGTCGGAATCAGTGTTCAGGGGCTCATCAATGCTGGCATCCTGCCTGCGGTTGGAGCTTTTGCGCAGGTACATCAAAATTTCATTTTCAATGCAGCGGCTGGCATAGGTAGCAAGTTTGATATTTTTTCCCGGTTCAAAGGTATTTACCGCTTTAATTAAGCCGATCGTACCAATCGAGATCATATCCTCCACCCCAGCGGTGGAGGATTCAAATTTTTTGGCAATGTAAACGACCAAGCGCAGGTTATGTGTGATCAAGGCATCCCGCGCCGCCCCTTCGCCCGCAGCAAGACCGCACAGCGCCTGCTGTTCTTCCTGCGGGGTCAGCGGCGGGGGCAGCGTATCCGGGCCGTTAATGTAGTGCAGATCCGGCATGGCACCAAACAGTAGCACAAAATTTCCGATACGGCGGCAAAGCGTGTGCAGCGGCTGCATAAATATTTCCCTCCTTTGAGATGTGGGTGGTAAACTATGATAAAAGCATTGGCGGGTGGTTTGTGCTTACGCAGAGATATAACGTGCAGCGGAAACGATAGCGATGCGTTTTTCGTTCATTATTTCACTAAATAAATATTTAGCGAATATAATGTGTGATTTATCATGTGCTTCGCGATAAGAGGATTGCCGGCAGTAATTGATACAAGCCTGCCGCATGGTTACAAAAAATCTGAGCCATATAAAGCTTCATATTCGCCGGACTGGAACGGCTGCGGGCAAAAAGCAACGGCGGTGCGGCCAAGGCTTTGCATCCCCGTTTCGGTGATGGTGCTGATATCCGCCACCGCAAACCCCGGCAGCAGCGCGTGCTGCGCAGCGGTATTGCAGGGTATCACCCGCAGACTGGCACCGACCGGAACCACTGCCCCAAAAAGGCGTTGACTCCCCCCGGCAGTCGGCCTTTTGCCGCCGGCCAGCTGATGAGCAGCACCGGCAGGCAGGTGACGGGGTCTTTCAGGTGGCACCCAGTATCCAGTGTGGCGCGCAGCCGCACGGGGGCACCGCACAGTTCAAACTCGATCCCAATCGTCCGGGTGGTCTGCGGCGTGCTGCCCGAAAAGTGCAATACCAGCCACACCGCGCCGCAGCTGGCTGCGGAAAGCAGCAGCAACACGACCGGCGAAATGCGCAGGTATACCGTAAGATTTGCCGTTTGCAGCAGCGGTGTGCCTGTGCGCAGGATAACGGCAATGCAAAGCCCGGCCAGCAGAATGTTGAGCGCGGCATACCAGCACACGGCGGTGACAAAGCGCCGCAGCCCCTGCAGCCCAAAGGCAACGCCCACCACGGCGCAGGCAGTCAGTATCTTGTACAGAATTTGGGCAGGATATGAAAGTTCCGGCGCGAACAAGATCAGCGCACTGAGCGAGGCAATGCCGCTGGCGCACACCATGCGGGAAAACGCGGCGTGCTGACTGCTGAGCAGCCCGGCGGCCTGCAGCAAAAAGTAAGCCACCAGAAAGTTGACCAACAAAAGGACATCCAGATAAATGACCGTTTTGATAGCAGGCATCTCCCCTTTCGTGGCCGTGCGGCAGTTTTGGCGGCTTTGGGGGCCGCTTGTTCAGTGTATGCCAATGGCAAAGAGAAAATGCGGGAAACCTGCGAAAGCTGAACAGGCACAAAAAATCCGCCCGTGGCTGTTTGCCATGGGCGGATGAAATCAGTAATTTAAGGCGATACCGCATAATTCTAAGTGCCGCAGCCGCCGGAGCGGTGCTTAAGCCGTCAGGCGGGAATTGTGCGGTGTTGCCTTAATTATTCCTGATGAGCGGAGCATGCGGCGCAGCTGGCGCAGGAGGCACAGCTGTTAGCGCTTTCCGGATTTTCGGGGTCAACGTAACCGGGGTGCTTTTCGGCCCACAGGCGGTCAGCGGTGGGCATCCAGCTGGTTGCGTAGGGACGGCAGCGGCGGAAAACATCCTCCGGGGATTCCGGCTGCTGCATATCGGTGCTGTGGGCACCGCTGCGGCGAACCATATCGCCCAGAATCTGGGGGTTCTCCAGCATCGGGCAGGGACGCAGATGGTTGCCGTTGAAGGGCTGGCCCTTGTGATATTCCTTGAACAAGGGCTGCTGCAGGCATTCCAGCAGGCTCTTGTCATGGATGTTGGCGCCGGAGTAATGGATGAATACGCAGGGCTCCACATCGCCGTTGGGGTTGATGTGAGCATACTGGCGGCCGCCGGCGATACAGCCGTCAATGTACTCGCCGTCGTTCTGGAAGTCAATGCAGAAAATCTGCTTGCCGCCGGTAAAGCCGCGGATCTCGCGTACACGCTGGATCATGTACTCACGCTGTTCGGGATTCAGCATCAAGTCAACGTTAGCACCATCGCCGATGGGCATATAGTGGAAGTACCAGTTGAAGCGCACGCCGTGGCTGATGAGCATATCCATGAATTCATCGCTGGTAACAGCCTTGTAGTTGGCGGAAGTGTAGCAGATGGAGGTACCAAACAGCAGGCCGTGCTTTTTCATGATGTCCATAGCGTTCATAACGCGCTGGAACACGCCTTCGCCGCGGCGGCTGTCGGTGGCATCATCCAGGCCCTCAACGGACAGGAAGAAAGCCATGTTGCCGACTTTCTTGACTTCCTCGCAGAAAGCATCGTCGATCAGAGTACCATTGGTGAACAGGTGGAACACGGAGCTCTGGTGCTTGGCAGCCAGCTTGAGCAGATCGTTCTTGCGGCACATCGGCTCGCCGCCGGTGCACATATACCAGTGGATGCCCAGCTCTTCACCCTCGGTAACCAGCTTGTCCATTTCCTCATAGGTCAGGTTCAGGCGGTTGCCGTACTCGGCAGCCCAGCAGCCCTTGCAGTGCAGGTTGCAGGCGGAGGTCGGGTCGAACAGCAGGATCCACGGCATGTTGCAGTCATACTTCCTGCGCAGCTCCATGACGTAGTTATAGCCCGCGAACATACCCTCATACACAAGGTTCAGGGTGTTCATCTTGAGGATGTGGGGGTCGATCTCGTTGATGGCCTTGTAGGCGTACTCCATCCACTTGCTGCCGGGGTCGGACACAAAGGCGCGGACCTTGTCCCAGTCGGCATCGGGGTAACGGTGGGCCAGCAGAGGCTGGGCCAGGTTGACGAGCTTGACGGCCTGCTCGGCCATATTTTCAGGGCCTTTGCCGCGCACGGCCTTGATGGCAGAATCAATGGCAGCGCTGAATGCAGCGCGCTGAGCGGCATGAACCACTTTATTCATCGGCATGATAGATTGCTCTCCTTTTTCTCTCCGTTTGGGACACTCATTTGGTATGGCACTATTTTATGCTTATTTTCGGCTTAGTGTACATAGACAAAAGCCGTGGAATGTTCAACTTGACAGCCCGGAAACCCTGCTACTGCGGGCAAAACCAAACACTCCGCGCAAATTGTCATACAACATCTGCGTGGTCTTGCCTTTTGTTCTTCTTTTGTTCTTCCCACAAAACATTTGCACTTTATGTCGAATTTGTGTTATAATGCAGGTATGTAATTTTACCACCTACCGTGCAGGAGGATTGCTATGCCTCGTTCCAATCAAACCAAGCAGCTGCTGGCCCAGAGTCTGCAGGAGCTGATGGCCACGACTCCGCTGGAGAAAATTTCTGTCAACGACATTGTCGATCACGCCAATGTGGGCCGCAACACCTTCTATTACCATTTTGAGGATAAGTACGATCTGGTAAACTGGTATTTCCAGAGCGGCATCACCCGGTTTCTGGTGGAGCTCAGCGCCTATTCCAGCTGGAATGCCCTGCTGGCGGCTCTGGAGACCTATTTTCTGGAAAACAAGGTGTTCTACTGCAATGCCCTTGCCTATAACGGGCAGAACAGCCTGCAGCAATATATGTTCGATTATCTGCGCTCCATCTTTGAGCAGAACGTGCGGGAGCTGACCCCCGATGCCAGCGCCGAGGATACCCGCAAGATCGGGCAGTTCTTTGCCGGTGCGATGATGGGTATCCTGATTCCGTGGGTGCTCAGCGGCATGAAGAGCAACGCCCTGTCCAACATGTCGGAGCTGTCGATCCCGGTGTTCAACCACGAGATCATGCAGAAGCTGCTGCGCGGCGATTCGCAATAAACGCAAAAATAAACCGACCCCGTATCCGATCATAGCATCGGTACGGGGTCGGTTTTTGTCATTTTATGCGGCAGTACCTGCCTCCCTCGGCGCGGGAGGTGGCCCGAAGGGCCGGAGGGAGCGAGCTTTGCCATAACCCGAAGTATTTCGAGCTGGCGTAAGGTTCTCTCCCCCACCCGCTGCGGCGGGAGCCCCCTCGCAGAGGGGGCCAAGAAGTTAGCCTAACCGCAAAGTGTGCAAGGAACGCGGCCTGACGGATGCCTCGCAGAGGGGGCCAAGAAGTCAGCCCAACTGCAAAGGGAAGGTGCTGCCCTCCGGCAGGACGCTGCCGAAGGTCATATACTCCGAAATACGGTTGTTCAGATAGCGCACATCGCCGTCCCAGTCGAGCAGCAGCACGGGCTTGCCGGTCTCAAGGCGTCCGTTCACGATGCTGCGGCGCAGCTTCCGGGCGGTTTCGTCCGATGTGCCGGGCTTGCGGGCACACATGCAGCAAAGCGTCTCCTGCGCCATGCTCTCGAGCCAGTCGTCCTGCATGACCTCGCCCGCGGTCTCGTCATCGATGAGAACCGTCAGCACATAGAACATCTTTTGGGCTTTCAGGCGGCGGGCGGCGCGGCAGACCTCGGGGGTCAGCTCCGGCGTCTGCAGCAGCGGCATGACCACCAGATTGCGGCATGCCGCAAGGGTCTTGACGCAGTCCTCGGTCAGTGCGGACGGGTCAGCCAGCAAACCGAAGGCGCTCTGCGGGTTGGCCTTAGCCAGCAGCACGACCTGCGCGGGGTCGGTGTCCGTCGCATCCAGCAGCCAGACAAAGCTGCCGTGCCTGGCGGCCTTTGGCACCAGTTCGCTCAGGCGCTCGTCGCCGCAGCGGGCCGCCGTGATCCAGGCAATAGGCTGCCCTTCGAGGTCAGCCTGCTTTTTCAGCTCACTGGCACCGTAAATCAACCCGCCAAAGCCCATATTGACGCCGACGGTGCAGATGCGATCCTCATCCACGGAATCCAACAAACGGTGGATAAGGCTGTAGTAGCAGCTGTCCGTGCGCTGCAGAGCCTTCTGCGCGTAGGCAAAAAAGTCCTTCTGCTGTTGATTTTTAGCCAGTGTGGCACACATATCCACATAGTTGCGCAGCTGGCGGAAGCCGCCGCGGCGGATGTCCCCCACAGCGCGGTGTGCCAGCGTCATGGTAAAGCTGCGTGTGCTGTTGTAATCCATAGCCAAAGCGTTCACTCGCTCCCCTGTTAATTTATTATTAAAACGATTATCGTAATACTGTTAGCATAGCAAACTCGGCGAGCGATTGCCATAGGCAAAACACGCGGATTGTTTTGATTTTCACTTTAATTCCACAACGGTCACGCCGCTCTCGCCCTCGCCGTAGCGGCCCAGGCGGAAGCTCTTGACGGCCTTGTGGGTGCGCAGATGCTTCTGGATGGCCGTGCGCAGCGCACCGGTGCCGTTGCCGTGGATGATATAGAGCGTGGACTGCCCGCGCAGCATACCGCTGTCCAGGAACTTGTCCACCTCGTTCAGGGCCTCGTCCACGGTGTAGCCCAGCAGGTTCAGCTCCATACTGGTCTTGCGGCTCTTGTCGAGCTGCACGCGGGTCGAGCGGCGCGGTTCGGCCGGCTTGCGCTTCTCCATCTTATCGGGCGCGCGCAGGTTCGTCAGCGGCACCTTCGTTTTCATGATGCCGGCGCGCACCTCGACCATGCCGTTGCGGTCAGGCCGCGCGGTGACAGTGGCCGTCTGGCCGAGGTCTGCGATAACGACCTCCTGCCCGATTTGTACCTCCTTCAAAGGCACAAACTCCTTTACGGGCTGCGGCTTGGCGTCGGTCTTTTTCAGCAGTGTCTCGGTGTCCCTGCGGGCAATTTCCCGGGCGCGGACAGCACGCTGGGCAGCGCTGGTCTTTTCGTCCTTCTGGATGCGGCGCAGCTCGTCGGTCAGGCTGTAGGCCTCGTTCTGCACCTGCTGCATCAGGTCATGGGCCTGGCGGCGGGCATTTTCGAGTTCTTCCTCACCCTTTTTGATCAGGTCGTCGCGTTTCTTCTCGGCACTTTCCAGCGCGTGCTCCGCCTCATACCGGGCCTGCTCGGCCTCGGCCTGGGCGTCCTTCAGCTGGACCTTCAGGTCATCCAGCTGGGACAGCACGCTGTCGAGGCGCTTATCGTCGTTCGACATGTGATTGCGTGCGGCGTCGATAATTTCCTGCGGGATGCCGAGCTTGGCGCTGATGAGAAAGGCGTTCGATTTGCCCGGCACGCCGACGCTCAATTTATAGGTGGGCATCAGCGTTTCGACGTTAAACTCGCAGCTGGCGTTGACGACGCCGGGCGTTTCCAGCGCGTAGACCTTCAGCTCAGCGTAGTGGGTCGTAGCCATGAGCAGACTGCCCTGACGGCGCAGCTGCTCGAGAATGCTGACGGCCAGCGCTGCGCCCTCGGCGGGGTCGGTGCCCGCGCCCAGCTCGTCAAGCAGGGTCAGCGTGGCGTGGCCCGCCAGGTCGAGAATGCCGCTGATGCGCTTCATGTGGCCGGAGAAGGTGGACAGGCTCTGCTCGATGCTCTGCTCGTCGCCGATGTCCACAAGATACTCATCAAAATGGCAGACGATGCTGCTCTCGTGCGCGGGTATCAGGAAGCCGTACTGGGCCATCGCGTTGAGAAGGCCCGCGGTTTTGAGCGAAACGGTCTTGCCGCCGGTGTTCGGGCCGGTGATAACGAGGGTGTCGTACTCGCTGCCCAGCTCGATGTCCACAGGCACGACCTTTTTCTTGTCGATAAGCGGATGGCGGGCCTTGTTCAGCTTGAAGTGCACCGTGTCGCTGACGGCGGGCATAAAGGCGTTCTGCTCCACAGCCAGCCGGGCCTTTGCCAGCAGCAGGTCGATTTTGAGCATCGCGTCATAGCTGTAGGTGAACTGCGGCTCCAGCGAGCCGACCTGCGTCGAGAACGAGGTCAGAATGCGGGTGATCTCCTCCTGCTCCTGCGCGCGCAGCTGCATGATGCGGGCGTTGGCCTCGACGACGGCGGTAGGCTCTACAAAGACCGTTGCGCCGGTGGACGAGACGTCATGGATGACGCCGCCGACCTCACCGCGGTACTCGGCGCGGACGGGCACGACGTAGCGGCCATTGCGCAGGGAAACGACGGCATCCTGCAAAAATTTATTGGTGGTGGAGTTGCGGATGATGTTATCGAGCTTGGTGCGGATGGAATCCTCGGTCTGGCGGATTTTGCGGCGCAGATCGTGGAGGGTCACACTGGCAGTGTCGGCCATCTCCTCGGGAGAAATAATGCTCTCCGAAATCTGCTTTTCCAGCACCGGCTGCGGGGCCAGCGCAAAAAACAGGTCGTCGGTGGGCAGCATCTCATGCTCGCTCAGGCCGTACCACTGGGACAGGCCCGAGAAATTGCGCAGGGTCGCGGCAATTTCCAGCAGCTCACCCATCGAGAGGATGCCCCCCTTGCGGGCGTGGGCAACGATGCGGCGCACCTCGCGCACGCTGCCGAAGCGGGGACTGCCGTTCTTGATGAGCAGCGCGTTGATGGCGTTGGTCTGGGTCAGGTCGTAGCGCTCATCCTCAATCGTGGGGGCCGGCTCCAGCGCCTGCATCATTTCTTTCGTTTCCTGGCAGGCGCAGAGCTGTACAGCGCGGTTCAGGACCTTGTCCAGCTCCAGTGTTGTTTTATAGGCGGTATCCATAACAGGGTTTAGGTCTCCTTATTCAAGTACAGATTTGAGAAAATCCAGGCTTTTCAGCCCATGCTCCAGATGCGCCAGCGTGTACTGCTCGCTGGTGCGGGAAAGCTCCTGTAAGCTCTCGGGCGAGATTTTGAACCCGAACAGCTTTTTATCCTCGGCCAGGCAGATATGGCGCAGGGCGTACAGCGCGCCGTTGTCCAGATTCGTGATATGGTGCGCTTTTTCGGCACAGTCGGCGCAGAGCAGACGGCCCTCGACAGGGTCAAGGTAAAACTCTCCCCCGTCGTATTTACCGCAGCCCGCGCAGGCCAGCACGTCCGGCATATAGCCCGCCAGCGTCAGGGCGCGCAGCTCATAGATGGCTTTGAGCTGCGCGCAGGGATAGTGGCGCTCACTGATCATATACAGGCAGTTGAGAAGCAGGCGCAGCTGGGCGTCGGCCTCGGGCGGCGCGGGGGAAAGCTCCGCCGCGATCTCCGCCATGTAGCTGGCCAAAGCCATACCCTCAATGGACGCAGAGATGCCGTGGAACACCTTTTTGACCTGCGCAGTGTCCACAAAATAGTGGCTGCGCCCGCTGGTGAGCGTGAATTCCGAGTAGCAGAACAGCCCTGTTGCACTGAACAGGGCGCTCTTCATCCGCAGACTGCCGCGGGCCGACGCCGACACCACGCCGAGGTCAGGCGTCAGGATCGTCAGGATCCGGTCTGCCTCGCCCACCTTGACCTGCCGCAGCACAAGGCCCGTTGTTGCCACCTGCATATACGTCCTCCCGTGCTGTGTTTTGTTGATTTTTGTACGTCAGATAGTCGTAAATGCTGCCTGTCTGCGCAAAGCGCCGCCAGTCGTCCGCCGTTTTGTCCATGCCGTTCACCCCCATGGCTACAGTGTAGCAGAGGGGGCGCGGGGATGTTGGCGGAATGGGGAATAAAATAAATTTGCGGATGCTGTAGGGGCCGGACATGTCCGGCCCGCGGCCTTACGGATAATGCTCTATAACGGGTAGGCTGCGGGCGGGGCATGCCCCGCCCCTACGACGTGCAGCATCGTTACGGCTTCGCAAATCCCAGCGAGTTCAGCTGCAGTTCGTTATCGCGCCAGTCCTCGCGGACCTTGACCCAGCATTGGAGGTTGACCTTGACGCCGAGCAGTTCCTCAATGTCCATGCGGGCGGCGGAGGCAATTTTTTTCAGCATCTGGCCGCCCTTGCCGATGATCATGCCCTTATGGCTCTTGCGCTCACAGTAGATGTCCACGTCAATGTCGATGAGATCCTTGTCGGGGCGCTCTTTAAACCGCTCGACAACAACGGCGATGCCGTGGGGCACCTCCTCACGCAGGAAAAGCAGTGCCTTCTCGCGCACAAGCTCTGCGACAAGCTCCTTCTCCGGCATATCGGTGAAGGCGTCATCATCGAAATAGTGCGGGCCTTCGTTGCCGTAGGGCTTGAGCATGGCAAACAGCTCATCACAGCCCGTGCCGTCCTTAGCCGAGATCGTGACAACATGGTCAAAGCAGCCAAATTCCTCCAACTGCTTTTTGCGGGCCTCCAGCGCAGCAA
>ERZ827126.3061-NODE-3061-length-10605-cov-2.400284_pt1 | contig 10605 bp, 7 predicted proteins | sample MGYA00519780_ERZ827126 | MGnify/ENA primary metagenome ERZ827126 (study PRJEB31778, sample SAMEA3449262) | human gut metagenome | biome: human gut; feature: human-associated habitat; material: faeces | place: United Kingdom | collected 2010/2012 ...
AGTTATCAAGGTTCTCTGTCCTGCTGTCTTACGCGACAACTTCTATATTTTATCACAGCTTTCTGCGTTTGTCAACAGGTTTTTTCATTTTTTTATTTCTCAGCACCACGCTCTTGCGCGGTGGAACTTTATAATAGCACCATGTATCGTCATATGTCAAGCACTTTTTTGATTTTTTTCTATTTTTTTCAATTTTTCATCTTTTTTCTACAAATTCATCTATTCTGGAAGCTCCAGATGCACTCTCTCCGTCTTTGGCATGGTTGCAGTCCCTGATAAGATCTCCTGTTCCTCTCGTTTGAGTCCACGATAGATTTTCCGGTAATCTCTCTGCGTAAAATTTTCAAAACGCCACGCTTCTTCTTCCTGTGGCAGACCGACACCTTCTTCTTTTGCTCCCAGTGTGATCGTTTTTCCTGCCTGCTTGCCTGACCATACGCCTCCGTTTTCATAAAGTGTATCCAGCGCTTCGGTCACAGCTCCTTTTAAGTTTTTTCCGGCAGAAGTCAGAACGGTTATGGATTCCGCCGACTGATCGGTGTCTACTCCAATTACTTTTCCATCCAGTTCTTCTGCTGCCTGCATCACGGAAACAGATGCCCCTCCATTACAGGCAAAGATCACCTGTACTCCCTCTTCATACCATTCCTTACTCTTCTGCTGCACTTCATCGGATGGTAAAAATGTGTCTGTATACTGATATTTTAATGTAATTTCCCGTTCCATTTCCATAGCGGCATACTCTGCCCCCTGTATAAAGCCACTTCCATAGCGCTGGACAGGTGCGATTTCTTTTCCTCCAAGAAAACCCAACCTGGTATAGCCTTCGCGAACGGCTGCATAACCGGCAAGGTATCCTGCTTCTTCTTCCCGAAACAGAATACAATGCACATTGGATGCAAGTTCCGCCTTTTGTCCTGACTTACGCGGTTTTGCATCCAACATTAAAAACTGTATTTTCGGATACTCATTCTGCATATGGGCAATCACCTCTTCAAAAGGATATCCCTGTGAAATAATGATCTTTGCCCCCTTTTTTGCGGCAGTCCGCACTGCTTCCTCCCGTGCCTGCCTTGTATCAGCTGCCGGCCGGTAATAGCTATAGGTGATCCGGTTCTCATCCGCATACTCTGCGATGCCCTCCCAGCTGCTCTCATGAAAGCCGGAATCATCCAATTCACCTTCACCGCTTATAAAGGCGATCTCGTAGGTTCCGTCCTTACTGATACTTTCCTCTGCGGAATTCTCCTCTGCCTGCTGCCTGTTTTTTTCTTCTTTGACACCACAGGCGCTTAAGCTGACTGCCATAAGGAGTACGAGCATCCATTTTATTTTTTGTCTTATGTTTTTTTGTCTTATATATTGATGTTTCATGATCTTACCCTCCCTTTTTTCTTCGGTACGGTAAAATCAGTGGACTTCTAACTTTCTTTCCGGATCTTTACTAATCTGCTGGTTCCAAGACGATCTGCCCCCAGGCGGACAAATTCTTCTGCATCCTCAAAAGAAGAGATTCCTCCTGCTGCCTTGATCTTTACATTTTTTCCGACATGCTTTGCAAAAAGCGCTATATCCTCAGGTGTTGCTCCCGCTGTTGAAAAACCGGTGGACGTCTTGATATAGTCTGCTCCTGATGCTGTAACGATTTCACACAGTCGTATTTTTTCTTCTTCGGTCAGAAGGCATGTTTCGATAATGACTTTTAAAATTTTTGTTCCACACGCTTTTTTTAACGTTCTGATCTCTTCTTCGATCTGTGCAAACTTTTTGTCTTTGACCCAGCCGATGTTGATGACCATATCGATTTCATCCGCACCATTTTTCAATGCATCCTCTGTCTCTGCTTTTTTTACCGCAGTAGTATTATATCCATTTGGAAAGCCAATAACCGTACAGACCTCCATCTGATCCTGTACATATGCTTTCGCTTCTTTTACATAGGATGGCGGAATACATATCGATGCGGTCTGATATTTTATCGCATCATCACAAATTTCTTTTATTTCCTCCCATGTTGCTGTCTGTGCTAACAGTGTATGGTCTACTTTTTTTAATATTTCCTGTCTGTCCATATTTTTTCTCCTGTTTTTATTCTAATTCTTTCTGATTACTATAAGATGTTCCTCATTGCTTCCTGCACATTCTCCACACCGATCAACCGGATTCCTTTCATGTCTTCAAGTCCTTTTAACGACACTTTTGGAAGAATACAGGTGGAAAATCCCAGTTTTTTCGCCTCTGCGACACGCTGCTTTGCCATATTGAGCGCACGGACTTCACCGCTCAATCCCACTTCGCCAAAACAGATCACATCTTCCGGTATCGCACAGTCTTTGTAGCTGGATATCATGGCAAGTACAATCCCTAAATCCACTGCCGGTTCATTCATACGGATTCCGCCTGCAATATTGATATAAGCATCACAGGATGACATACTGAGTCCCAGTCTTTTTTCTAATACCGCCATCAACAGATTGACTCTGTTGATATCGGTTCCGGCTGCTGTCCTTCTTGGGATTCCAAGGTTGCTTCTGCAGACAAGTGCCTGTATCTCTAAAAGGATCGGTCGGCTTCCTTCCACGGAACAGGCTACCACAGAGCCTGACGCTCCTTTGGGTTTTCCGCTCAGCATATATTCTGACGGATTCTCCACCTCTACTAAACCGATATCCCGCATTTCAAATACTCCGATCTCATTTGTGGAGCCAAAACGGTTCTTAACTCCCCGCAAGATCCGATATGCCGCATACCGGTCTCCTTCAAAATAAAGCACCGTATCTACCATATGTTCTAAAACCCTAGGCCCTGCAACCACTCCTTCTTTTGTTACATGACCGACGATAAAAATCGAAATATTCATCCCTTTTGCAATCTGCATCAGCACCGATGTGGATTCACGCACCTGCGAGACACTTCCCGGTGCGGAGGATACATTTTCATTGTACATAGTCTGTATCGAATCTATGATGACAACTTTTGGTTTTTCCTGACGGATGACTTCCTGAATGATATCTAAATTGGTTTCACAAAGAATTGCAAGAGATGTTCCGAATTCTCCCATACGTTCTGCTCTTAATTTTATCTGCTGCAACGATTCCTCTCCCGAAATATAGAGTATTTTTTCTTTACCCACCGAAAGATTCCGGCAGACCTGCAACAGTAATGTGGATTTTCCGATTCCCGGATCTCCTCCAACTAAAACTAAGGAACCCGGAACGATCCCGCCTCCTAAGACACGGTCAAGTTCTAAAAATCCTGTTCCCATACGGCTCTGCTCTTCCACGGAAATATCTGAAATGTGACTGACCTTTGCAGCAGATGCCTGCTTTCTTACTTTTTCTGTCTGTTTTTTATCTATGACTTCTTCTACAAATGTATTCCATTCTTTGCAGCCCGGACACTGCCCCATCCACTTTGAGGACTCATATCCACAGGACTGACAAAAGTATACGGATGTCTTTCCTTTTGCCATACTACTCCTTTCCTGTTTTCCTATAGAGCGAAAAAGACCCGAAATCTCGGGTCTTCTGACGTTTCTTTTAACATTTTTCCACTTTGACAGCTACCTGGCTGACTACATCTAACTCTACGCTCAGGCTTAACTTTCCTCCGAGATTCGTCTTCATCCTGCCGGCATCTGCACCGTCGATCACGATGTCGTACTCAGCCTCATCCTCAAGCTCTACGGTAACCTGTGCGTCCTCTGCGCCTTCTACGCTAAACTCCATTCCTGTGTCTGTTGCTTTTAAATGCTCCACTGCAGTCCCCGGAACAGACTCGTATACAAACATGCCATTGCGCTCCAGCTTGGTAATCTCCTGACAGGTCTTTACTTTGTAAAGGTCTCCCTGGTGCTCAAAATTGTCAAGCTTTGCCTTGGTGCTCAATGTATAATCCCCAAAGCTGATCGTTCCATCCTCCTCTGAACGGAGTAATTCACTAATAACGGCCATCTTATCCTCCTGTGATATTGCAGCTCCTTCATCCGGTCTGCTTTATCGTAAATTTGTAAAAATATTATATAATATCTGTTCTTTGATTTCCAGTGATTTCACTGACATTTAAGTAATTTTTTACTTTTTCTTCGGCTCCAGAAAAATTGCATTTTTCTTCGTCGTGACGATCACTTCGTCGCCCCGGCGGATGCTTCCGTCGAGAAGTTTTTCCGCAAGCGGATCCTCAATCTCATCCTGAATCTTGCGCCGCAGCGGTCTGGCTCCGTACTTCGGGTCATACGCCTTATCCACAATGTACTGCTTTGCGGCATCGCGCACGACCAGCGTAATGCCAAGCTGTGTTTCGCAGCGCTTCGCCAGCTCTTTTGTCATCAGACCTACGATCTGCTTCATGTCGTCCTTATTCAGTGCCCTGAATACAATGGTCTCGTCAATACGGTTTAAAAATTCCGGTTTGAAAATTCTGCGGACCTCCTCCATCACGCTGCCCTTCATCCGCTCGTAGTTCTGCTTCTCGTCATTGCCGGAAGCAAAGCCAAGCTTCTTCGGCTCCACAATCGCCTGCGCTCCCGCGTTGGAGGTCATAATGATGATGGTATTCTTAAAGTCCACTTTTCTTCCCTGAGAATCTGTGATATGTCCGTCGTCAAGCACCTGCAGCAGAATATTAAACACATCCGGATGCGCCTTCTCTATCTCGTCAAACAGAATCACTGCGTATGGATTTCTCCGCACTTTTTCACTCAGCTGTCCGCCGTCCTCATGTCCGACATATCCAGGCGGTGAACCGATCATTTTCGATACGCTGTGTTTCTCCATGTACTCAGACATATCGACGCGGATCATTGCCTGCTCCTGTCCAAAGACAGCTTCTGCCAGTGCCTTGGATATCTCTGTCTTGCCGACGCCTGTCGGTCCCAGGAAAAGGAACGATCCGATCGGGCGCTTGGGATCTTTTAATCCGACGCGGCCTCTCCGCACGGCTTTGGCCACTGCCGATACCGCCTCCTCCTGTCCGATCACGCGCTTGTGAAGAGTTGCCTCCAGCTTTTTAAGCCTGGCAGCCTCCCCCTCTGTAAGCTTCTTCACCGGGATTTTCGTCCATCCCGACACCACATCGGCAATCTCATCCTCTCCGACGGTCTGGTGATGCCGTCTGCCGCCCTGCTTTGCCTTTGCGTTCAGTTTTTCCAACTTTTCTTCCAGTTCCTGACGCTTTGTCTGTGCCTCTCTCGCCGCTTCCAGGTCTCCGCCAGAAAGTGCCTGCTCCAATGTCTCCTGCGACTCCGCAATCTCCCGCCGGAGTTCTGCAGCCTCCCTCGGGTCTCCGCCCACGTGAAGGCGCACTTTTGCCGCGGCCTCATCCATCAGGTCAATCGCCTTGTCCGGGAGGAAACGGTCGTTGATGTAACGCGCAGAAAGACGCACTGCCGCCTCCACGGCCTCATCCGTAATTGTCACATGGTGGTGGCTCTCATACTGTCCGCGCAATCCCTTTAATATGGAAATGGCTTCTTCCTCCGTCGGCTCCTCCACAACAACCGGCTGGAACCGACGTTCCAGAGCGGCATCTTTTTCGATATATTTGCGATACTCCTCGATGGTCGTCGCACCAATCACCTGCACCTCACCTCTCGCAAGCGCAGGTTTTAAAATGTTGGATGCATCAATCGCGCCTTCCGCTCCGCCCGCTCCGATGATGGTATGAATCTCATCGATGAACAGCAGGACGTTTCCGGCTTTCGCCACCTCTGCAAGCACCTTCTTGATGCGCTCCTCAAATTCACCCCTGTACTTCGAGCCTGCCACAATCCCGGAAAGATCCAAGGAGACCACTCTTTTTCCAAGCACCGTATCCGGAACCATTCCGCCCATAATGCGCTCTGCAATTCCCTCTACAATCGCCGTTTTTCCTACGCCGGGTTCTCCGATCAGGCACGGATTGTTCTTGCTTCTCCGGCTTAAAATCTGGATGACACGGTCGATCTCCGCCTCTCTGCCGACCACCGGATCAAGCTTTCCGTCGCGTGCAAGTTCGGTCAGATCTCTGGAAAACTGATCCAGTGACGGCGTTCCCTCCGCGTTTTTCCGCTTGCCGGGTTTCCCGTTCTGGAATTCATCCTTATACTGGCTCACATCCTCGCCCATCGCAATCAGGGTGTCCACATACATTTTCTGCACATTGACAGACAATGTATTCAACAGTCTGGACGCCACACATTCCGTCTCCTTGATCATCGCAATTAAAAGGTGTTCTGTTCCAATCTTCTCCGAGTGGAAACGCGCCGCCTCCGCTTTGGATACCTCAAGCACATGCGCCGCTCTCGGGGACAATCCGTCCTCCAGAACCGCAACCACATTCCCCGGTGCAATCAGCTCCTCGATCAGTTCCAACACCTTATCATACTCTACACCATTGTCGGCAAGTACCTGGCTTGCCACACCGGTTCCCTCTTTCAACAGGCCAAGCAGTATGTGCTCCGTGCCGATATAACTGTGATGCAATGACTTTGATATCCGCGTTGCAATATCAATCGCCTTTTTTGCCTTTGCTGTATATGCTGTCTGCATCGCTACCTCCTATTTCCAGTCCGATATCACATTCGTCTTTACAGATCATTAAAATCTATGATATCCAGCTCATCGTCTTGCTTGTTTTTCTGGTCTTTGCCGCTCTTTTTCTTCTTCGGGTGCTTTTCCTCATACAGTGGCTCATTCTCCGGTTCGTCCGCTGCATCTTCGTCCGCTGCCCTGGTCCTGCGCTCTTTTCTTCCTGCGGTTCTGCCATCGCCCGCCGGTTTGCGCGCGGCAGCCTTCTCTTCGCCGCCCGAAACTTTTTCATCGTCCGGCGCATCGCTGTCCTCGTACGTGTCATCGTCATCCCCGTACGCGTCATCATCCTCGTACGCGTCGTCATCATCAAACAGATCGTCATCCAGATCGTCAGACTTCCGCTTCCAGAAACCGAATCTCTTCTTCGGCGGCTCTTCCTCCTCGATGTCATCCTCATCGAATGCATCATCGAACGCGTCATCGTCAGATTCCTGCGTTTTCGTTTTCTCTTCTCTCTCTTCCTGTTCGTCGAATTCATCTGCATCCCCGGCATCTGCAGCAGAGCGCTTCTTCCAGTGCCACTTTTTCCGGGAATCCTTTTCCGGTTCCTCGATCACATCATCCTGGTTTTCATCCAGCAGTTCTTCTGTATCATCATGCTCTGAGACACCGTCATCCATAGTGTCATCCTCATCCAGGTCATCTCTATCCGCTTCCCTCCTGTGCAGTAACAGGTTAACAAGTACCACTGCCATTACCGCCAGCAGAAATATCAATATGCCAATCGCGGTTCTGGAAAACGCTTTTTCTTTTTTATATTTCTCGGACAGCGCCAGATATTCCTCCTGCAGATAGGCCGCATCCTCGTCCTGCAGTCCGTCGGAAGATACAGTTGTCCCTGTATTTACGCGCTGATAGGTCTCCTCTATGGAATCGTACTGGTACCAGCCTTCCGTTCCGTCAGAATTCACTCCGTAAAAGGTATAGAACTCCGATTCCACCTCAGACCCTTCCTCCTGGGTCTCCTGATATGCCGTCACAAGACTTCCGCCCGCCAGCGTAAGCTGTGTCTGCTGCATCGTATCCGGCATCGTATAATCCACCGGTGGCAGAAGCGCTATCACGTAGTGTTCCTCATTGACCATTTTTACAAACGGATACAGGGTATCTCTTGTGCTGTCATATACAAAGAAGCTTCCTGTGCTCTCTTCCGCTCCGTCCTGCACCAGATAAATCATGACCACAGATCCCTTGTCATAACTCACGCCCCGATAATCCGCCCCCTGATAATTGACGGTTGTCTCCGAAAAATCTGCCGGAATATTCTCTGTTGCAAAATTTTCTGCAATTACATAGGAAATGCCATTTACCGTAACCGTGTTTTCACTGCTGTCCGTCTCCTCTGTTGTCTCCACTTCCCCCTCATCGGATGCCGTTGTCTCTCCGGACGAGGTTCCCTGCTTTGTCACATTCACGGTATAGGTTGCGGTCACACCATTTTCCGCCTTGACTACAATCTTAATGGTGTTATCTCCACTTTTCAGATTGGTATTTCCCGTAACCGACTCCACGACCGCTTTTTCATTGACCGGTGTGGCAGATACGGCGATATTGGTTACATCGCTTCCCACTGTAGCACTATAAGTCAGCGTTTTCCCGTTAAATGCCGGCGAGAGCGTTCCCGGTGAAATGGTCAACTCTTTCAGAGAATTATCCGCAGACTGTTTTCCTGTTGTCTCTCCAGTATTCGCCGCAGAATCCCCGTTTCCACCCGCTGATGTTCCGTTTCCGTTGGAGGTTCCACTGTTACTGCTACTATTGTTGCCTGAATCTGTATTTGTACTTGCTGCATTCTTTACTGTGACCGACGCACTGCTGCCCGACATGGAATCCATCTCCTCATTGGAGTCAAAGATCACTCCGTCGTTGGCAGAGACAGAGAGGGAGGAATTTCCCGCACTCACAGCTTTTAATGTCACCGTGTAGCTTTCTCCCGTCGCCATCACGCTTCCGCCGCCTCCGCCGTATGTGGTATTGCAACTCACAAACTGCAGCACACTCGAATCATAAGACAGCGTCATGGTCGCATTCGCCTTTTCGCCGGATGGACCGCTCGCTTTTACTGTAACTGTAACCGTATCACCGATATTGACACTTCCTGACGACACCGAGACAGATGTTGATCCGCTCGCCGCGAATACCGTCTGCGGCACTCCGACAACCCCGAATGTCAGGCTAAGCGCCATCATCATCATTGCTATTTTTTTCTTCATTTCTGCTCTCCCAATTCTTCCTCTCACTGATCAATCTGCGAGATTCCCAGTATGTGTTTTTGTAAAATAACCAGATCCTTATTGGAAATACCGCCGTCCTTGCTGACGTTTGCCGCTTCCAGACGACTGCCGGACTGACTTTCAATTCCAAGGATCTGTTTCTGCATCAATACCAGATCCAGATTGGAAACCTTTCCGTCACCGTTGATATCTCCATATACCACAATCTCATACTGCTGCACGAGCGTGTCGCCGACATACACTGCCAGCTTGTTGCCCGTTCCCACCGTCTGTGTATTCTCACTGCCGTCTGCATTCAGAATCTTTACGGTACAGTTCTGGGTTCCGATTCCCGATGCGACTGTGGATGCGCTTGTTCCAGGCTCAATTCCCGTCACATAGGTTCCGATCGGATAGAATGGCGTAATCGCCGCGTCATCCGCCACCTGAATGGTTCCGCCGGCACTGCCCCCCGCTCTTGCCACGATCAGCGTGTAAGTGCGCGAATCTCCGCTCTGCGAGATGCAGGTAATCTGAATCGTATTATCTCCATAATTCAGCGAATAATTTCCAGTACCGGAAACGGTTGACGTTCCCGCCACCGCCGTCGCTCCCACATTGATCGAAGCCGCGCTGTCCGGAACGACCAGGGAATAGGAGGTATTCGCACCGGAAAATGCCGGTGTCAGCGCATATCCGTCCACCGTGATCGAGGAAAGCCAGTTGTTCGGATTCCCCTTGTCCGCAAACGTCACTGCGCTCTCCGGCATGTTCTGATAGACCGGAATGCGGAAAACAAACGCCTGGTTCTTGTCCGTGTAGGCTTTTCCCATATTGGTGCCCTCACTCATCGCCGCCTGCACATTGGTCATGTACTGATGTGCGTAAAGACTATTGGTATAGACAACGTTAAATTTTTCAAAGTAAATGGTATTCTGCCCTTTTTTCACATAATTATCAGCCACAACCGATGATCCACCCGCAATCGACTTGTAGATGGAGTTCCATCCCTGCAACTTCGCATATTCCAGTCCGTTCACAATCGCCGACGCGCTGCTCGTCGTAAACGCACGGACGTTAAAGTAGTTATAATAGCCCGCATAGTTGGAATATCGTCCCGAAATCAGATTGCTCGTCCCCCGCACGCCCTGCTCCTGCTTACAGCGGGATGCCAGGTGGTAAGGACTCACGCCCACATTGGAGCCGATCTCCACAAACGTATCCGCATAGCTGCGAACCGCTCCGTCCGTATCGGTATAATTGCCTGCCATAAATGTATTGGAAAGAACGCTCTGCACACCCGCTGCGTTCTGATAGCCTGCATATTCCAACGTTTCAAACTGAAAGATCTGATTCTCGTTAAGAAAATTTCTGGGATCGATGCAGTATGCGATATATTCCGGAGACGCCGACACCCAGCTTGCCCCGTCAAACCCGTACCACTTGTTGGTCTCCCAGTTATACGCCTGACTGTCCGTCGATTTTCTTGCGTCATTCACGGAATTCTGGATCAAGTTTCTTCCAACCAGACTCTCATTCGATACCACCGTATTCCAGTCAAGTCCCGTCTGCACCGGCACAAACTGCCAGTTCGGATACTTCTGATGCAGGGATGCCAGTGCGCTGCAATAGCTTGCCGGAAAACCCGCTGCCGCAAGCGCCGCCTCGCATCCCGCATGGCCCGCACCGATGACGGCAATATCAATTGTTTCTTCTAAAACTGCCATTTTTCCTGTCCTTTTCTATCTAAACTCTACGAACTGTTTCGTGACTATTTGCCTGTACAGAACTTGCTGAAAATCTCATTCACGAGGTCCTCTCCC
>ERZ827126.3062-NODE-3062-length-10599-cov-4.764036_pt1 | contig 10599 bp, 7 predicted proteins | sample MGYA00519780_ERZ827126 | MGnify/ENA primary metagenome ERZ827126 (study PRJEB31778, sample SAMEA3449262) | human gut metagenome | biome: human gut; feature: human-associated habitat; material: faeces | place: United Kingdom | collected 2010/2012 ...
AATTGCAGGAATCGTAATGATCGCGATCAAAATGATAATCATCCAGGGGTTCTTTGAAATTTTCTGCCATTCTCGTTTTAACATGATCACAGCTGCTCCTTCCTTGCATTTTTATTACTTAAATAGAGGTCATACCTCTTTGAATCATTGGTTATTATATGCACTTCCTTGATAAAAGTCAATAATTTATTGAACATTGGTCATTTTTTTATTTCATACATTCCGTTTCCTCTTTTATAGAAAAAAGCTTTCATTTACCTTTCTTTTTGGTAAATAAAAGCTTTTCTTAATTACTGAAATTTCTTCTTTTTACTTATGATAAATAATATGATCAAACTAAATAACGACACAACTGCACCGATCTTAAGGTCTGGGGTTTCATATTTTAATGTAATATGATGATCTCCTTTGTTTAAATAGATTCCTTCAAACATTCCATTGACCTGCTCACTCTTCACTTGCTTTCCATTGTCATATGCTTTCCAACCTTTGTGATATGTTATTGGTATACAAAGTATCTCATTTTGAGATGCCTTGATATCTCCTGAAAAATGATTTCCTCCATCATATGAAATATTGGTCAGATGATCTGCTTTTTTTCTCTTTTGAATCTGTTTTATCTCTGTCTGTTGATCCACTGTAAGAATCGAAATCCGATCAATATAATAATCACTTTTCAACTTAAATTTTAATGTCAATGTATCTTCCCGATCTTTCACTGCATCTCTGCTCATCTTGACCAAATAATCTCTTTTCCCAATATCGTAACTGGAATTCTTCTCTGCATTAAATAAATGAACCTGTTTACCTCCATAAAGAAGCTGGAAGTTACTTTTGTTCATCCCAACTCCTAATACATGTCTACTGCTTTTTCCATCCAATGCTTCTGTACTGACTCCTTGCAGATAAATATAAGAATTCGCCTTGATATATTGTTTGGGAATCTTAATTTGAATAATTTTTTCCTTTTCTTTTTTATTATGAATGCGATAATTTTCTCCAACAACATGACATGTTACGTTCTCTGGGATTGTCATCTTCTTTAGTTTATCCGCACTCTTGCTGTCGTCTTCCAGAATCGCACTTTGAAGTAATGCTTGTTCTTTCTGTGCTGGGTTCAGAGTTTTATATGTTTGTGATGACAAATATCCATCATAAGTATATCCAAATGGAAATACATTTTTATTTTCATACAACTGCATCCCATCTTTTGATCTTAACAACTGATAATCTGATAATAATTTAGCTCCTGTTTCTTTGGTGCAGATTACATAACGAACTCCATATAAATCCATGAGGCCTTGTCTCATGTCAAGTTTGCGGAATTTGAACTTATACTGATAGGATTTTAATCCGAATTCCTGCATAGTTTCTGAGACATTCTTATCTGTCACACTATAATAATTCGTAATTCCCGGAATATGCGCATTTAAACTCCAGTTCGTTATCTTGTTATCCAGAGATTCTGCACGATACACACCATTTTGTATCTTATATTTATCTGGCTGTATCAGCCGCATTTCCTTTCCACACAACATCTCATATGCCTGCCCGGATTTTACATAATTTGAGATTGTTTCTCCATATTTTGGAGAATACTGTACATATGAAGCAGTTCCTGCTGTTAAGATCAATACTGCATACAAAATGAAATGTTTATATTTCTCCTGTCCAAACATTTTACACTCATTGAGTACAAACAATGCAAGTACTGTAGCTACAAGTATTGCCAATTCATATTTCCCTTTTACCATATTATCGCCTAAGAAAAGGGCAAATACTATGTAAAAAACGGCTCCTGCAAGAATTCCTGTTTTCTGGATCCTCGTCAGTACAAATAGATCTGGATAGATTTCTGTGACTGTCATTCCAACAATCAATGCCAGTATAAATGTCCATCGATTCATCGGATAAGAAAATCCATGCAAAATATAGGCGAACACTGGTGATAACAGACTGACAATACCAAGTACCACTGCTACTTTGTATGAAAACCGCTTTTTATCCCTTTTCAGGAACAGTGCAATAATTGCACAATATCCTAAAGCTGCATAGTTTAGGTTTGTTCCTTTATAAATCTTCTGGAAACCTGCAAACTGCAAGAATATTTGTTTGTAATATGATTTCTTATATAAGAAAATACTAAAATAATTTACATCCGAAGTAGTTCGCGCATTTCCTGAAAATGCGATTAATACAGGCAGTAAGATTACTGCGGAAAGACCAATTCCAAGCAGATACCACCCGCTAAATCTTCCAAGAGTTCTGAAAAATCCTGCTTCTTTATATTCTGGAAATCTGATCAATGCGTAAACCACTGCTGCAACTGTCAGCATATAGAAAAAATAGAAATTACTAATCGCTGCGACCGTTACCATAAGTATAAATAAATATGGTTTTTCTTTTCTGTAAATCTTCTCGACTCCCATCAATAATAATGGAAGATAGATCATTGGATTTAGGAAAAACGGATGACGTATCGCAAATGAAAAAAATGTTCCGCTAAAAATATACACAATACTTCCTGCTAAGATTCCATTTCCATCTTTTTTCAGATAATGTCCAAATGCGATAAATGCTACTCCCGCCAGATACAGACGAAATACAAGCATAAAGTTATACAATAATTCTATATTTGACTTATTGGAAAATACATAAATCAGATTGAGTGGATCACCGATCGCATAATAATTTAATGTTCCTAGAATGTCTGCTCCAAATCCAATGCTCATATCCCACATTGGGAATCTGAAATGTCCGTGGATGATATTAAAGAAGAAATTGCGGATATATTCTCCCCAGTACATCAGCGCGTTGATGTGTTGTGATAATCCATCCTGTCCCTTTGCTCCCCATATAAATGTCACTCCATTTTTGTAGAATGGATAAAATACAATCAGACTTATAATTGCAAATAAGATCGTATATCTTGCCATAAGCTGTTTCTTTGTAGTTAATTTCATTTAAACGATTCCTCTTTCATTATTATTAATGACTTTCCTTTTCAATATAAATCGGTCGATGTTTTGTTTCCAGATATGTCTTAGATAGATACATACCAACAACTCCCATTCCTAACAATTGAATACCACTTAAAAAACTGATAATACATACTAATGACGGCCATCCGGCAACGGGATCTCCAAATACTGCAGCTCTCACGATTACAAATATCAGAAATAAAAATGCAAAAATGCATACAAACACACCCATCAATGATACTGCCATCAATGGTGCTGTTGAAAATGCCATAATTCCTTCACAGGCATAACGAAATAGCTTCCAAAAAGACCACTTCGTCTCCCCCGCGACACGTTCTACATTCTTATATTCCAACCATTTTGTCTCAAATCCTACCCATCCAAAGATACCTTTTGTAAATCGGTTATATTCTGGCATGGAAAGGATTGCGTTAACCATATCTCTCTTCATCATACGAAAATCTCTGGCTCCATCTACGATATCAGCATCAGAGATCTTATTGATCAATCCATAAAAACGTCTTGCGAAAAATGAGCGAATCGGTGGTTCTCCCTTTCTTGTAACACGTCTTGTTGCCACACTATCATATCCTTCTTCCTCGATGCATCGGATCATCTCTGGAATTAAATGTGGCGGATCTTGAAGATCAACATCCATTGTCACAACATATTCACCATTGGCATGTTCAAATCCTGCATACATCGCAGCTTCTTTTCCGAAGTTCCTGGAAAATGATACATAATGAATACATTCATCCTGTTCGCTTAATTTCTTTATAACTTCTAATGTCTTATCTTTACTTCCATCATCGATAAAGATAATCTCAAAGTCAATTTTCCCTTCTTCTTGTTTCCTTACTTTCTGCATCTCCTCATAATAAAGCGGAATTACTTCCTCTTCATTAAAACATGGAACAATACAACTACATAACTTACTCATATGTGATCCTACCTTTAATTGTATATATCTTTCACCTACTTAGATAGTATATCACTTCTGTTTCGTTTTGTCTTTACTTAGTTTTTATCTAGGATTTTTTACATGATTCTGATATGATAATATTGTTTTTTATTTACTATATATAGAAAGGAATAGAACAACCAACTATGATTCAAGATATTTACCCTCATAAATTAGACAATCACTACGATCCAGCCAAAAAACCTGATACTGACAGTATCATTTTATATTTCACAAAGGATGGCCTTCTTCATCGTTTATTAAAGAAATCTGATCTGGAAGAAATGGGGCAGGAGAATCTCTTTTTGCCTGATGAAATGATCCGTACTGGAGATGGCAGAAAACTTGCAAGGCCTACTCTTTTAAATGAAGAGGATTTATTTTTATCTTTTCCCCGCCTAAGTGATTTTGTAAATGATGCTCATGTTACAGAAGATACTCTTACTTATCTTTTTTCTGTTGACGATGATGATTACTTCTTATTAAATAAAGATCCTGAAGAGATTCCTGAAGGTTATAACTTCTGTACGGTACGTGATCTCCGCAATCAGCAGATCGGTCCAAAATACCGTACTTTTGCTGCGATCACAGGTCTGCATCTTTATAACTGGTACCGTACCAATCGTTTCTGTGGCTGCTGTGGTCATGAAACTGTCCATTCTTCTACAGAACGTGCCTTAAAATGTCCTTCCTGTGGCCATCTGATCTATCCAAGAATCGTACCTGCAGTCATTGTCGGGGTTAAAAATGATGATAAACTTCTTCTTACCAAATACCGCAAGGGATTTACTCCATTCGCCCTGATCGCCGGATTTACAGAGATCGGGGAAACTCTGGAAGAGACAGTCTCACGTGAAGTTATGGAAGAAGCTGGACTTCGTGTAAAAAATATTCAGTATTACAAATCCCAGCCTTGGGGTGTTGTTGATGATCTGCTTGCTGGATTCTACTGTGAAGTTGATGGTGATACCGACATTCATATGGATGCTTCTGAATTGAAACTTGCAGAATGGAAAACACGAGATGAGATCGAATTACAACCAAATGATTTTAGTCTGACAAATGAGATGATGCGTGAGTTTAAGGAAGGAAGAATTTAAATCACAATTTGACAAATTCTGTATCTATGCTATAATCACTCCTTAGTGCTCTCCTTTCCAAAGATACCATTTTCTGGTATTATTAAGAGTAACAGGGAGATGCCATATAAACCACAAGGCATACGAAAGGAGTTTCTTATGAGAGATGCTTTACGGGATGAAATGATCAAGAAGATCTGTATCAGAGATGCAGACAATATATTAGATGTCGGTTGCGGTGATGGTACTTTTTTACATGAACTGACTCGTTGGAAAGATGTTGAAGGATATGGAATTGATGAATCTGAAGATAAGATTCTTGAGGCAAGGTCAAACTGGCCAGACCTTCATTTTGAGACAAGCTACAGTGATTTCCTTTCTTTCGATGACAATAGTTTCCGTGTGATCACCGTATGTGATGATTTCCATACATTCAAAGATCCACAGAAGTTTGTTAATGAAGCTTTTCGTGTTTTAATTCCTGGTGGAAGACTTTATATTGGTGAGTCTGCTCTGCCTGATGCTCTGCGAATTGTTTCTAATATTCCATCCTATTTAACTGCCGGTGACAACCGCAGACATTCTACATATGAGACTTTAGAATATTTTAAGAATGCAGGACTTACAAAATTCAGAGTATATAAGAAGAAACATTTACTTCTTGTCTCTGCAAAGAAACCATTAGCATAGAATACATAACTTTAAGATGGAGCGGTACAATTTGACCGCTCCATTTTTCTTATGCTTTAAACAACCATCCAAGATATTTATCTTTTGTAATTTTCTCAACTGCTTTTTTTCCTAAAAGTTTCTCCATCTTTTTTCTTGCCGTATTGTTAATTCTTACTTTGTCATCTTTTGTTACGCATAGATCTGGAAACATGACACACCACCAGTTATGTCCTTTTGCCTCTCCAAGATCAATTCTTAATGCATCGTAGATTCCTTCTGGAAATGTATATTGTCCGTAAGTTTTCTCTGGGAATTTTTCCTGTACAAAATGTACTTTTACCTTTTGTATAACTCCCTCTTTCTTTAATATTTCCTGTGCCGTATTTTTTATACTATCTTTTTGTTTTTTTAGGATGTCAAATGCTTCCTCTTTTGTATCTGCCTTATCCATCATCTGACTGACTTTGCTGATCACAGCATCTCTTACTTTTAATTTACACGCCTGATCAAAGCTGCTGTCACTGTTTGCTCTGACATGGAAACGGATCAGATTATTTTTTAAATTTTGCTGTATTTTGTTTTGTTGTATTTTATGAAAAGTATATCTTTGCCATATCATGATGCTTCCAGCAATTATGATAAAGAAAAGACATCCTCTGATCATGTTTTTTTTGTTCATGCTCAAAGGATGCCCTACTTACTTGTTTTTATTCATCATCATTTTATAATTGTCTGAAATTTCATACAAAAATATTTGTATTTTCTTAAAATTCTGGCTTGACGAATCTTATCAGTTATAGTAACCTAATACCCATGAGGTCATATGACTGACGGAGCACGTGGAATCAACCACATGGGAGTATGATCATTAATCGCCGGCCGTCTGGGCAATCTTGTCTGGACGTGCGGCGTTTTTTAGTTTGTTACTACATTTTAGACAGAATGAAACATCTGTCAGCCCTAAAAAATCACTCAATTTTTCTCTTTTTTAAATTTTTCACTTAACACGCTCCACCGTCCAGATTTATATTTGTAATAAAAAAAGAATCCTGTTATTTTCAGGATTCTTTTTTATACTATTTAAATCTTACAGATCTTCTACGATCTGCTCAACTGTCAATCGATTCTTCTTAAGCAATTCCTTCACATCATAGCGATCTAGCAATTCTTTCTTAACTCCATAATTCAATACTTTCATATCAGAATTACCATAAAATCTTGCAATCTTCTCGCCAAATCCACCTTCTAAGAATCCATCTTCTAATGTGATCACTACATCATGATCTTTCTTAAGACCTTCTAATAATGCTTCATCAATTCCTGTAATATAATATGGATTGATCACAGTTGCTTTTGTTCCTGTCTTTTCTTCTACTGCTTTCGCAACTTCACATCCCATGTTGTAGAATGTTCCAAGTCCGACGATCGCAACTTTGCTTCCTTTTTGTGTTACTTCATATTTATTTAACTGGCTGAAATCTTTTGTTACTTCTTTGCCATCTGAGATCATTTCCCCTCCTGGCAGTTTGATCGCTACTGGACACTGGTCCTGATCGATACTCCAGTCTAACATTGCCAGATATTCTTCTTTGGTTGTTGGGGCAAGATATACCAGATTCGGAATATTGCTCATCATTGGAATATCCTGTAATCCAAGATGTGTTATATCATTCATTCCATATACGGATCCCCAGAATGTAACGATCGTTGCTGAATTGCTGTCAATGCAGAGATCCTGTGTGATCTGGTCATATGTTCTCTGTACGAATGTTGAATATACTCCATAAACTGGTTTTCCACCACCTGCTGCGATTCCGGCTGCCATTGCCATTGCTGTTTCTTCTGCGATTCCAACATCAATAAACTGTTTTCCAGCTTCCTTACGTTTGTCTTCTGTGAATCCCATAACGGTTGGTGTTGCTGATGTGATGGCTACTACCTTTTTGTCTTCTCTCATTTTCTTTAAGAGATAATCTGCTGTTACACTTGAGAAATCTTCTCCTTCAAATGAATATAAAGGTTTTCCTGTTTCCACATCAAATGGAGCACAGTAATGCCAGTCTTCTTTATGTTCTTCGGCTAATTTATATCCTTTTCCTTTTTGCGTATTAATATGAACGACAACTGCTTTTTTTGTATCTTTAACCTGTTTGAATGCTTTGATCAGATCAGCAATTTTATTTCCTTCTTTGACATAAATGTAATCTAATCCCATGGCTTTGAAAAGATTGCATTCTGCTTCCCCATTTGTTTCACGAAGTTCTTTTAAATTTTCATATAATCCACCATGGTTTTCTGCGATCGACATATCATTGTCATTGACTATGATAATTAGATTTCCACCTAATTCTGCTGCGTAATCAAGTCCTTCTAAAGCTTCCCCTCCACTTAAAGATCCATCACCGATCACTGCGATCACATTTCCATCTTCTTCTTTTAAATCTCTTGCTTTGGCAAGTCCTAATGCAAGACTTACAGAAGTTGATGTATGGCCGATCGTAAAATGATCATGTTCACTTTCTCCTGGATTACTGTATCCTGATACATCATCATAATGTTCTTCGTATAAGAATGCATCTTTACGACCAGTTAACATCTTGTGTGGGTAAGACTGATGAGAAACGTCATATACGATCTTATCTTTTGGTGATTCAAAAACATAATGCATGGCGATCGTTGCTTCTACCATACCAAAGTTTGGCCCAAAGTGGCCTCCATGCTTACTTAATTTTTCTAATAATGCCTTACGAATCTCTTCGGCAAGGACATTTAACTGCTCATCGGATAATTTTTTGACATCTTCTGGTCCATTGATATTTTCAATATACATGCTCTTTCTCCTTATCTGATTTTTATTCGTTTTTTTATTATATAAGTTGGAGTACACTCTAAGTCAAGATTTTTTATCTTTTCGAAATAGTAATTTAATGTTAAAATAATAACATACACTGAGCAAATAAATAATAAGAGGTGATACTTTGAAGAAAAAACTTACAATCCTTTGTGCTGTTGCAGTCATGATCTGCACATGCCTGACTGGATGTGGGGTTAATGCCGGGAAGATCCGTTTTGGGTCTGCTGGTATTGGTGGTACTTATCAGGTTTTTGGTGATACTTTTGCAAACCTTGTCACATCCAAAAGCAAAAACTATAATATCGAAGTAAAAACAACTGCTGGTTCCGCGGCGAACCTTCGTCTGTTGTCAAAAGATTATATCCAGATGGCAGTTGCCCAAATGGATTTGATCAATGATGCATATGAGCGCACTGGTATTTTTGAAAATGATAAAAAATATCAAGGATATAGTGCCATTGCTTCGCTTTATACTGAAGCGTGTCAGATTGTCGTACCTGCTGATTCATCAATCCATTCTATTGAAGATCTGGAAGGAAAGAAAGTCAGTATTGGTGAGGAAGAATCTGGGACAGAACAGAATGCTATACAGATCTTAAGTGCTTACGGATTAAATGAAAAGCTTGTTGATGAAGTAAATCTTGATTACACAAACGCCGCAAAGAAATTGAATTCTGGTGATATTGATGCTCTTTTCTGTACCGCTGGAGTACAGACAACTGTGATCAACGAATTAGCAAAGCAACGTAAGATCCGTCTTATCAGCCTTGACCAGAAAGGTATTGATCGTCTGAAGAAGTCTTATAAGTTTTACACAGAATACTCAATTCCTGCAAATACTTATACTGATCAGACTCAGCCTGTAAAAACTGTCGGTGTTAAAGCGGTACTTCTTGCAAGTGACAAGTTGTCTGAAGATACGGTTAAACAAATCACAAAGATTCTGTTTGCAAATGAACAGAAGATTCAGTATGCACTCCCTGTAGATATTTCTCTTGATGAGAAAACTGCTGTAGAGGGAATCACGATTCCATTCCATGATGGTGCAGCTGCTTACTACAAACAATATGGAATCACGGTAAATACAGAGAAAGGAAGCAATTAATCCGCTGCGGTATAAATAAATGACAATACAACTAGATATGTATCAGACGATCGCGGTCGCCGTAGTCGTTTTGATGTTAGGAAACTTTTTAAAACACAGAATTGCAATCTTAGAACGATTTTGCATTCCTGCACCTGTTATCGGTGGTGTTATCTTTGCAGTTTTTACATGTATCTGCTTTGTAACAGGAATCGCCGAATTTTCATTTGATGATATTTTGAAAGAAGTATGTATGGTATTCTTCTTTACTTCTGTTGGATTTCAGGCAAACTTAAAGGTATTAAAAAGCGGTGGAAAATCTTTGATCATTTTCCTTATGCTTGTGATCGCTCTGATCGTAAGTCAGAACTTCCTTGCAGTCGGCCTTGCCAAAGTACTTCATATCAGTCCTTTGGTTGGTCTGTGTACTGGTTCTATTCCTATGATCGGTGGTCATGGAACTGCCGGTGCTTTCGGCCCTGTTCTTGAAGACTTTGGTGTAAAAGGAGCAAGCACACTATGTACTGCTGCCGCAACCTTCGGTCTGATCGCAGGAAGTATCATGGGTGGACCTGTCGGCAAACGACTGATCGAGAAAAAAGATCTATTAAAAACTGCTATTCCTGAAGATGACAGCCTTTTGGTAGAAGAAGAAAAGAAACATGAACGTCACACCAGCATGTATCCAGCTGCTGTATTTCAGCTGATCATTGCTATTGGTATTGGAACGATCATTTCCAAGTTCCTATCCATGACAGGAATGACATTCCCAATTTATATTGGTGCTATGATCGCTGCTGCATGTATGCGTAACATCGGTGAGTATTCTGGAAAATTTACAATTTATATGGGTGAGATCAACGACATCGGTGGTATCAGCTTATCCCTGTTTTTGGGAATCGCCATGATCACATTAAAATTATGGCAGCTTGCAGACCTTGCACTTCCACTGATCACATTACTTGCAG
>ERZ827126.3071-NODE-3071-length-10577-cov-2.240544_pt1 | contig 10577 bp, 7 predicted proteins | sample MGYA00519780_ERZ827126 | MGnify/ENA primary metagenome ERZ827126 (study PRJEB31778, sample SAMEA3449262) | human gut metagenome | biome: human gut; feature: human-associated habitat; material: faeces | place: United Kingdom | collected 2010/2012 ...
AACGGGCAATCCCTACATCAAGGAAAAGATGGATTTGGACATCGAGGTTGCAAAGCTGCGCCTGATGAAAGCGGATTATCAGAGCAACCAGTTCAAACTGGAAGACCAGATTCTGAAGCAGTATCCGGAAGAAATCCGCCAGGCACAGGAGCGGGCGAAGGGCTATCAGGCGGATATGGCGCTGCTGGAAGCGCATCCGCTGCCCAAGGATGGTTTTGTCGGCATGGCGATCAAGGGAAAGCGGATTGCCGATAAAGAGGCGGCGGGCAAAATGCTTCTGGAAGCCTGTCGCCTTTCGCCGCATGATATGGAGCTGGGCGAATACCGCGGCATGAAAATGACGGTGGATTATGACAGCTATCGGCAGGAGGTCAAGCTCGTTCTGCGCGGCGAGATGTCGCATACCGTGACCATGGGAACGGATGTGTACGGCAATCTGACGCGCATCGAGAACGCGCTGGCGAATATGCCGCAAAAACTCGAAAAGGCGGAAGAACGGATTGCCGAACTGGAACGGCAGACGGAACAGGCCAAGGCGGAGCTGGGCAAACCGTTTGCGCAGGAGAAGGAGCTGGAAGCCAAAGCTGCGCGCCTTGCCGAATTGAACGCCGCGCTGAACATTGACGAAAAAAGGAAGGAGCCGATGGAGAAGCGACCGATGAAGGATGTGTTGAAGGCGTATCAGGAGCGGGCAGACGCTCAGAGTCAGGGAGAAAAAGGAGGAACAAACGAATGGAACCGATGAAGAATATTCCCGTGTACAGGCATAGCGCCGCCTATGCGGTGGAGCATGGCGAGCTGGAAGCATACAAGACGTCCCGGGTGGCAGGCGTTGCCTGCCGGGATGCGATAGAAAAAGCCGTTGCGAAGCATTACAGAGATAACTGTCTGAACAAAGCGGGAGCCAGAGAGGTCATCGACGAGTTTGGCAAAGAGCGCGTGATGACGGTGCTGGCGATTACGATTCGGGACAAGCTCTACGACGGGCGATTCTCGTCCGCCAATAAAGCATGGGCGCAGGCGTTTCCGATTGAGCCGGACATCGACAGTTGGGGCGGCAACCGAAATTTGACGCTGGTTGTGCGGCAGACGCATCCGGGATTGCTCAATCTGTTCTGCGATCAGGCGAAGGCTTACGAATCGGAAAAGGTTTCGGTGCGGGAGAAGCTGAAGGCAGCAGCGAAAAACGCGCCTGTACCCTCGACGAAAAATGAAATGGAGCGATGAAGCATCGAGCAGCAAAAGAGGGATATTCAAATCAAATTCCGCGTGACGGCAGACGAACGGGCGCTGTTGGAACGGAAGATGCGGGAAGCGGGCACGACGAACATGGGCGCATACCTGCGGAAGATGGCGCTGGACGGCTACATTCTGCGGCTCGATCTGCCGGAGTTAAAAGAGATGCTTTCCCAGCTTCGCTACATGGGCAACAATGTCAACCAGATTGCCAAAAGAGCGAACGAGGTCGGCGTAATCGACGAGATGGACATTCGCGGCGTGAGCAAAAGACAGGAGCGGATGCTCGAACAGATGGCGCGGCTTTTGGAAAAGCTGAGCGGGCTGAATTGAAACGCGGGAGGAGCGCCGAAACACCGGCAGCTTCTCCCGCGTTTTTTTCGTAGGGCGGCATCCTTGCCAAACAAATGAAGATGAGGTATATATAACACATAAAGGAGTGCGGATGATATGAAGAAGATGTTCAAGGTTTTGCTTTTTCCGATCTGGCTGGTTCTGGAGGTTGTCGTATTTGTCCTCAAGTTGATGATGGTGCTTTCTTCGACAGTGCTGGGGATTCTTTTGCGGATTCTCATCCCGATGGCGTTTGTGGCGATGCTGCTGTCTGTCCGAAACGGGTTGATGCTGCTGGCGTTTGCATGGCTGATTAGCCCGATTGGTCTGCCGTGGGTGGCAGATCGCGTGGTGTTTGGGCTGGATGATTTGTGCTGCGCGGTGAAGGGGCGGATCAGAGAATAATCGGGATGGAAAGAGCGGAAAACTTGTACGGGAAGAGGTCGTTTCGTTTGAAAAAACGAATGGCTTCTTTTTTGATCTGAAGAGGAGGAACGATTGGCAACAACACGATTGATGCCTTTACATATCGGCAAGGGACAGACTGCCGGGGACGCGATTAAACGCGCGCTCGGTTACGTCAAAGACCCGATGAAAACTGAAAATGGCATATTGGTGACAAGCTATGGTTGCACACCGCAGACGGCGGAAGCGGAGTTTATGCTGATGCGGCGAGAGTATTTGACCATTACAGGGCGAAGGCGCGGCAAAGACGATGTGCTTGCCTATCATTTAAGACAGTCCTTTAAGCCGGGTGAGATTACGCCGGAGGAAGCAAATCGAATTGGCTGCGAACTGGCAAAGCGGTTTACACATGGAAATCATGCTTTCATTGTGGCAACTCACACCAATACTTCAAGTGTACATAATCATTTGGTCTTTTCAGCAGTAAATCTTGAGTGCGATCGGAAATTTCGCGACTTTTTAGGAAGTGGTCGTGCGCTGGGCAGATTGGGCGATACACTGTGCGTGGAAAACGGGCTGTCGATCATTGAGAAGCCACAACATACGACCTTGACCTATGACAAGTGGTTAGGCGATAGAGCCAAGCAGCCACAGCGGGAAGAAATGCGGGCGACCATTGATGAAATCATGCGGCAAAAGCCGGAGAATTTCGATGCGCTTCTTTCTGCATTGAGGGAAAAAGGCTGGGAGATTAAGCGTGGGAAGCGCATGAGCGCTCGTGCACCGGGACAGGTTCGGTTTAAGCGGCTTGATTCGCTGGGCGAGGAGTATTCGGAAAAGACGCTGCGCGCGGCACTGGATGAAATGCGGGAATGGAAACCGAAGGAACGGCGAAAAGGACAAAAGCCTAAGATTGAGCACACAAGCGTAAGTCTGTTGGTCGATGTGCAGGCAAAGCTGCAACAGGGTAAAGGCGGCGGCTATGCGCGGTGGGCGAAGGTGTTTAACGCTAAGCAAATGGCGCAGACGCTGACTTATCTTTCAGAGCATCATATTCAAAACCTTTCAGAATTGGCAGAAAAGACAGAAGCGGCAACTTTACAACACGGGGAACTGCTCAAGAAGATGAAGAACGAGGAAGCACAAATAAGGGAAGTTGCAGAACTGAAAAAGCACGTTCTCGGTTACTTGAGAACGCGCGAAATATATGCGACATATAAAAAGTCCGGCTATGCCAGGAAATTTCTCGTCGAGCATGAACAGGAAATTTTGATTCATCGAGCGGCTAAACAGGCTTTTGATGAGCGAAAACTGACGAAGCTCCCGACTGTTCAAACGCTGCAAACGGAATATGAAGCTCTTATGACACAGCGAAAAAAGGATTATGCCGAGTATAGAGACGCAAAGAACGAAATGCGCGAACTGCTGACCGTTCGGGCGAACGTGGAGCGAATTCTGAACGAGCCAATGGAACAAAGAGATGAGGCCACGCAGAAAAAGCAGGAGCGATAACGGCATTTTACGCAGATACAGTTTTTGAAAATAGCGTCTTTCCGCAGAAAGATGCGCAGCCGCAGGACGAAGGACTGCGTGGAACGGGGGTTTGGGGGCAACGCCACCAACAAGCAGATGCACAAAAGGGTACCGGTGTGCCCTGCTTGCAGGTATGCGATGGGACGGGAAAAACGAGAAGAAACAGACTTGTTTGAGACCGGCTATGAAAAGTCAAGGGGTTAATCTGAGGTGACAGCCGGGACATAAGGAGTGTTGTCACGGAGAACAGCGAAGATGATGGAGATCATTTTGCGGCAGACATGACCGATTACAGTCAGGAGTTTGGTGAGGGCGTAGACCGTCTTTATGAGGTCATGGAATCAGAAGGGCTGCCGCAGCCGGAATACAAAACACAAGCGTTTAAGTTGAGCGCAACGATTCGAAATGCAAAGACGGATGGTAACTTCTGGGCTACTCCCCAAGCTACTCCCCAAGCTACCTCCTAAGCTACTTTCCAAGCTGAGCAAACGGTATTTGGGCGTTAACGAGCGAAGCTGTCATAAATTCTGCAAATACGACCTGCTCGTCTATAATATGGACAACTTAAAAATATGAAAAAACTTAGTGATAATGCGAGTTTGCAGTTTATCTTAACTCTAATATTGCATCTTAACTTAAAAAGGGTTATAATACAGAAAAAGAGTTAAGACAGGGGGCGAGAGCATGAAATATCTTGATAAAGTCCTTGGAATCGAAGTGACTTATGAGAATGTGGAGTTCAAGCATTTGCCTAATTTTATAGCCGCAAGGTATTGTTTACAGATGGTGGCTATGAATGGACAAAGGGCAATTTTCCTTTATCCAAAAACTGAACTGGAGCAGATCGAAGTGCTGAAAAAGCATATTGCACGGATACAGAAAAATGAAAATTTGCCTGTTGTGCTGGTGCTAAAAGAACTTAGCTTTCGCCAGAAAGAATATTTGATTCGTGAGAGAATTCCGTTTATCGTAGAAGAAAGGCAGATATATCTACCTTTTATGGCATTGTATTTGCAACAACGGTGCAATGCCGAAAGAAAACCGCACAAAAAATTACTTCCATCGGCTCAGATGCTTCTATTGCATTTCATTTATGGAGGTGCAAAAGAAATGTCTACAAGTCAGGCTGCAAAAGACTTGGAATTGACACCTACTTCAATATCAAGGGCATCGAAACAACTTGAAGAAACGGGAATGGTGCATATAAAGAAAGTAGGTGTGCAAAGAATTCTGTGTTCTGAGGATTCTGCGAAAATGCTGTTTAAAAAAGCAGGAGATATACTGCAAAATCCAGTAAAACGAACAATATATATTCCGAAAGGATTGGTGTCAACAAATCTTGTGGAAAGTGGATATTCGGCATTGGCAGAGTATTCCATGCTGAACGCACCGAATGTCAAATGCTATGCGACAGAAAGAATCTCTCAATGGAAGAATGTTATGACAAATAGCTTGCAAGACTCGCAGGCGCAAGTGGCCGTAGAAATGTGGAGATACAATCCCCGAAAATTGTCCACGCGAAATATTGTAGACGAGCTTTCGCTGGCATTGGCATTGCGAGAAGATGCAGATGAACGAGTTGAAGAAGCGATAGAAGAAATGCTGAACGAACTGTGGAGGAAGATAGATGGTTACAGGAATTGATAGTTTTAAGGAATGGTTCAAGGGCAGTGAAGAACAATATGCCATCATTGGAGGAACGGCGTGTGACATTCTGATGACGGAAGATGGTTTGGATTTCCGAGCAACAAAGGATATTGACCTTGTTCTGATTATAGAAGCAGTTGACGCGAATTTCGGAAAGAAATTCTGGGAATATGTAAAACAGGCGGGATATGAACATTGCAATAAAAGTTCGGGTGTGCCGCAGTTTTATCGTTTTAGCCATCCGGTCTCGAACCAGTATCCTGCGATGATTGAACTTTTCACGCGAAGGCTTGATGCCATTCAACTTCCAGAAGATGCAGTGCTGACACCGTTACCGATGGACGAAGATATTTCAAGTCTGTCTGCTATTCTTTTGGACGATGATTACTACGATTTTTTGAAACAGGGGAAAGTCACTGTTGATGGAGTGACTGTCTTGGATGCGGCATATTTGATTCCATTTAAGGCAAAAGCGTGGATGGATTTGACAAATCGCAAGGCTGCAGGTGAACATGTTGACAGCAAAAACATCAAGAAACACAAGAATGATGTTTTTCGTCTGACGGAATTGATTGATCCTACGGTCAAGATTACGGCTCCCCAAGGAGTTTATACAGATGTTCAAGAGTTTGTGCAGCGGATGCAAAGCGAAAGCATTGACATGAAGCAGCTGGGGCTGATAGGGAGAACGAAGGATCGGATTTTGGATGAACTAAAAGATTTGTATATAGCACAGTGATTAATAATCCGACTAGTCCCGCGCAAAAATATGTTACGGTTGGAGATAAAGCGTAGTTATAGCTATTCCGATTTCAGAGGGATGAACCAAAATGAACCAAAATGAACCAAAATGAACCAAAATGAACCGAAAAGAACCTTTACAAACCCAAATCCGGGCGTTAAACTATAATCAGAAAACGAATGGAAACAAGAGAGCGCTGAGAAATCGGTGCTCTCTTTGTTATACAGACGAAAGGAGATGATTCCGTTGGTTTAATTAAAAAGAGAAGAAAAAGAAAGGAGGGAGTGATACATGGATTTGGATGTGACCTCTCTGCTTGAGGCAGCGCTTCAGCAGGGAATTTGGGCTGCGCTGTACATTTATCTTTTTTTCAGAATGTTGAAAGAGAATGCCAGCAGAGAAGAACGATATCAGAATATGATTGATCGTTTGAGCAGCAACATCGAAAATGGTATTGAGAACATCCAGAATCGACTGGATGCGATGGAAAAACGACATGCAAGTGGATAAGAAAAGAAGGTTGGAAAGCCTTCTTTTTTTGTACCTCAAAAGTAAGAAGAAAGGAAATCAATATGGAAAAAAACATGAAAAAGCGACCGCATGATTTTCTGTGGCGCGGCTCTCAGATGGAAAGTAAGCTCATGCCCGGCAAAGAAGTAACGCAGCAGCGTACTCATAACAGTAAGACGTTTGATCTTGGGCGGGGCGCATATCAGACGGTCATTTATCCTGAAACCGTTCACTTCAAGGATGCGGAAGGCCAATGGAAGGAAATTGACAATCGACTTGAAGAAGCCCGGAATGAACAGGGTGAAGCGATTCTGCGCAATCAGTCCAATGTACTGACGATGGAATTTGCCAAGCAGACGGGCAAAGCGCCTCTGGTCTGTATCAGCAATAAAAAGGGGCAGAAGATTGCCTGGAACATCCAGAATCAGAATGAGCATGTTGAAGCAAAACCGATTTGCGAAAACTGCTGTGACACGGGCGATGAAGATGCCTGCCGCGCGGATCTCTCTCATGTGGAAACCGAGCTGCATTATAAGGAAATCCTGCCGAACGTCAATGTGGTTTGCCGTATGCAGGGCATGATGTTTAAGGATGACATTGTGATGGAGAACCCGCAGGCACAGCATCGGTTTGTGCTTGAAATGGATACGCAGAATGTGCAGCTTGTTAAGCAGGAAGAAGGCACGATTGTTGCTTATGCGGAAGGTAACCCTGCCGAAATTGCATTTGTTCTGCCTGCTGCCTTTATGCGCGATGCTGAAGGGAACATCGGCACTGTAGAAACCGATCTGGTTGAGGAAAACGGTAAGATTCAGGTGGCACTGAATTGTGATGAAGATTTCCTCCAAAATGCGGTGTATCCGGTTGTCGTTGATCCGCTGATCCAGACGGAGGAGCACTCCAGCGCAATGGAAGATAACTTTGTCACCAGCAGCGCGCCGAATACCGTGCAGAGCTATTCGCAGGCAAGGCTGCGCATCTGCAAGAATACCAGCTATGGCGAGTGCCGCAGTTTTCTGAAATTCACGGATTTGCCGTTCTTCATGCCGAGCAATATGGTGACGAAGGCGTACCTCCGCATGTCGCTGTACACGAAGCAGGGAACGCGAGCAGTTCCTGTGTATGTTAAGGAAGTTTTGGGGGATTGGTCGTCTCAGACGATCACTTGGAATAACCAGCCGAGCCTTGGCGAACATGATGTTGATGTTGCGATCATTCCGGCTAATGCGGGCGTTGGCTCTACGTTTGCATTTGACATTTCCAATCTGGTGCGCAAGTGGTATGGAGGCTCGAATTATGGCGTTGCATTTGAGCGCAAGATCACGGCGACGCCGAATACAGTAGAGTTTGGTTCCAGCGACAGCGTGTATCATAAACCGGTTATTGTGATTAACTACGTTAGTTTTGCTGGTCTTCAGAACCATCTGGCGTATGATTCCTTCGATTGTGGCCGGGCTGGTACGGGCTATGTGAATCTGTATAATGGCGATGTAGTGATTGCACGTCCACTGACGCAGTGCGGCGGCAACAGGATGCCGGTTTCGATTACGGCCTATTACGGTGTGCAACTTTATGGCGTTACTGCGAATATGAGAGCAGGTTGGCGCTTGAGTTGTGACCAGTGCATGACCAAGAGCTATATCAATGATGAACTGTACTTTATCTGGTCGAAGGGGGACGGAAGCCAGCATTATTTTAGAAAGCCCAATAGTAGTGCGGCATATTACGAAGACCTTTCCGGCCTGAGCCTCAAACTGACGGATAATGGCACATACACCGAAATTGAGGATAAGGGCGGTACGGTTATGCGCTTTGAGAGCCCGCAGGATGCGCTGGATGATACCGGCAGACTGCTGAGCATTACCGACAGCTGCGGCAACACGAATACTTTCCAATATGGCGATTGGCGGCTTGAGAGTATTACGGATGGCGCAGGGCGTGTGACGCAGTTTACCTATTCGGGCAATATGCTGACCGGGATTCTTGCACCGGGCGAAACTGCACCTGTAACGCTTGAATATTATAACAATATGCGACTGAATGGGATTGTTGATGCTGACGGTGAAAGAACGAGCATTTCGTGGACGCAGGTGGCCGGTGAATTTGGTTCGGATGACTATGTTGAAAGCATTGGAAACAGCGGTGACGGAAGATATCTGGAATTTACTTATCCTTATGCAATGCCGCATCGAGTTGAGCGTATGCGGATTGTATACCCAACGGGTGAAGACCTTTATGTCGGAAACAGCCATGCGTACTCTTATCGCGACATGATGACCGTTGTGCAGGATATGACGGTTGTAAATGGTAAGCGGATGATTTACCAGTTTAACGATTTCGGCAATGTTGTCAGCGTGCGCGATGAGCTGGGCTATGCGAGCTACAGCAAGTTTAGCGAAGCGCTGCTGCCGAATCACCCGGAACAGGTATCCAAACTTCAGCGCAGCGTTATCAATCTGCTGCCCAACCATGACTTTGAGCTGGACGGCTACTGGAACACTGCACTCAATGACGGCGAGGGCAGCTTTGCTTATGTGACAGACCAGAAGTATCTGGGCTCCCGATCCATGCGAATGATGAAAACCAATGCGGATGGCAATCTCTGCGTGTACATGAGCTATTCCAATCTGGAAATCGGCAAGGCATATACCCTCTCCGGTTACATCCGCAGCTCCGGCAATGTGCAGGGCTACGCCACTGTGCAGCATCAGAACAACTGGTTCAACAGCGAGCTGCTCACGCCTGGCAGCGAGTGGACGCGCGTGGCTGTTTCCTTTACCGCGGCTTCGACCAGCGCGACGCTGTGCTTTGTGACGATGGGTACCGGCACGCTCTGGGTAGACTGTGCCCAGCTCGAGGTGGGTTCTGTCCCCAACCGCTACAACCTGTTGCGCAACTGTGACTTCTCGCTAAACAGCAGCGGGGTGCCGACCTTCTGGACGGCCAATGGTTCCAACACCTCCGGTGATGCCATCGTGACCAGCGCGGACGATCTCCATCCCTCCTTCCTCACGAACAACCGGATGCGTCTGTATGGGGATCCGCAGACGAACAAGGGCATTTACCAGGATCTTCCGGTCAGCGGCAGTCAGGGCGACGTTTATGTTGCTGGCGGCTGGGCAAAGGGTTTCTCCCGCCCGATTGGAGATGATAAGCGTCATTTTGGTATTCGCGTTGCGTTTAAGAACGGCTCCGGCGCGTATGAGAATGGCGAAATTCTGAATTGGAACGAGGAATGGACGGACTGGCAGTATGTCTCCGGAGCGGTCATTGCCCCGTGCGCTTATACGGGTATTCGTTTCAATGTGGATTATGAGAAGAACGTCAACTATGCGGATTTCGACGGCATGACGCTCTACAAAGAGGAATTCGGCAACACGTTCACTTACGACGATGACGGCAATGTGACGGCGGTGAAAGACCTTGTTGGACAGAAAGCCAAGGCGCAGTACGATGATTACAACAACCTGATCAGCTATGTGCAGCCGGGTCGCCCCGATACGGTCAAGACGACGATTTCCTACGGCAGCAGCGATGCGGAAAAGAAGAAGCGGCTGCCGCTCAGAGTTGATTCTCCGACGGGTATTCGGACGGCAAACACTTACGATGCGAACGGCAATCTCGTGAGGTCGTATGTCATCGACTCGATGGATGGCACCTGCATGATGGATTCCCACCAGAGTTATACGGCGGACGGCAACCACGTTGCGACCAAGACGGACGCGCGCGGCAAGGTCGTGACATACGAAACCGATCTGGCGAAGGATACGCTGACCAAGGTAACTGATCCGAATGGGCAGAGCGTCAATTATACCTATGATAGCCGTATGCGCGTGATTGGAACGAGTGCGACGGTGGACGGAGAAAATTATAAGAATGCCTACACCTATGAAAAAGATCGCCTGAAAACGGTTGCGCATAATACGACCAGCGATACGCCGGATGTGACGTATACCTTCGATTATGATGAGTTTGGCAATCCGACGACCGTGAAGGTGGGCAATCAGGTTCTTTCCACCAATGTATATACGGACACGGGTGATCGCACGCTGATGCGCGTGGAATACGGCAACGGCGGCAAGGTGCATTACACGCGCGACGACTTCCGCCGCGTGACGGGCATCCACTACGACGATGCGACCGAACCGCGCTTCACCTACGATTACGGCGC
>ERZ827126.3072-NODE-3072-length-10573-cov-6.435634_pt1 | contig 10573 bp, 10 predicted proteins | sample MGYA00519780_ERZ827126 | MGnify/ENA primary metagenome ERZ827126 (study PRJEB31778, sample SAMEA3449262) | human gut metagenome | biome: human gut; feature: human-associated habitat; material: faeces | place: United Kingdom | collected 2010/2012 ...
TGTCAAGTAGCTCTTACTTTTATAGTGATTTTCCAATCTTTTAAATATGCTCATTTCTCAACTCTCCGAATGATTATTTCTTTTAAGGTGTATCTCCCTGTTAATGCAGCCCTTAAAAGTATCAATATTTGTGAAACAAAAAATACAACGTACAATAGTACTATAAATACATTGTATTTTTGAGGTATAGACCATTCGTTTGAAAAGAAAGAGCAAAGTATTGCAGCTATAGCAATACTTTCAGCAAGAATAGTCAACTCATCTATTAAAATGGACTTTACCGCATATATAATTTTTTCCTTTTTACTAGGATACCTGATTTTAAAAGTTACATCATGGAGTTCATTTTCGTTATTCATCTTCATTTCCGCCTATCTTAGTTTTTCCGCTATAAGTGATTTCCCCATTATGAAACTTGGCTATAATGTTTCCCTCATATGTGTATTTTTTCGAGAATATATTTATCAATATAGCACACTGCATAAAGTAGAAAATTGAAAACATAACTATCATAAAATCATCGTTACCACAGTGTTCTTGCGGTAAGATCCATCCGTTCTCAAAACAAACACATACTAGAATAGCTGAAATGATACTTTTGCCAAACAATCGAATTTCATCTTTTAAAATAGATGTTACTGTATAGATTACTCTTTCTTTTTTGCCTGGATACTTGAAATTAAAATCGATATTCACATTATTCATTCCCGTCCTCCCAAGCCCCTGCCCAGTTGCAGGGGCTTTCTTCATGTATGATAAATTGATCCCCTTTTTACTGTCTTTTTTCAGACAGCATCAATTATCTTTCTTTTCGCTTTCGGCTGAACATCACGATAGCAGCTCCTGCGAGAATGATAGCCACGCTGCACAGTGCTGTTCTACCGTCTGTGTCATTGTCCGTTACGCCTGTGTTCGGCGTATCAGGAGCTTTCTCATTTACCATATCTGTGTCAACAGTCTGTGCATATGCCACTGTCACCTGTTTGGAGTCAGCCACCAAATAGCCGTATGGCACTGTAGAGCCGTCCTCTGTGATAGTGTATGTACCAACTGGAACGCCCTCAAACTTCGCAAGTCCGTCCTTGTCAGTGGTTGCCTCAATGCGTATCTCTCTGCCAGTATCGGAAATGCCTGAAAGGATAAATCTGATGCCCTCAACGTTAGTCATATCAGCAGTTTTCTTGTGTACCTTAACTGTTCCTGTCTGCTCGTTATTAAGAATAGTTTCATCAATAGTCTGAGCATACTCGACCTTGACCTCTTTTTCGTCAGCTACGAGATAGCCGTATGGTACTGTTTCCTCGTCCTCGATAACCATGTAAGTTCCGATTGGAACTCCATCAAACTTTGCTATGCCGTCCTTATCAGTTGTCGCAGGGATATCAATAGCTCTGCCGCTATCAGATGTACCTCTGAGATAGAATTTTATTCCCTCGATGTTCTTCTGACCCTCAGTTGTCTTGTGAACTGTGATAGAGCCTGTCTTTTCCTTGTTCTCAATAGGAACTTCTTTTGTTTCAGCATAGGTTACTGTCACGTTCTGTGGGTCAGCGACAAGATATGCAGTTGGTACTGTTTTCTCATCTTCATAGATAGTATAAGTTCCAATTGGTATCTCACTGAAAATCGCAACGCCGTTCTCATCAGTTACCGCAGGAATGTCGATATCTCTACCGCTGTCTGATGTACCTCTCAGGTTGAATGTGATACCGCTGACATTGATGTTGCCAACAGTGGTTTTTGTGACCTTTATCTCGCCTGTTTTCTCGATATTCTCGAACGCAACCTCTGCTGTTTCGTTGTATTCAACTGTTACTTCCTGCTCATCAGCAGTGAGGTAAGCCGCAGGAACTGTTGATCCGTCCTCTGTGATGACATACTTGCCGATAACAAGCTTATCGAACATTGCTACGCCATTTTCATTCGTTGTCGCTTCAAACTTCAAGTCCTTGTTTGTATCAGAAATTCCTGTTGCAAAGAACTTAATGCCCTCGATATTGAGATTACCTGTTGTTGTCTTTGTGACCTTTATAGAGCCACTTTTCTTCTTGTTTGTCATTTCAGCCTTGACGATATCATCATTTTCAGTTATTTCAAACGGATAAGGAGTATCGTCTATCTCGTAAATATCAGGTGCTGAAATCTCACGATAGAAATATTTGCCTATAGCAAGCTGAAACTTTGCAATGCCGTTCTCGTCTGTAGTTCCTGTGATGACCTGTTCTTTATTTTCATTAAGAATTTCAAAAGAACAATCAGGGATAAGCTCACCTGTTGATATGTCAGTCTTTGTTATCTCAAAAGGAATAGTGTTTTGCTCGTTTTCAAAATCTACAACGAACTCCGCCTGCTGTTCAACAAGCTTGATAGTCTGTGTTGGCTTATCAGAAATCGAATAGCCTTTTGGCGCTTCAATTTCTGTCACTGTGTAGCTGTAGCCCTTGTAGATAGCCTTTGTTGTTTCAGCTATGCCGTCTGTGCCTGTGGTTATGGTGTCAATAACTGTTCCCTTTGGATAGATACAGTAACCATTGCCGACGTAGATATCCTCGGCTGCTGCCACTTCAAACTTTGCGCCCTCAAGGTCAGCTCTTGTTTCAGCGTCACGCTTGTGAATTGTTATCTTGCCCTTGTCAGGAGCAGAAGTCTTGTTGACGAACTCCGTTTTAGCCGTCTTGTCAGCGGTAACAGTGATAGCTTTCTTCGATGATATCATGTAGCCGTCTGCTGTGGATATTTCTCTCCATTCATAATCGCCTTCTGGCAGACCTGTTACATCAATATCACCCTTGCCGTTTGGCGTAAGGTCTGTAGCCTGTGAAGCGAGGTCAGTGAAGCTGTAGCTTCCGTCCTTTCCAGTTGCCTTTACAAACTTATAGCCGTCACCGACCTTGCAAGCAAGCTGAAACTTAACGGCTTTGTACATATCCGCTGTGCCTGTTTGCTTGTTGCCAAAGTAATCTGTGAAGCTCTTGTCAAGGTGAGCTGAACCTATTGGTGTTGTTATTTTCAGATATGCCTTAACAGGGTCTTTGTCCTCATAGCAGGAAACCACCATTTCCTGAACGTCTGAGCCGCCCGAAAGGATAAGAGGTGAACACTCGTCTATTTTGTCAACGTACTTGCCCTTTGTCTTTGTTATCGTTATGACAGTGTTTTTCAAGTCTTTCTCATTATCGGCTGTGAGAATTATCTGTGAGCCTGACTTCTGAGAAGTAACTGCGTTCGGCTTTGAAACGCTGAACTGTGATAGAGAGCTGTCAAGCTTAACTGTGGCTGTCCACTTGCCTGTCTTGACATCATATTTTGCAGGATATGTTGCGTTCTTTCCAATCATATCATGCTTCTTCGAAGTACCCTTAGGAATATCATAGTGTGAAAGCATTTCGGATTTCATTTTCTTGTAGCACTCGACCAACTCTTGATGATGAGCAGAAGCATTATTGCCATTGTAGTAATAACTGTTGAGAAGCTTTGTTTCATTGCTTGAAAGCCCTGTTGTGCTTTCATCAAAAAAACGTGCAGAAACCGCCTGTGACATAACACTTGACGCACACAGTTCGATGTCCTTGGAATAGCCGTACTGAGTTTTTCCCTTGTAACTGTAAATACAGAATTCTTTTATCTGATACTGCATATCATCAGGAATATGACCTTTTTTCATGTAATCATTAAGTGTCTGCTGCTTTGAAACTGTTCCGCTATTATGCAGCTTATCAAAGTTAATGCAGTAAGCGTAGTTGTTATCAGATGTTGTGAAATACGGCACTTCTGATGCAAAGTATCCAGTGAAGTGAGTGTCATTGTATTTCCCTGTTTCAATATCATAGCCATTTGGCAGACCTGAGCCACGGAAATCATAGCTCCATGTTGACAGCCACTGCTGAGTGGCTTGGTTTTTGTCGGAGAACGCACTGGCTGTTATGCCTTGTGTAAGAGCCGACAAGCTGAGCAGAAATGCAAGTGCAACACTGCTCAGACGTTTGAAAAGACTTTTCTTTTTCATTTGTTTTCCTCCTAAAAATTTTTTATCTATCTAAAAAGCCCATAGGACTTGAATTTCCGCAATAAAAAAAGCAATCCGAAAGAAAATCGAATTGCTTTTAAACTCTATTCAGTTTTATTTATATCAGTAAAGGAGGTATATTTCCCATGCAGGCTTGCCGTCACTATTGATAGCTGATCCGTCACCATGCCATTCAACGTATACTACAACGTGTGAGTCATATTTTATACGCTTATATAAAACGTCAATGTGTCCTCGTACCTTTTGGTACAATTCATCATATGATGAGTATGTATCAGGTGAAACTGTATCGGGCGTACCCCATGAAGAATTATCAAGGTTAGATGTACTTTCGTCAAGCTCATAGAAGTCATCGGGTGATGAATACCCACATTCCTCATATAATGAATACACATAATCATGTGACAACGTTCTTGAATACGCCTGAAGTTCTCTTTTTGCTCTGTCTATATCATTCTGTGTAAGCTTAAACTTTGGTTTAGCAGTTGTAGTTGTAGTCGGCTTTGGCTTCGGAGCTTGCGTTTTCTTTGCCGTTGTTGTCTGTCTTGTAGTCGTTGTCTGACGTTCTGTCTGTCTTTCTGTCTGACGTTCCGTCTGCTGTGGCTGATAGCTGTTGTTATTGTCATTGCTGTAGCTGTTGTTGCCTGAGACATTGTTTGAAGTGCTGTGGCTGTAGCTCTGATTATTATTCACTGTGCCGCCATTACTAGCCTTAGAGCTGTTCGCCTTTGCGGTCATCATAGTGTTCTTTGGAGCAGACGATGAGCCAGAACTGCCCTGTGCGGAGGAGGTCACAGAGCTGCTTGAAGATACACTTATGCTTGAATGTGATGTAGTTGTTGCCGAACGGCTTGTCATTGTACCCGTTTCTGTAGTTTCGGCAGCAGTGGTTGTCGCTTTTGGAGCGGCTGATGATGTATCTGTATTAACATTTCCGCAGCCTGTCACGCCGAGCATTGCGGCTGTTATCAGCAGGGAAGCTATCGTTCTTGTTATATCTGTTCTTTTCATTGTGGAGTCCTCCTTTTTTAGACTTGACATATATCTTAAAGTGGTGTATACTTATATATAGAAAAGGTAAACCGTATAGACGGTTGTCCTCAGTTTTTGATTATGTAAAAAATAACCGCAACTTTTGGTCGAGGGCGGTTATTTTTTTATGCTTTTTATCAGCTCGTTGAGAGCGATAATCAGCACGATAGTCAAGACAAAGAAAGCTAAGTCCATTCTATCACCTCCCGAATATCCTATTTTGCCTGAGCCTTTCGGCTGACAATATTCAGACCATTCCGTGTGGGAGGACACCGCCTACCGTTTAAGTTTACCTTTTCCAAACTAGATTATATCACAATCATTTCTTTGTGTCAATTTTTCATTTTGTCCGTGGACAAATTTAGCTGAAATATCCTGCTTGAAGATTAAGCGAATAGATGTACATATCGTCCATAAATTCCTTTATCATATGGTTTATCCAGAACATATAGTGTGTTCTGAGCATTTCTATCGGTTCTTCTGAGGGCAGTTCTCTCTGCGTATGGAGAAGTGGATAGTAAAGTGACAGCCAGTATCTTTCAGAGTTGCGGTCAAACCTTTTCCAAAAATCTTCTTCGCTGACTTTCATCTCAAAAAGCATATTCTTGAATTGTATCTGGAATTTTTTCGATGTGCGTAAAAAAGCTTTTCTTGAGCCACTGAAATCATGGTTCTCACCCATGCCGTCAAGCTGATTATAGTATGCTTTGAAAATCTTATCATAGTATGCTTTCATTCGTTCAAGACAACGTTCTTCTTCGGTCATTGCTAAGTGCTGTGGCTGTTCCGTAGCCGACCAAAACTCCTCACCGACAAAATCTTTTATTTCGTCAATGGTGTAAAGAAGCATTGTTTTTTTATCAAACTCAGGGTCATTGAGCTTTTCTTCCCCTTTTTTGATAAAATCATCAACTTCATTGCTCGGTCTGATAAGGCTCTCTATCTTCGCTTCATCAAGTTCGGGCAAGTTTTTATAATACTTATAATCTTTTACCATTGTTATACCTCCCATATGTTTTCTACACCTATATTATACCATACAGCAAGAAAACACGTCAACGGCAGAATAGCCAAACTTTCGCGCCAAATATTGTGCATTTTTGAATTGATTAAAACATTTATAGGCTTGTTTTCAGGGAAAACTCTCGAGAAAAAATTATAATGACAACGATCTATCATTTGTCATGTCAAGCGCATCGTCTTTTCCAATTTCTTCTCTAACATAATCAGGGACGCTCACCAGTTCATCAAATTCAAGATTACCCAAAATCATATACATTTTGTCTTTACTTTCTCCAAAATATACTCCGCTGTCAAATTCGCTGTTATTATTATACCGCTTCACCAACTTCATTTTTTCGAGGTCAACAAAAACATTAATCGGAAATTCAAGTATCTCATCGGTAGTGTAGGCTATCGGTATATGAGAAAGGTCAGAAAAATCTGCGTCATTTTCAAATTCGATTACTGTAAATTCATTGATAAGTTCTTTGGCAATGCTGACCATATCCGCCCTTCTTTTCATTGTTTCAATCTCAGCTTGTGATAAATCATTTTTTACGGAATCAATTTCATTTTCAGTAAATACAGCGTATTTCAGAATTTCGTCCTTAAAGATATCTTTTTTCGCAAACTCCAAAAGAGCCTGATTAATACTGTCAAACCCGACCTGTTCGCAGCAGGCAAGTTCTTCTTTGAGCATTGTAAATCGAGTCTTACGCTCGATATCGATTGGTGTAAAATCAAGAATATCCTGCTGTTCACTGTATCTTTCTTTTACTTCCCAAGAACAGGTATCAAGGTAGGCATTTTTCAAATTCTCCTTACCGATATTATCTGAAAAAGAAGAATAAACAAATGGAAATTCTGCGGCTTTTACACCATAATGCTTAAGATAGTCGATGATATCATCACTTGAAACGCTTTGCGTCAAACGTCCTGCGATATACTCGTCATCGTCCTTAATAGTACAACACTCATATCTATCATCAACGCCAAGCCTTTTGATATATACTTCATCACTTTCTTCCGTATAGCCATTAAAGTCCATTGTTCTTTTATGTTCAAGAAAGCAATCATCAGTTATCCATACTCTGTGCGTTGAATGTGAGTAATAGATAAACTTAAACTCGTGAGAATACTCATTTTTAACAAGGTCCTTGTTTTCTTCAAAAAAATCTTCAAAGGACTGTCCTGACGCCTGATATTGCTTGATAACATCAAAACTATGTAATGTATTATTAACGTCCTGTTCTGTCATATCTTTTCACCTCTATCGTCCTCGTCATTCTTTTCATCATTCTTGATAGCAATCTTTCTTGCAATCCTTGAAAATAAGATTCCTAATGCTATATATACAGGTATGCATATCATCAGCTTATAGTTTATATTTATCGAAACATTAAGCTTATCTACAGCAAAGCCACTCATGAAATTACCAAAGGTATTCGCTGCTAAGACAATTCCAAATATAAATGCTAGTGCATAAAATGATATCGATATACTTTCAAGCACCTTAATCATAAGTTTGTCGCCAAAGAAATATTTAGCTAACTCCCAAGTCACAATAAATGCAGCTGGGGTCATATAAACCAAAAAGCCTGCCATTAGCTATCCTCTCCTTTTTCTATCTTTTTTAGTCTTTGTGTCCCCCATACGCAGATCAATAATGAGGTCACAACTGAAAAAATCACAAAAATTACTCTCTTATAAAAAAACTCCCACTGTCCTGAATACGACATACCATAGCGTAATATAACTATAGCTGATACTAAGTTTGCCACGAAAGAAAGGACATACACAGGGAGCATTTCAATTATTGCGTGTTTCATCATAGCGACCTGCCTGTCTTTTCCGTGAGGTCAAGTACATCATCAGTGTCATCTAAAAAAGATGATATCGGCTTAAAACCTATATCGTCATCTCTCTTTAGCTTTTCAATTCCTTCTGCAAAGCAAGGATCTTCAATAGCAGCATTGATTATATCAAGCATTTCCTTCTTCTGTTCTTCAGTCATTGTGTAATGAAAAACAGGACCCTTATCCATACTACTGTCATTAGTCAGAGCTGAGTAGTTTTGCTCGGAAAGCATATAGAAAGTGTGCAGTCCTGCCGATGAGCCGTGATGACCTTCCTGCTTAGTCACATATCCTACAGGTATGCCAAGTTTGACAGCCTGTACGACTTGCTCTTCCGAAAGAAAAATATCATTTTGTGACTGCTTGTCGCACAGCTCACAGGCATTGCGGCAATTTTCAGCTATGTCTGAGATACGCTGTTTGGTTGCCATATAATTAAGGACTTCATCTTCCCTGATAAGCCTATCTTCAACAAGCTTATCATAAACAATGTTATCTAGTTCTGAAATCTCAACCCCATTCTTTCTATCTTCATCTATTCCTTCAATAAAGTAAACTTTGGCTTCAGTTCTCATTGTTTTTATCATTCCATCAATGTACTCACCAGTTTTGTTTTTGGGGGCTTTTAAACAATCTTGTCTTATTTTATCAAAATCTCTCTCAGTTATTAACGTTGTATAAAGCATATATTCAAGTCTTGAAATTGCAGGCTCATTAGTATCATTCCAATCCATTGCCATTTCAGCACTTTCAATATACTGTTCTTTATCAGCGAGGCTCATATTTTGAGCGTAATGAGATACAAGTTTGCCTGCATAATTTTTATCAGCGTTATCCAACACATCTTCTATAGCCATGTTGTAGTCCTCAAGGTGATCGTCCATTTTCTCGTAACGATAAATTACATCGTTAATAAAAGTGGTACTTTTTTTTAGAAAATCATTTGAAATGTCAATGTTGCCGATTTTCAGACTATCCATTTCGTCCAAAGCGTTGAGTATATCCTGCCGTCTATCGTCATTCTCTTTAATATAGTATGCCTGAGATATTTCCGCAGGCGTTAGCTCAATGCCAACTCGCTTGCCGTCAATGACACGTTCGATAACCATTGTATCAGTGTTAATCTTATCGTAGACAAACAAGGTAGCATAGCAGTCGCCCAAACTGTTGTGTGCAGTTTCAGCTCTCTGTGACCAGTCATAGCCGTAGTACTCTGCGGCTCTAGTCAGCTTCTGCCACTTGTAGCTGCCACGGGCACTATTCCATTCACCATATATCTTGGCGAAGTCCTCCATAACATCGACCGTTTCTAAATCGTCAGGAACTATCGCACCATTTGCTTTAAGAAAACCAATGTCAAACTGCGTGTTGTACCCGATTATAGTATCAGAATTTTCAATAATAGCATTTATCTCTGATATTTTTTCAGAAATAGCAGGGCGATCAGCGACCATTTCAGGACTTATGCCGTTTACCTGTTCAGCTTCTTTCCATTCGGTACGGTGCTGCGGCTTGAAATATTCATCGAATAATACATTTCCGTCAGTATCTATGATAGATACTTGCAACAGCTCGTCCCCGTCATATGGGTGAAAGCCAGTTGTTTCTGTGTCAATAATGATATATTTGTTTTTCATAATTATTTATCCTCCTCTATCCAATGCAATTTCTCTTTGTAGATTTTCAAAATAGCTTGACATTTTTCAAGGCTATCCTTTGGAAGTTCAAAGTTATCACTTTCAGTTATCATTTCATTTACATTTACTTCTCTTCGATATTCTGGTTGAATTAAAATGTTGCTCCATGAAAATAGCCAATAATAACTATAATTTTTACTGTACAAAATAAGATCTGCTTTATTAAATATTTCAGCAATTTGTTTAGCCATCTCAGATATTTGTGGCGCATTAGCAACCATTTCTGGCGTTATTCCGTTTTCCTTTTCAGTTTCTGTCCACTCTTTGTGTTTTTTGGGTTTAAAATAGCTGTTAAAAAGAATATCCCCTTTGAAGTTGATGATTGATAGTTGTAATAATTCATCTTCATATTCATATCCCGTTGCTTCAAAGTTCATAGCAATAGCTGTTGACGGATCGTTATCAAGAGCATTTATAACAATGCTCAATTCTTCAATTTTTTTCTTGTAAGGCTCAACAGCACACCACTTTGCCTCTTCAAGTTCTCTTTCACGTTCTTCCTGCTCACGTTCTAGCCTAGCCTTACGATATGCCCTTGCCTGTTCTCTGCGTCTTTCTTTTTCGGGCTGAAAAAAAGCCTGCAACTCACTCTCTGTTGCAGGTCTGACTTCATCAGGTTGGTAATACTTACATGGCTGTTTGCTTTGTTTGCTCGGCAAAAGCTCTATGCCTTCTACATTTTCTGCTACAAGAAAGCCCTCAAGCGCCCACTGACGTTCAGTCTTGTAGCTGTCATATTCTCTGTGATAGTGTTTTACTTTCATATCATTACCTCCATTTCATTACTTACATAAAAATCTCGAATCTCATCTTGATTGCTTCAAAGTAGTATGGTGCATAGGTGCAGTTGAAAATAGTATCGGGCGCATAATACTTGCTCGGAATATATGCTTTTTCTCCATTCTTGTCGATATACGTTTCGGGTGGATCTGAGTCATAAACCGTGCCGTTCCACAGGT
>ERZ827126.3080-NODE-3080-length-10559-cov-2.455350_pt1 | contig 10559 bp, 8 predicted proteins | sample MGYA00519780_ERZ827126 | MGnify/ENA primary metagenome ERZ827126 (study PRJEB31778, sample SAMEA3449262) | human gut metagenome | biome: human gut; feature: human-associated habitat; material: faeces | place: United Kingdom | collected 2010/2012 ...
ACTTTCTAATGGTGCTTTATTGATTGCATAAGCTTCTTGAATAGAAATTGTATCCATTCCATAAGAGAATTTTTCACTATCATTTAAAGTAGCCACTACTCTATAATCTAAACCTACTAGATCTTTTTCAGATTTCACTTCAACAATAATATTTCCATAATTCTTTTCAACATAAGAAGCAAGAGTATGATCTATATTGAAAGCAGCTCCTAAACCATTACCAAAAGCCATTTTACAAACAGCTTCGAGTACACCACCATCTTTAACTGTATAAGCTGAATAAATTTTCTTTTGTTTCATTAAATCTTGGATAGCATTATATTGTTTTTGTAAATGATCAAAATCAAAGACTTTAAATTGATCTTTTTTAATTTGAACTTCCGCTAAAATATGTCCTGCTTCTTTTGCTTCTGGTGTCATAACATCATGAACATCACTTGCTGTAATAGCAAAAGAAACAAGTGTTGGTGGAACTGAAATATTTTCAAATGTTCCTGACATTGAATCTTTACCACCAATTGATGGAAGTTTTAATTCTTGTTGAACACGATTAGCTCCAAGTAAAGCAGCTAATGGTTTACCCCAACGTTTTGGATCATCTAATAATTTTTCAAAATATTCTTGGAATGAAAAACGAATTGTATGATAGTTTCCACCCATGGCAACGATCTTAGCAACACTTTCAACAACAGCATACATAGCTCCATGATATGGTGACCATTTAGAAATCTTAGGATTATACCCATAAGCCATTAATGAAGCAGTTGTTGTTTCTTTTCCTAAAACAGGAATTAAAGCAGCCATACCTTCTGTTTCTGTGTGATATGTACGTCCACCATAAGGAGATAAAACTGTACCATTTCCAATAGATGAGTCAAATCTTTCAACAAGACCTTTTTGTGAAGCAACAGATAATCTTGATAATACTTCTTTTGTTGTACCAACAAAATCATTTCTTTCTTCTTCATCAAAAGGTGTACTTTCAAAGTTTGGTAATTCAACTTCAATATTTTGATAACGTTTTGCCCCTGCAGCATCTAAGAAATCACGAGAAATATTAACAATATCTTTACCCATGTGCTTCATTACTAAACGATTTGTATCTGTAACAGTTGCCACTTGAACAACTTCTAAGTTTTCTTTTGCACATTCTTCTTTAATGAAATCAACATCATAGTCATTGACAACAATAGCCATACGTTCTTGTGATTCACTAATAGCAAGTTCTGTACCTGTTAAACCATCATATTTTTTCAAAACAGCATCTAAATCAATATCAAGCCCTGGAGCAAGTTCACCAACGGCAACACAAACTCCACCAGCTCCAAAGTCATTACATCTAACAACTTTTTCTGAGACCGCTTTATTTCTAAATAATCTTTGAATTTTTCTTTCTTCAACAGGATTTCCTTTTTGAACTTCAGCACCTGCTGTTTCAATAGATTTTACGTCATGTGATTTTGAAGAACCGGTAGCACCACCGATACCATCACGTCCTGTGCGTCCCCCAATTAATAAGACGATTTGTCCATTTTGTGGTTCTAAACGTTTTACTTGTTCTTTTGGTGCAGCAGCCACAACAGCTCCTACTTCCATACGTTTAGCAATATAACCTTCATCGTATATTTCATGAACATAACCTGTTGTTAAACCGATTTGGTTACCATAACTTGAAAAACCATGAGCGGCTTCTTGACAAATTTTTCTTTGTGGTAATTTACCTGGCGTTGTTTCTGCCAATGTTTTTCTTGGATCACCTGCTCCAGTAATACGCATTGATTGGTAAACATAAGCACGTCCTGAAAGTGGGTCACGAATAGCTCCACCTAAACATGTAGCAGCTCCCCCAAATGGTTCGATTTCTGTAGGATGGTTATGTGTTTCATTTTTAAACATTAATAACCATTGTTCATCTCCTTGATTTGTATGAACAGTGATTTCAATAGAACATGCATTAATTTCTTCAGAAACTTCCATATCATCAAGATATCCTTTTTTACGAAGTTCTTTCATTGAAATAGTTGCAAGATCCATTAAAGTAAGAGGTCTTGTTGTATTTACCCCATAAACTGCATGTCTACTTGTTTTATAGCTTTCAATATCTTTTTCTAAGATTTCTTTAAAAGCACCATTTTGAATATCGATATCTGTAATAACTGTCGCAAATGTTGTATGACGACAATGATCAGACCAATATGTATCTAACACTTTGATTTCTGTTTCGGTAGGATCTCTATGTTCTTCATTTTTAAAGTAATCTTGTGTTACTTTTAAATCATCAAGATTCATAGCCATTCCATTATCTTTTAAGAATTGATTTAATCCTGCTTCATCTAAATCATTAAATCCAGTTAAAGTTGGTACAGATTTAATATCAGGTGTTTCATCATTTAAATGTTCTGGTTTTTCTAAAGAAGCAATTCTTTGATCAACTGGGTTAATTAAATAATGTTTGATTTGATTTAAAACATCTTCATTTTTATCAATGTCTACTACAATAAGTTTGGCACATCTTACTTTTGTTGAAGATGTTCCTGTTAGAATTTGGAAACATTGTTCGCATGAATCAGCACGTTGATCATATTGACCTGGTAAAAATTCAATTGCGAAAACAGATTCTTTTTCACTCATTGGAAATGTTTCATCATAAACATGATCCACCATTGGTTCAGCAAGAATTGTATTAATTCCTTGTTGTAAGATTTCTTCACTAATTCCTTGTACATCATAACGATGAACAATACGAAGTGAATGAATCGTTAAACCTAATTGTTCAACGAGGTTGGTTTGAATTTCATGCGCTTCTGTTGCGTATTCTTTTCTTTTTTCTACATAAATTCTTCTTACATTTGTCATAGAGTTCTCTCCTATCTAAGTCCAATATCATGACGATAGTACATACCATCGAATGTAATAATTGTAGCAGTTTCATAGACTTTCGCAAGTGCTTCTTGTAAATTTGCTCCTCTTGCACACACATTTAAAACACGTCCACCATTTGTGACAAGTTTACCATCTTTTAAAGCTGTTCCCGCATGGAAAACAACAATATCATCACTTACTTTGTCAATATTTTTAATTTCAATTCCTTTTTCATATTTACCTGGATAACCTCCACTTGCAAGTACAAGACAAGCCACATGGTCATCAGACCATTTAACTTCAACTTGATCTAAAGTATAAGTAGCACAAGCATCCATGATTTCATAAAGATCACTTTCTAAACGAAGAAGGATTGATTGTGTTTCAGGATCACCAAAACGGACATTAAATTCAAGTACTTTCGCTTGATTATTTTCAATCATTAAACCAATGAAAACAACTCCACGATAGTCCATTTGATCTTCTTTAAGTCCTTGCATAAATGGATCAAGAATATCTTTTTTTAAGACTTCATCCATACCTTCTGGTAAAAATGGATTTGGAGAAACAGTTCCCATACCACCTGTATTAGGTCCTTTATTTCCATCAAAGATTTGTTTATGATCTTTTGCTGAAACCATTGGTACAATTGTTTTACCATCAGTAAAACAAAGTAAAGAACATTCAAATCCTGTTAAGAATTCTTCTAATACAACTTTACTTCCGGCACCATCTAAAGCACCATCAACCATCATGTCTTTTAAAGTAGATATGGCATCTTCTTTATTTTCAACAATGACAACACCTTTTCCAGCAGCTAAACCATCTGCTTTGATAACTAATGGAAAATCAAAATGATCAACTTCTTTACAAGCTTTTTCAAAGTCTGTGACTTCGACATATTTTGCTGTAGGAATATGATGTCTGACCATAAAATCTTTAGAGTAAGCTTTGCTTCCTTCTAAAGTTGCCGCCTTTTTTTGAGGACCAAAAGCTTTATAACCCGCTTTTTCAATATCATCAGCGAGCCCTTTACATAAAGGAACTTCTGGACCGATGACAGTTAAATCAATTTGATTTTTTTTAATAAAATCAACAATAAATTCATTATCTTCTACTGAACCAGGTACACATGTACCTAAACTTGCAATACCAGGATTTCCTGGTATTGCATAAAGTTCAGTTACTTTTGGACTTTGTTTTAATTTATAAGCAATCGCATGTTCACGACCACCACTACCGATTACAAGAACTTTCATATAAGCCTCCTAGTGTCTAAAGTGTCTATATCCGCTAAATACCATAGGGATATTTTTTTCATTACATAAATCAATTGAATCTTGATCTCTAATTGAACCACCTGGTTGAATAATTGCTTGAACACCTGCATCTGCAGCCACTTGAACACAGTCATTGAATGGGAAGAAAGCATCTGAAGCAAGTACTGAACCATTGAAATCTTTATCTGGATTATTATGAATAGCATTTTCTAAAGCCCATACTCTTGATGTTTGTCCTCCACCAATAGCAAGTGTTACACCATTTTTAACAATACAGATCGCATTTGATTTTACATATTTAACAACTTTCATACCAAATTCCATATCTGTAAGTTGTTCTTTTGTGGGTTGAACATTTGTTACAACTTTCATTTCATCAATCATTTTTGTATTTAATTCTTGAACTAATACTTTTCCTTCAAGATATTTAATATCATATTTAGCACCACGTGCATCTAAGTTTTTAAGTTTTAAAATACGTAAGTTTTTCTTTTTCTTTAAGATTTCTAAAGCATCATCATCAAAATCTGGTGCAGCTACGATTTCTAAGAAAATCTTATGCATTTGTTCAGCTGTTGCTTTATCGATTTTATAGTTAACAGCAACGATTCCACCAAAGATAGATTGAGGATCAGCTTCATAGGCTTTCATATAAGAATCATAACCTGTATTTCCAATAGCAACACCACAAGGAGTTGAATGTTTGATGGCTGCTGTAACGATTTGATTACCAAATTCTCTAACAAGTGCAACCGCTCCATATAAATCGTTTACATTGTTAAATGAAATTTCTTTACCATGAAGTTGTTCATAATCTAATAAAGATTTTTGAACATAGCTATCTTCATATTTATTAGCTGCTTGTTGAGAGTTTTCACCATAACGTAAATGTTCTACTTTCTTTAATGAAAGATTTAATGTATCTGGGAATTGATCTCCAACTTGATCTGCAAAGTATCTTGAAATCATTGCATCATAAGCACCTGTCATAGAGAATGCTTTATAAGCAAGATTCATTCTAAAATCAAAATCAGTTGTATCATTTTTAATCGCATCTAAAACATTGTCATAATCTTTTGGATCTGTAACAATTAAAACATCTTTAAAGTTTTTAGCTGCTGAACGAATCATTGATGGTCCACCAATATCAATATTTTCAATCATATCTGGTAAATCTTTACCAGCTTTTAAAGCTTTTTCAAATTCATATAAGTTGACACATACTAAATCAATTGGATGAATGCCGTGTTTTTTAATTGTTTCAACATGACTAGGTAAATCTCGACGATATAAAAGTCCTCCATGTACCATTGGATGAAGTGTTTTAACACGTCCATCTAACATTTCAGGAAATCCTGTCACATCATCAATTGCAATACAAGAAACCCCATTTTCTTGTAAAACTTTCATTGTACCTCCTGTCGATACAATTTCAAAGCCTAATTCTACTAATCCTTTAGCAAAATCAACAACCCCATCTTTATTTGTAACTGAAATTAAAGCTCTTTTCATTTAAATTACCTTTGCCTTTCCATCAATTATTTTTATCTTATTATCACAATATAGCCCTACAACTTCTGGTAGTAATTTATGTTCAATCTCTAACACCCTTTTTTGAATATCCTCAGCTGTGTCTAAATCCGATATATCACAAGCAACTTGTTTAATAATCGGTCCCCCATCGACAATATTTGAAACAAAGTGCACGGTTGCCCCCGAAACCTTTGCACCACGTTGTAATACAGCTTCATGAACATGCATTCCATACATTCCTGGTCCACAAAAAGAAGGAATAAGGGAAGGATGAATGTTCATAATTTTATTTGGATATGCATCAATTAACTCATCCGTTAAAATTGCTAGATAACCAGCCAATACAATAAAATCAATATTTCTTTCTTTTAACATCTTTACATCATCTTTTTTGACAACCGCTGTTTCAATCCCAGCATCTTTAGCTCTTTGTAAACCATAAGCCTTTTGACGATTAGAAAGAACAAGAGCGATTTCGCCATTGATCTTTCCTTCGTTTTTGGCATCAATAATAGATTGTAAATCTGTTCCCCCGCCAGAGACAAAGACTGCAAATTTTAGCATAAATCCACGCCCTTATCTCCTTCAACGATATTTCCAACAACATAGCATTTGTCTCCTGCATCTTCAATAGCTTTCATTGTTGCATCAACATCTTTTGGATTAACTGCAATTACCATACCAAGACCCATATTGAATGTGTTATACATCATATGTTCTTCAATATTTCCATTTTTTTGAATTAAATCAAATAAAGCTGGTACTGGATAACTTTCTTTTTTAATGATTGCTCTTACATTTTCAGGAAGCATTCTAGGTACATTTTCAAAGAAACCTCCTCCTGTAATATGAGAGCATCCTTTAATTCTAACACCCGCATTTTTTACATTTTTTAAAGCTTTTACATAAATACGTGTTGGTTCAATTAAAGCTTCTCCTAAAGTTTTTCCTAATTCATCATAGTATGCATCTAATGATTCTTTTGTCATTTCAAACACTTTTCTAACAAGTGAAAAACCATTTGAATGAACACCACTTGAAGCAATACCAATAAGTGTATCTCCTGCTTTAATTGTTGAACCATCAATAATATCTTTTTTATCAACAACACCCACAGCAAAACCTGCTAAATCATAATCATCTTCAGGCATTAAACCAGGATGTTCAGCAGTTTCACCACCAACTAAAGCACATTCAGATTGTAAACACCCTTCTGCAACACCACTTACAATGGAAGCAATTTTTTCGGGATAGTTTTTACCACAAGCAATATAATCTAAGAAGAAAAGTGGTTCTCCTCCAGAACAAGCAATATCATTGACACACATCGCTACAGCGTCAATACCAATTGTATCGTGTTTATCCATTACAAAAGCAAGTTTTACTTTTGTTCCACAACCATCTGTTCCTGATAATAAAACCGGTTCTTCCATATTTTTAATTCCACTTAAATCAAAAGCACCAGCAAAACCACCAAGTCCTCCTAAGACTTCAGGACGCATTGTTTTTTTAACATGTTCTTTCATTAATTCTACTGATTTATAACCTGCTTCAATATCGACTCCAGCTTTTTTGTAATCCATCTTTATTCTCCTTAATTATTTATTTTGCATTCTTGCTAGAACTGCTTTATAAGTTTCAATTAAATCTCCAATATCTTGTCTAAATACATCTTTATCATATTTTTGGTTTGTATCAACATCCCATAAACGACATGAATCTGGTGAAATTTCATCAGCTAATAAAATAGTACCGTCAGCTGTTTTACCAAATTCAATTTTAAAATCAACAAGTTTTAAATTCATTGATAAGAAGAATTCTTTTAATAATTCATTGATTTTTAATGTTGTTTCTTTGATGTATGCTAATTCTTCTCTTGTTGCAAGTTTTAAAGCAACAGCGTGATCATCATTGATTAATGGATCACCATATTCATCATTTTTATAACTCATTTCAAAGATTGGTTCATCTAAAACAACACCTTCAGGCGCCCCTAATCTTTTACAGAAAGATCCAGTTGTAATATTTCTAATAATAACTTCTAATGGGAAGATATCTACTTTTTTAACTAAGATATCTCTTTCATTTAATTTTTTAATCATGTGTGTTTTGATTCCAGCTTCTTCTAACATATCAAAGATAATACAAGAGATTGTATTATTTAAAACACCTTTACCTTCAAACTTATCATGTTTAACACCATTTCCTGCTGTTGCATCATCTTTATAATGAATTAAATATTCATCTTCCTTTTCAGTTTTGTAAACTTGTTTTGCTTTTCCTTCATACAATAATTCTGCCATTTTTCTTTTCCCCCTATTTGTATTTTTCTATGACTTCATCGTTAGCTTTCATTGCGTCAGCTTCCATTTGTTTTCTTTCTTTAAGTAGCCCTTCTTTGATTTCACTATGTTTAATAGCCATAATTTGAAGTGCTAAATAAGCTGCATTTTTACTTCCATTAATAGCAACAGTCGCTACTGGAATACCCGAAGGCATTTGAACAATGGATAATAAAGCATCCATTCCGTCTAAATTACTTCCTGCAATTGGAACACCAATAACTGGTAAAACTGTTTGACTAGCCACCACACCTGGAAGGGCTGCTGCCATTCCTGCAGCAGTAATAATAACTTCTGTTCCATCCGTTTCTGTTTCTTTAATGAAACTAGAAAGTCCTAAATGCGCTCTATGAGCAGATAAACAACGAACATTCACTTCAACACCATAATTTTTTAAAATTGAAATAGCTGGTTCAACTTTAGGTAAATCAGAAGTTGAACCCATGATAATAGCAACTTTCATCTTTCTCTCCTTTTTAGAATAATCCTATAATTTTTCCATCTTCATCAATATCCATATTGACAGCGGCTGGACGTTTTGGAAGTCCTGGCATACGCATAATATCACCAGAAATAGCAACCAAGAATCCTGCTCCAGCAGATGGAATAATATCATTGATTTTAACAGTAAACCCTGTTGGTCGACCAAGCAAGGAAGCTTGGTCAGATAATGAGTATTGCGTTTTAGCAACACAAATTGGTAATTGACTTAATCCTTGTTCTGTATATTTTTTAATTTTATTTTTTGCTTTCTTTGTAAATTCAACACCATCTCCACCATAGATTTCTTTAACAATTGTTTCAATCTTTTCTTCAATTGATAAGTCTAAATCATAAAGTGGATGATAATTAGCTTCTTTTGTTTCTAAAATATTTAATAACTTTTCAGCAAGTTCGATTCCACCATCAGCACCTTTTTCCCAAACTTTACTAATAGCTACTTCAACACCAAGTTTCTTGCAACATTCATTCAATAATTGAAGTTCCGCTTCTGTGTCTGTTGGAAAAGCATTAATAGCAACGATACAAGGTAAATCGAATTTTGCAATGTTTTCAATATGCTTTTCTAAGTTTCCTAAACCAGCTTTTAAAGCTCCCAAATTTTCATTTCCTAAATCTTTTTTAGCAACACCACCATGCATTTTTAAAGCTCGAACAGTTGCAACAATAACAACTGCTTCAGGATTTAAATTTGCTTGACGACATTTAATATCTAAGAATTTTTCAGCTCCTAAATCAGCACCAAATCCAGCTTCAGTAATCGCATAATCCCCTAACTTGATAGCAAGTTGAGTGGCCATAACAGAGTTACATCCATGGGCAATATTTGCAAATGGACCCCCATGAACAAATGCTGGTGTGTGATCTAAAGTTTGAACTAAATTTGGTTTAATCGCATCTTTTAATAAAAGTGTTACCGCTCCTGTTGCTTCAATATCATCAACAGTAACTGGTTTTCCATCATAAGTATAAGCGACAATCATTTTTGCAGCTCTTTGTTTTAAATCTTCTAAAGAAGTCGCTAAACAAAGAATTGCCATAACTTCACTAGCAACGGTAATATCAAATCCATCTTCACGAGGAACCCCGTTTACTTTACCACCGAGTCCACAAACAATATGACGTAATGCACGATCGTTTAAATCAACCACACGTTTCCAAACGATTTGTCTTACATCGATATTAAGTGGATTTCCTTGATGAATGGAATTATCAAGCATCGCTGCAATTAAGTTGTTTGCAGCAGTGATTGCATGAATATCTCCTGTAAAATGAAGGTTGATATCTTCCATTGGAACAACTTGCGCATATCCTCCACCAGCAGCTCCACCTTTGATTCCAAAACATGGACCAAGCGATGGTTCACGCATTGCAACTACAGATTTCTTTCCTAATTTGTTAAGTGCTTGTGATAATCCAATCATTGTTGTGGTTTTCCCTTCACCTGCAGGTGTTGGATTAATTGCTGTTACTAAGATCAATTTTCCGTCTTCGTTTTGATCTAGTTTTTTAATAGCTTCAAGAGAAATCTTTGCTTTATATTTTCCATATAATTCTAGATCATCCTCATCTAAACCAACTTTTTGAGCAACTTCAACAATTGGTTTCATCTTTGCACTTTGTGCAATTTCTACATCAGTTAACATTGTCGTTCATCCTTTCTTTTTTTCTTTTTGATTGATTCTTTTAACCACTTTCATTATATTACAAGACAATATATGAAACTAGTTATTTTACCTATCAACCAAAAAAAGAGCCCACTCATCCAGACTATTATTAGCCCAGACGGTCGACTCTTTTACACGATTATACTCCCTGTGGTTTATTCCACTTCCGTCAGTCGTATAACTTAACTGCATAATATCAAAAAATGTCTCTTTTAGCAACACCAAAATATTTTTTATTTTACCTAAAAATCAATTTTCCAACAATCTATCATTCTTTTTAATCATTTAATAATTTTTCAAAACCTTTTTTATTTAACAAAATATGTGAAACATATTTTCCATTTTTAAAAACTGCCCAATTATTAAAAATACAT
>ERZ827126.3090-NODE-3090-length-10493-cov-3.298046_pt1 | contig 10493 bp, 10 predicted proteins | sample MGYA00519780_ERZ827126 | MGnify/ENA primary metagenome ERZ827126 (study PRJEB31778, sample SAMEA3449262) | human gut metagenome | biome: human gut; feature: human-associated habitat; material: faeces | place: United Kingdom | collected 2010/2012 ...
ACTTAAATAACAAAGAATGGTGGCAGAACATTTTATCTGGAGAGTATGCAAACTACTTCGATAAGATGTACGGAAACCGTTTATAGGAGACTGTATGAGAGTACAGAAGAAGACAAAACGAGTGTTATACTGGGGGATAACACTCGTTTTGATGATTTTAATTTTTTCATTTTCCGCAAAAAATGGGACATCCTCTGCGGGGATGAGTATTGGGTATGCAAAAGAATTAGCAAGAATCTTAAGTTTTTTTGGATTCTTCCAGATTCATTCTAATGCAGATCTTATGATGCATGCGGAAGTAGTGCATACATTCGTTAGAAAGACAGCACATTTTACAGAATATGCAGTGCTTGGATTTTTTACTTATAAAGCGGTGTCCTGTGATGTAAAAGATCGAAAGAAAGCAGTATTGATCGCACAGCTGATCTCTACAGGATATGCATCAACCGATGAGATTCATCAATTATTTGTTCCAGGACGAGAAGGAAAAGTATTTGATGTGATGATTGATAGTTGTGGGGCATTTTGTGGGATTATGGTTTCAATGATTACAAAAGGACAACGATTCGAACATTTGTATTGCATTTAGAACAAAATTGAAAGATGTTAATTTAACATATGAATTTTTTGATGAATATCAAAGTTAAAATTTCCTTTTGAAATATAAGAGTCTATTTGTGAGATTATTCGCACAGACTCTTATATTTTTTCTCTTTTTATGTGTTAAAATATGGTATAGAAAAAAGAAAAAGGAGTTGATTTCCATGCAGACAAGACAACAGGCAATTACCTACGGCCTAAGCTTCCCACATACATACGTAGAAGCTCCTTTCAAAGACCCAAATTGGGAACTTGTAAGAGTTAAAGGAAGTAAAAAAGCATTCCTGTGGATCTATGAAAAAGATGGTTATATTAATCTTAATATCAAAGTTGATCCAGAATGGAGAGACTTCTGGAGAGAAGCTTACGATGCTGTCATTCCAGGATATCACCAAAATAAAAAATACTGGAATACGATCATCTTAGATGGAACCATACCAGAAAAAGATATCAAAAAAATGATCAAAGAAAGCTACGATATCATCACAGACAGCCCAACCAAAAGGATTTACGAAGCAGTCAAACAAATCCCAAAAGGACATGTCGCAACTTATGGGCAGGTGGCAGCTATGGCAGGAAACAAAAAGATGTCAAGAGCCGTCGGAAACGCCCTGCACAAAAATCCAGACCCAGAACATATTCCATGCTTCAGGGTAGTCAATGCCAAAGGAGAACTTGCAGGAGCCTTCGCATTCGGCGGAGAAGGAAGACAGAGAAAGTTATTAGAAGAAGACGGAGTTCAGGTCGTAGATGGGAAGGTTGATTTGAATAAATTTGGGATAGATTTATAGCTTAAGCAAGATTAACACAGAATACATACTATAAGTAATGAAAAGATATTTTAAGAATGGTACGATGGATATTCTTTTGACGGAGTAGAATCTATTTATAGTCCAAATGGAGAAGTCAGAGGAGAATATATTAAAAAATAAATGATTTTATAATATTCTGCCAATAACTCAGTCTATTAAATATTTTTCAATAAAATTTCCAATCCCATCATGATCATTATCATCTGTAATATAATCCGCAACACTCTTCGTTTTCTCACTACCATTAGCCATAACAACGCCAACGCCAGCATGAAGTGTCATCTCATAATCATTATCAGCATCCCCAAAACTGCAAAGATTTTCCATTGTAAAACCGCGTTTTTCCATAATTTTTCTTAATCCAAAATCTTTAGAAATTCGAGGATCCATAAATTCAAATAAAAGTTTTGTTGTCTGAAGACATGCGGATTTAAATTTTTCATTATGGAAAGTCTTGCTTCGTTCAATGACAGCAGGCATCGTCTCAGGAGCACAAGTGATCAGAAGTTTCAATTGATCCTGCTTTAAAAATTCATTAAAATCAATGACTTCATAAGGCAGCTGATCTGTATCAGATAAAGATTTGATCAGATCATCTTCTTTTGGAGTATACAAAACCCCATCTCCATGAATCGCAAAATTCACATCCATATCTTCAAAATGTTTCATGATCTCTAAGATCAGGCTTCCAGGCAATGGATAATTCATCTCATAATAATCATCCGCATAATCATAGATTTCTCCGCCATTGCTGCCAACCATAAGATCAACAAGTCCATCAATTCCCCACACTTTTAATAAATGCTTGACACTTGGAACATCTCTTCCAGTAGAGATACCAAATAAAATCCCGTGTTCACGAAGTTTTTTGATTGCTTCAATGGTTTTAGGTGTGACGATTCCGTTACTGCTTAATAAAGTTCCATCGATATCACACATAACAGCTTTCACGTTTTTCATAAAAAATCTCCTTTTACTCATCATTTATATAGTTCAATGATAACACAGAACTATAAAATCTGCATAGTCTGATACAAGAAAGAACTGCAGGAAGTATGAATTATGGCAAGAGTGATCCTAGATGCTGGACACGGCGGTTATGATAATGGAGCTCAGTACGATGGAAGAAAAGAAAAAGACGACAACTTAAGGCTGACACTCGCTGTCGGACAGATCTTAGAGCAAAATGGAGTTCCAGTTTCCTACACAAGAAAAAGCGATATCTACCAGTCTCCATCGGAGAAAGCAAGACTTGGCAATGAAAGTGGAGCGGATTATTTTATTTCTTTTCATAGAAATGCAAGTCCCAATGCAAATGAATATCAAGGGGTTGAAACTCTGGTATTTGATGACAATGGAATCAAAGCTGAGATGGCGAGAAATGTGAATGTAAATTTAGAACAAGTAGGATTTCGAAATATTGGAGTCAAAGAACGGCCAAATCTTACCGTATTAAAAAGAACAAAAATCCCTGCGATCTTGATCGAAGCAGGATTTTTAAATTCAGATCAGGATAACGAAAGATTTGATTCGAAATTTGAACAGATCTCGCAGGCGATCGCAGACGGTATTATGGAGACGATCGGAAGTGGAAATGAGGCACTGCAAGGAATTTACAGAGTTCAGATTGGATTATACCGCAATTTCTCCAATGCACAATATGCTCTAAATCGTGCGGTAGCAGATGGATATGAAGGAGATATTGTCTATGAAGATCCTTATTACGCAGTCCAGATTGGGGAATACAATACGCTTGATGAAGCAGTAAGACTCGAAAATGAACTGAAGAAAAAAGGATATGACACACTTGTTATCAAGAAATAATCTCAATAAGAGAAATACGCAGATACTGCAAGGTGCGCCGCCATAAGAATTTGAAGACGTGGCACGCACCAGCAGTTAAGAAACACTCAATAAGTATTGTTTAAAATAATGAAAAGAAAATAAATAAAAGGTTGACTTTTGTGCAAAATGCTGATAGAATAAAAACAAGTTAAAGAAATGAATAAAGTGACTTCAATAGTATGAATATTTAGGATTGTCACTGGTAATGCAGGCAAAACCGGATTTTATAAGTATGAAAGGCACAGACTTTTCATGTTTATAAAATGTGGTTTTCTTTTTATTTAAAATTAAAAAATATAGAAATTATATTTGATATATATTTTCCATTACAATGGAGAGAAGATTATGAAAATAGATAAAGTAATGAACAACAATGTAGTAAGCAGCATTGATGAAGACGGGCAGGAGATCATTGTTGTTGGAACAGGAGTTGGTTTTCAGGGAAAGGAAGGAAAACCAGTTGATGAGAAGAAGATTCAGAAGATTTTTCGATTAGAAGATCCGAAAATGATTCGAAAATTAAAAGAAATCTTACAGGATCTTCCGATGGAACAGTTCGAAATTTCAACAGCGATCATCGAACATGCCAAGCAAAGTTTAGGCACAGAATTGAATGAGAATATTTATGTGACATTAACAGATCATATTCATTTTGCGATTCAAAGATATGAAGACCATATGAATTTTCCAAACCCGATGTTGCGGGAAGTGAAATTGTTTTATGAGAAGGAATTTGCACTTGGAGAGTATGCTCTAGGAATGATAAAGCAGAAGCTTCATATCGATTGCGGCATCGATCGCATTACATATCGTGAGTGCAGAATTTGACACGAGAGTAAGGGACACATTAAAGATCACACAATTTTTAGAAGATGTCATGGAGCAGGTAAAGAATTATTTTCATTTGGAGATAGATACTCAATCGCTTAGCTATGAGCGGTTTATCACACATTTGAAATTCTTATCAAGAAAGTTATTTGCATCAGAGCGAATGGATGATATGAATAATGACGTACAGGAGATGATACAGAAGATCTGTCCGGAAGAATATCAGTGTGCACGATACATTAAGAGTTTTATCAAAAAACAATACAAAAAAGATATGACATCAGCAGAGATTGCTTATCTTACGATGCATATCGAAAGGATCAGAAAAAACAGTATAGAAAAAGGAGAAGAAAATGTTTGATGCATTAAAAAAGATGTTTGAAAAAAACGCAAAGATAATTTCAGTCAAAGCAGCAGAAGATGGAAGAACAATCCCGATGGATCAAGTAAATGATCAGACATTTGCCCAGGAATTATTAGGACCTGGAATAGCAATCCATCCATCAAATGGGACAGTTGTTTCTCCAATTGATGGAACCATAGCTACAGTGATGGATACAAAGCATGCAGTTTGTATTCAAGGAGAAGATGGATTAGAGATGATCGTTCACGCAGGTCTTGATACTGTGGAGTTGAATGGAAAGTATTATGAAGCACATGTCAATACAGGAGACCATGTAAAAGCAGGAGACGTTTTGCTTACATTTGATATTGAGGAGATTGCAAAGGCAGGATATGACGTCACAACGCCAATTGTAATAACGAACTTAAGCGGTTATAAGATCACAAAATGTTTAACAGGACAACAAGTGCAAGCGGGAGATGAGGTGATACAATTAACAAAAGAATAACTAAGATAAGTAACCAAAAGAGAAGGAAAACATGAAAAACTAAAAGTAAAAATGAAAGTAAAAATGAAAGGGGACGAGCTATATGAAATTTTTACAAAAATTAGGAAAAGCCTTGATGCTTCCAGTAGCGTGCTTACCAATCTGTGGTATTTTAATGGGAATCGGATATGCACTGTGTCCTGCAACCATGCAGGGTGGTGATATCACAGGGATCGGAAACCAGATCGGATTCTTCCTCGTGAAGGCAGGAGGTGCTTTGATCGATAACATGGCATTACTGTTTGTGATCGGTGTAGGTGTAGGTATGTCGGATAAACACGACGGAACTGGGGGTCTGGCAGCCTTAGCATCATGGCTGATGATCACAACCTTGTTATCTACAGCAGTAGTAACAACGATCATGCCATCTATCGCAAAGAATGCAGATGCAACACTTGCATTTGATAAGATCGCCAATCCATTTATCGGTATCTTATCTGGTGTGATCGGATCTATGTGTTATAACAAGTTCAAAGATACAAAATTACCAGACTGGTTATCATTCTTCAGTGGTAAACGCTGTGTCGCAATTGTTGCTGGTGTTGTATCTATCATTGTATCTGTTGTATTACTGTTTGTATGGCCAGTAGTATTTACAGCACTGATCACAGTTGGTCAGTCTATTGCCAAGATGGGAGCCATTGGAGCCGGTATCTATGCATTCTTAAACCGTCTGCTGATTCCAACTGGATTACATCATGCATTGAACAACGTATTCTGGTTTGATACGATCGGACTCGGTGATCTGGCCAACTTCTGGAAGGGCAAGACATCGGCGGATGTATCATGGGATCTCGGTATGTATATGTCCGGGTTCTTCCCGTGTATGATGTTTGGTATTCCGGGTGCGGCACTTGCCATGGTTCACACGGCAAAGAGCAATAAGAAAAAGATCGCAATCGGATTGGTTGGTTCCGCAGCACTTTGTTCATTCATCTGTGGCGTTACTGAGCCGTTCGAGTTCGGATTCATGTTCCTTGCTCCGGCACTCTATGTAGTATATGCATTATTATACGGTATTTTTACCTTTATCACGGTTCTGGTAGGCTTCCGTGCAGGCTTCAGTTTTTCTGCAGGTGCAACTGACCTGATCTTTTCCGCTTCCCTTCCGGCGGCAAAGAACACCTGGATGATTCTTCCGCTCGGAATCGCAGCATTTGTCGTATTCTATGTTGTATTCCGTTTTATGATCACGAAGTTTGATTTAAAGACTCCGGGACGTGAAGATGACGATGATGATGCAGAGAAAGGTGCAAAGCTTGAGAATAATGATTACACCGAAGTGGCAAGAATCGTGCTTGAAGGTGTCGGTGGCAAAGAGAATATAGAAAGCATTGATAACTGCATTACGAGACTCCGTCTGGAGATCAGGGATTACACTAAGGTAGATGAGAAAAAGATCAAATCTGCCGGTGTGGCAGGGGTGGTTCGCCCAAGCCAGAAAACAGTACAGGTCATTATCGGTACCCAGGTACAGTTTGTGGCTGACGAATTTAAAAAACTTTGTAAGTAACCATATTCTGTAAAATAGATTGCCCCAATGAAAAACGACCGCGAAAGCGGTCGTTTTTCGATGCAGACATATATTCAGCGCTCATAAATGGTGTAGTGGTGCTTTTTTAGAAGTGTGATGGCGGCGGCGAGCGATTCGCTGTCGTACATTTCCAGATGCAGCACGCCGTCCTCAAATTCACGATTGTGGATGATGCCGATATTCTTGATGCTCAAATGGTTGCTAGCAAGAATGGTGGCAACTGTGGCAATTCCGCCCGCTTCATCCAGAAGATCCATGTACAGCTCATATACCTGCTTTAAGGTGCCGTTCGCGTGAAGGGTCAGGGAATCCCGGTAGTCTTTTGCCGAGGTAAAGGCCTCCATCAGCGCTTTGCTGTCGGAAGCGGCGATGGCAGAGCGCATATGACCAAGCTCCCCACAGAAAGAGTCAATCAGTCTTAGAATCTGTTCCTGATTGGAAAGACAGATATTTTCCCACATGACGGGGGAGGAGGAGGCAATGCGTGTAATGTCCTTAAAGCCGCCGGCGGCGATGGTTTTCATGGTTCCTTCACAGTCATCGCAGCTTTTCACAAGGTTGACAAGGCTGTAGGCGATGATGTGGGGCAGATGGCTGATGGCGGCAGTGGCATAATCGTGCTGCTCGTAGTCAAGCACCATCGGTATCGCACCGAGAGAAGCCACAAGCTCCTTAAAGTCTTTTAATGCCGCGGGATCGGTCTGGGCGGTCGGGGTGAGAATATAGTAAGCATTTTCCAATAAAAATTCCCTGGCATTGGCAAGACCGGTCTTCTCGGAGCCTGCCATCGGATGTCCGCCGATAAACTGCGCCTCCATGCCGAGGGCGGTCACTTCCCGGTGAATGTCGGTCTTGACGCTGCCCACATCGGTAATGATGCAGCGGTCGCAGACGTGTCCCTTTAAAAGACGCAGATATTCCATGTTTTTCTGGACAGGCGTGCACAGAAAAATATAGTCGCAGTCATAGAAATCCGACAGTTCACAGGGGCTGGCGTTGTCGGTCAGTCCCTCTTTGTAAGCGGCCTCTATCGTCGCGGCATGACCGGCTGTAGCGATAATGACCAGATCTTTATGTAGAATACGAAGGCGCTTGGCAATCGAACCGCCGATCAGTCCAAGCCCGATAAATCCGATTTTCTGAAGTTTCATAAATGAATCCCCCACAAGTTATTGGTACCCAATTATCATAGACATTTCCGCCTGGAAAGTCAACACGTTAATCTGTGAGAGTACGGAAAGATGCGGCGTGTATGGCGAGAACATGTCCAAATTGTAAATATTGTGTAAATAATAAAAAGAAGTATTCCAAAAATGTTCAAAAGTAATACATATTATTGCTAAATGTTTCTGATATTATAAATACAGTTAGTAATATTGAATAAATAAGTTGTAAAAAAAGACGGAATTTAGTAAAATATATCCATACATAAAACAATTACAGAATATGGAGGGTTTGCTATGAATGTTTACACAACTGACAGAATTCGTAATGTGGTTTTACTTGGTCATGGGGGATGTGGTAAGACGAGTCTTGTGGAAGCAATGGCTTATCTGGCAGGCATGACATCACGTATGGGAAAGGTTGAGGACGGAAATACCATCAGTGATTATGACAAGGAGGAGATGAAGCGGCATTTCTCCATCAATACTTCGGTTGTTCCGATTATCTGGGAAGATACCAAGATCAACATACTGGATACACCGGGGTATTTTGATTTTGTGGGTGAGACCGAGGAGGCGGTAAGTGCAGCTGACGCGGCGATCATCGTGGTTTCCGGCAAGGCGGGTATTGAGGTCGGCACGCGCAAGGCGTGGGAATTATGTGAGCAGTATAAGCTCCCGCGCATGGTTTTTGTGACAGATATGGATATCGATGAGGCGAGCTACCGCCAGGTGGTACAGGATCTGCAGGAACTCTACGGAAAAAAGATCGCACCGTTCCATCTGCCGATCCGTGAGAACGGACAGTTCGTCGGCTACGTCAACGTGCTGCAGCAGCGGGCGAAGCGCTGGAAGGAGAACGGCGAGGTTGAGAAGACGGACGTTCCGGATTATTCAAAGGAGAATCTTGGCATCTGCAGAGAGGCTCTGATGGAGGCGGTTGCAGAGACGAGCGAGGAGTTCATGGACCGCTATTTTGGCGGTGAGGAATTCTCTGAGGATGAGATCCGACAGGCACTGCGTGTGAATGTGGCGGAGGGAAGCATCGTTCCGGTGCTTATGGGTTCCAATATTTTGGCACGCGGCATCTACACGCTGCTGGTGGACATTGTGAAATATCTGCCAAGCCCGGAAAAGCGCACCTGCACCGGCATCAATGCCAAGACCAATGAGGTTTACAATGCGGATTACGATTTCGCAAAGGCAAAATCCGCCTATATCTGGAAAACAATCGCAGATCCTTTTATTGGAAAATATTCCCTTATTAAAGTCAATTCCGGCGTGTTAAAGACGGACGACATCTTATTCAATCAGCATAAGGATGTGGAGGAAAAAGTAGGAAAGCTCTACGTGATGCGGGGCAACAAGCCGGAGGAGGTAAAGGAGCTGCACGCGGGCGACATTGGTGCCCTGGCAAAGCTTTCCGGTGCGACGACGACCGATTCTCTCTCCACAAAGGCGAATCCGATTCTGTATATTAGAACAACCATCTCCACACCCTATACCTGCAAGCGCTACAAGGCGAAGAACAAGGGTGATGAGGATAAGATCTCGCAGGCATTGCAGAAGCTGATGCTGGAGGATCTGACATTAAAAGTTGTCAATGACAGCGAGAACGGACAGACGCTTTTATACGGCATGGGCGATCAGCATCTGGAGGTTGCGGCGAGCAAGCTCTTCGAGCGCTACAAAGTTGAGATCGAATTAAAACGTCCGAAAGTGGCGTTCCGCGAGACCATCCGCAAGAAAGTCGATGTGGAGTACAAATACAAAAAGCAGTCCGGCGGACATGGACAGTACGGTCACGTAAAGATGACATTTGAACCTTCCGGAGATCTGGAACAGCCGTATGTGTTTGAACAGTGTGTTGTCGGCGGCGCGGTGCCGAAGAATTACTTCCCGGCAGTCGAAAAGGGCGTACAGGAAGCGGTATTAAAAGGACCTGTGGCAGCGTATCCGGTTGTCGGAGTGAAGGCGGTTCTCTACGACGGCAGCTTCCATCCGGTAGATTCCTCCGAGATGGCATTCAAGGTAGCGGCGATGCAGGCATTTAAAAAAGGTTTTATGGACGCATCCCCGATCCTGTTGGAGCCGATTGCCTCCCTCAAGGTGGTTGTGCCGGATAAGTACACCGGCGATATTATGGGAGACTTAAACAAGAGACGCGGCCGCGTGCTCGGCATGAATCCGACGGAGCACGGTTATCAGGAGATCATCGCGGACGTTCCGGTGATGGAACTTTACGGGTACAACACAGACCTGCGTTCCATGACAGGCGGAAGCGGAACATTTTCTTATGAATTTGCACGGTATGAGCAGGCACCTTCCGATGTACAGGAGAAGGAGATCGAGGCAAGGGCATCCAAGGTAGAACGTGCGGAAGAGTAACAGCAGTATGTAAAAGCAGCAGAAAAGAGTAATAGGCAGAAAAGAAAGGAGGATGAGCAGAGATGAGAAAAGAACTTCTTGCACTGGTATCGATGTTTGTCCTCCTTTTGAATGATCCGATGGTGGCACAGGCTTACATGATGGTTCCGACGGATGGCACAGGATGGGAGCAGGGCGGGACGGCTTCGATTGATCCGTTCCTCGGCGTGAACGATGACGCTGTGCATCTGGTGTATGAGTTAAACGGCGGTGTGAACCACAATGCCAACCTGGATGTGATTACAGCGGAAGAACTTCCGTTTGCGCTTGAGATTCCTGTCCGGGACGGTTATAATTTTGCTGGCTGGTATACGGACAGCTCCTACGATCACAAGATCACGGAGATCACGGAAGAAAATGCAGCGAATATGGTTCTGTTTGCAAAATGGACCAG
>ERZ827126.3091-NODE-3091-length-10493-cov-2.965223_pt1 | contig 10493 bp, 8 predicted proteins | sample MGYA00519780_ERZ827126 | MGnify/ENA primary metagenome ERZ827126 (study PRJEB31778, sample SAMEA3449262) | human gut metagenome | biome: human gut; feature: human-associated habitat; material: faeces | place: United Kingdom | collected 2010/2012 ...
TCAGCTGTCTTTGAGAGCAGGCCGCAACAACACCTGCTTTATCCATCTGACACTTGTTCCTTACATCGCCAGCGCCGGCGAATTAAAGACAAAGCCGACACAGCATTCCGTAGGCGAACTTCGTAAGATCGGTATCAGCCCCAACGTTTTGCTTTGCCGCGCCGACCGTAAGATTCCGGACGACGAAAGAGCCAAGATTTCTCTGTTTGCCAATGTTCCGATGGATGCCGTCATCTCCGTTTGGGACGTTGACACAATTTACAAAGTTCCGATGATGCTGCATGAGCAGGGCTTGGATGAAATCGTCTGCCGCTGCTTAGACCTGAATCCGAAACCCGCCGATCTTTCCGCTTGGGAAAAGGTCGTCGATCGTCTTGAACATCCGAAGGACACCGTCAAACTTGCCATGATCGGCAAGTATGACCTGAAGGATTCCTATAAGTCTTTGAATGAAGCTCTCATTCACGCCGGTATCCATACCGGTCATCATGTGGATGTAACCTTCATTGAAGCTGAAATCCTTGAAAAAGAAGGCACCGACTGCCTCAAAGGCATGGATGCTATTTTGGTTCCCGGCGGTTTCGGCAAACGCGGTACCGAAGGCAAGATCAAAGCCATCGAATACGCCCGTAAGAACGACATTCCTTACCTCGGCATTTGCCTTGGTATGCAGCTTGCCGTGATTGAATTTGCACGCCACGTCTGCGGTCTCGGCGGTGCTAACTCTACCGAACTGGATCCGGAAACACCGCATCCGGTTGTCGCCCTGATCACCGAGTGGAAGGACCACACCGGCGTTATCGAAAAACGCGACGAAGACAGTGATCTCGGCGGCACAATGCGTTTAGGCAAGCAGGTTGTTCCTATCAAACCCGGAACACTGGCTGCCGAAGTTTACGGCAAGGAAGTCGGCGAACGTCATCGTCACCGTTATGAAGTGAACAACTCCTACTGCGATCAGTTTGAGAAGGCCGGCATGGTGATTTCTGCCAGAACGCCGGGCGAAAACCTTCCTGAAATCATGGAACTCCCCGATCATTCCTTCTTCATCGGCGTTCAGTTCCATCCGGAATTTACTTCCTCTCCGCGTTTCGGCCATCCGCTTTTCAATAAATTTATTGAAGCGGCTGCCAAGTATCACAAAGAACACGAAAAGGCTGAGTAATCGACATGCAGTTATGCGGTTTTGAAGTCGGTCTGAACCGACCCTTTATTCTTCTTGCTGGTCCGTGCGTCATCGAGAGCGAGCGGCTCACACTTGATATCGCCGGCAAGATGAAAGAGATCACCGATAAACTCGGGATCCCTTATGTGTTTAAAGCAAGCTACGACAAGGCAAATCGTTCCTCGGACACGAGTTTTCGCGGCTTGGGAATGGCTAACGGCCTGCGTATTTTGGAAGAAGTTCGTCGTCAGATCGGCGTTCCGGTCGTCACCGACGTTCATACGGCCGATGAGGTTCCGGAAGTCGCCTCTGTCGTTGATCTTCTTCAGACGCCGGCTTTCCTTTGCCGTCAGACAGACTTCATTGCCGCTTGTGCCAAGAGCGGTAAGCCCGTTAATATCAAGAAGGGCCAGTTCTTGGCTCCTCAGGATATGAAGCAGGTCGTGCTCAAAGCTCGTCACGCAGCTGCCGCGGCCGGTCTTTCCGAAGACCGTTTTATGGTTTGCGAGCGCGGTGCCTGTTTCGGATACAACAACCTTGTGTCCGATATGCGCAGTCTTGTGATCATGCGCGACTGCGACGCCCCGGTGATTTTCGATGCGACGCATTCCGTTCAGCTCCCCGGCGGCCAGGGCACAAGCTCCGGCGGCCGCAGAGAATTTGTTCCTCCTCTGGCCCGCGCGGCTGTTGCGGTCGGTGTTTCCGGTCTCTTTATGGAAACGCACCCGAATCCCTGCTGCGCCAAGAGCGACGGACCGAACATGGTGCCGCTCGATAAGATGGAAGCGCTGCTGACTAATTTGCAGGGCATTGACCGACTTGTAAAGTCCGGTGAATTTTTAGAAAACCAGTTGCATTAACTTTTTAAGAGATAAGCATGAGCGAAATTGTTGAAATCTTTGGTCGTGAAGTATTGGATTCCCGCGGCAATCCGACCGTTGAAGCCGAGGTCATTCTTGCTTCCGGCGTGATCGGCCGCGCAGCAGTCCCGAGCGGTGCTTCTACAGGCAGCCGCGAAGCCATTGAGCTTCGTGACGGCGACGCTTCCCGTTATAACGGCAAAGGTGTTCTTCAGGCCGTTGCCAACGTCAACGACGAAATCCGCGATGAAGTTGTCGGTTACGACGCCAGCCAGCAGACGGAAATTGACCGCGCCATGATCGAGCTCGACGGCACCCCGAATAAGTCCCGCCTCGGCGCCAACGCCATTTTGGCTGTTTCCTTGGCGGTAGCACGAGCAGCTGCTGAAGAATGTGCTCTTCCGCTGTATCGTTATTTCGGCGGCATCAACGGCTTTACGCTGCCCGTTCCGATGATGAACGTTGTGAACGGCGGCGCTCATGCCAACAACAACCTCGACATCCAGGAATTCATGATTATCCCGGCCGGTCTTCCGACTTTCAGCGAAGCGCTTCGCTGCGGCGCCGAGATCTTCCATGCTTTGAAGAAGATTATGAATGCTCACGGCATGTCTACTGCTGTCGGTGACGAAGGCGGTTTCGCTCCGAATATTGACAGCCATGAAGCTGCTATCGAATTCATTATCGACGCCATCAAGGCGGCCGGCTACACACCGGGAGAGCAGGTTTTTATCGGTCTGGACTGCGCTGCCAGCGAATTCTATGAAGACGGCGTTTACAACCAGAAGGGTCAGGGCCTGAAACTTACCGCTGACGAATGGATCGCCAAGATGACCGAATGGGTTGACCGTTATCCGATCATCTCCATCGAAGACGGTATGGCCGAAGGTGACTGGGAAGGCTGGGCCAAACTTACCGAAGCCTTGGGTGACCGCGTGCAGCTTGTCGGCGACGACCTCTACGTGACCAACACATCCATCCTTAAGGAAGGCATTGAAAAGGGCATCGCCAACTCCATCCTGATCAAGATCAACCAGATCGGTACGCTGACAGAAACTTTCGAAGCTATCGAAATGGCTAAGAAGGCCCGTTATACCGCTGTGATTTCTCACCGCTCCGGCGAAACTGAGGATTCCACGATTGCGGATATCGCCGTCGGTACAAACGCCGGTCAGATTAAGACAGGTTCTCTGAGCCGCAGCGACCGTATGGCCAAGTACAACCAGCTTCTTCGTATTGAAGAAGAACTCGGCGACATCGCTGTCTACCCGGGCCTGGATGCCTTCTACAACATCTGCAAGTAATTTATGGCGCGCCTGACGAAAAAGGTAAAGCTGGGAGTACCTCGATTTTTAGTCCTGGTACTCGCCATTGCCGTGGTCGGCATTCAATATCCGTTATGGGTCGGGAAGGGCAGCAATGCTACGCTTCTCGATTTGCAGGATCAGCTCAAAACTCAGAAGGAGAAGAATGCCGCGCTCGAGCTTGAAATTACAAGGCTCGAAGGCGAGGCCGATAGTCTTCGCCATGGCAGTGAAGCCTTAGAAAGTAGGGCTCGTGAAAAACTCAATATGATTCGCGAGAACGAATACCTGATTCGAATTATGCCGTAATCAATTACTTATTAATTAGGGAAGTGCCGGAACTAAAAACTCCGGCCTTTTTTATGTCCGTGTCAGGCGGAAAAGATCCTTCCTAGCCGCAAACGAGAGTAGTCTCGATTTCAAAATTGAGAGTTGAGAGTCATAAGAATGACGAAGTCGGATCTTTTTGTTAGGAGTGAACATGAGTAAACCGATGACGGTGGCACGCTACGCAAAGGAGCATCGCGGATGGTTTTACGGATGTCTGCTTCTGTTTGCACTTGTCGCTTTCTTTTGCCTGAAAGCGATTTACGATATGACGGTTTACGGTGCTAAGGCCCCGCTTTACGCCTTTATCGCCGGTATGGTCGGTTTCGGTGCGACGGCCTTAGGCTCCCTGCCGGGTTTTTATCTTCATAAACTTTCCGATAAAGGCGAAGACTGGATGCTTGGCAGTTCGGCCGGCATGATGCTTGCAGCAGCGATCTTCTCGCTTTTGCTTCCGAGTATCGAAACCAGTGAAAAGCTGTTCACTTCTGAATTAGCAGCAACGCTTTGGGTACTCTTCGGAGTTTTTCTTGGTGTTGTCTTCCTCCTGATCATTAATGCGCTGACTCCTCATGAGCACGGAGGTCAGAATTATGAAGGTCCGGAGATCGAAGTCAAAAGCGGCATCTGGCTCTTTGTTCTTGCCATCATCATTCACAACATCCCGGAAGGCCTGGCGATGGGCATATCTTTTTCAGCAGAAGACATGCAGATCGGTGTGCCGCTCACGATTGCCATTGCTCTGCAGGACTTTCCGGAAGGTCTGGCGGTCGTACTCGCTCTTTGCTCGACTCACATTTCACGCGCGAAGGCAGTGGGGATCGGAGTGTTCTCGGGTCTGATGGAACCGGTCGGCGCACTTTTCGGCGTGAGCCTTGCCGGCGGGTTGGGCTATGTCTATCCGCTGGGACTGGCGTTATCTGCTGGCGCCATGATGTTTGTCGTTTTCCACGAAGTGATTCCTGAAACACACCGCAGAGGCCATCACAGTACGGCCACGATCGGTTTGATGTGCGGCTTCGGCCTGATGATGATTTTGGAAAAAATATTCAGCTAGAAAAATCTTTGCTTCGGTCTCTGTCGGTTTGCAGTTCACTCTAAAATATCGCAATAGCTTTCAGCGAGATAGGAAAAAGAATGACAAGACCGATTAGAGCCCTCATCGATACATACGCACTGGAAAAGAATTTGTCTTTGCTTCGCGCAAAAAGCGGCAATCGTTTTTTATGGGGCGTTGTTAAGGCCAACGCATACGGTCACGGTCTGATCGGTCTGCTTCCGACCTTCGACAACTGGGTTGACGGGTTAGCGCTTCTTGATCCGAAAGAAGGTGTGGATATCCGCAAAGCCGGCTGGGCCAAAGCGGTATTGTTAATTGAAGGCATCTTTGCGGCCTCTGACATCGAGATGGCTGATGAGTACGGATTTGAAACCGTCATTCACAACGAAAGACAGATTGAATGGCTGGAAAAAGCCGAACTCAAAAACACGCTTCGCGTGCACTTGAAGTGCAATACCGGTATGAACCGTTTGGGCTTCAGACCGGAGGCGATTCCTCAAGTTTTGTTCCGCCTGAATAATATTCCTAAGGTAGAAGTTGTCGATCTGTTGGCGCACTTTGCCAATGCCGAAGTTACTTACGGACAGGACAAACCGGTTACCGTCCAGAATCAGCTTGCTGCATTGATACAACTGCGCGGACTTCTGCCGATGTGCTTATCCAACACGGGCGGCATTTTGTGGCATGAAGCCGGAGACGAGGCTGTGCGAGCAGGTATTGCCATGTACGGCGTCAGCCCCGACGGTAATGTTTCTTCACAGTCTCTGGGTATTGATCCCGTCATGACACTGGAGAGCGAAATCATTGCCTTCCAGGATCTTCAGCCGGGCGAAGCCTGCGGCTACGGCTCTAAGTTTATTGCCCATCGACCGACGAAACTCGCCGTGGTAGCCTGCGGGTATGCCGACGGTTATCCGCGTAAAGACAATCCGCACAGAGAGGTGGTCGTTGAGGGCAAAAGAGTACCTGTTATCGGAAACGTTTCCATGGACATGCTGACGATTGACGTCACCGATCTGCCCAATGTCCGGTTGGGTTCCAAAGTGGAAATCTGGGGTAAGAACCTGCCGGTCAATGAAGTCGCAAAGGGATTCGGCACGATCGGCTATGAACTTCTTTGCGACGTGAACCAGCGTGTACCCCGCGTTCTAATTAAATAACGAATCGCGTTATCAGAGAAATCAGCAGCATGACTAACACGAAGTAGAGCATGCTGCGTACGAGCGTCGGACCGATTTTGACGGCATAGATTGCGCCTAAGCGGTTGCCCAAGATGCTGGCAACCGCGCAAGGGAGAGCCAGCGAGTAATAAAGCGTTCCTGCGGAAGCAAACGTTGTGACCGCGCCTAAGTTGGCGGCGATATTGAATGCTTTTGCCGTACCGGAAGCTTTAACCAAACCGGCCTTGAGCAAGAGGTGAATGCCGATCAAAAAGAAACTTCCGGCGCCGGGACCGAAAAAGCCTTCATAGAAACCGACGGACAAACCGATTGCCGAGACTCTCCACCATAACCCTTTCTTTGGAAGGTCTTCTTTCGTCAGTTTGAGCGTTCCGCAGAAAAGCGAAAGGAGAATCGCAACTGGCAGAAGAAAAATCATGATGATCGTCATCTTCTCATTGGAAATGAGAAGTGTCGTCGCAGAGGCAATTACTGCGCCGAAGTAAGAAGAAATAACGCCCAATAGGACGACTTCTTTGATGACGGCGCCTCTTTTCCAGAAGGTAATCAATGCCGTAATTGAACCGAGGCTGGAAGCGAGCTTTCCAGTTCCGAGCGTGTAGTGAGCGGGTATGCCCAACAGCAAAAGGACCGGCATCGTGATGAGACCGCCTCCGCCCGCAATAGCATCGACAAAGCCTGCAATAAAGAAAACAACAAAGCAGACGAGTATGACGGTAAGCGTGATGTCCATGATTCGGATCGAGGCAGTGTTTTTGTAATGAAGAAATTATGCTCGTCCGGGATTATCAAAACCTAAAAATTTCTTAGGTAAAAATCCTCAGGGAGTCCTTGAGGGTCTCGGGAGATAATCTAAAAAAGCGATTTCTTCCAAGTTCCCATGCGTTTCCGGACTCTATTATTTTTTACCTCGGCTGCGGCCGTAACCATTCCCTGTTTGGTCATGGGATGGCTTCAATACGTTGCGGTTGAAAGAGAATTCACTGAGGACGATCGCACGAGAGCGGAGATCTCTTTATTAGTGTCTGAGCGTCTGGAAGCCAAGGTCGACAATGCCGTTTCCTTGGTAACCGCTGCTGCGGAAATCTTGAAATCCGAAGAAGGAGAGCCCGCTGAGAAACTGAATTTGATATTAGAAGAGCTTTGCAAGGCTTCGCCGGATATCCTGAATATGCATTTCGACGATCCCTCCGCTGTAAGCGTGGCTTTTTCTCCTCGAAAAAACAAGCGCGGTGAATCTAATATCGGCGTTTTACATAAAGATCGCTCTCACTGGAAGAATCCTTATGTTAAGGACGGCATATCGGTTTCTGGACTCGTTCAAGCGGTCGGAGCTTCCGACCGTAAGATTGTGAATATTACCAAGCCTGTTTATTCCAACGGACGTTTCGTGGGTTTGGCCGTTGCCGCCCTTGATCTTGAGCAGATTGCCGCTCAGGTTTTAAAAGGCTTGGCCACGGATGCTTATCAAATCGGCATTTTCGGCAGAAACGGAGAGGTTATCTTTTCTTCCGGCAAGTCGGTTCCGCTTCACAATCTCTCGATTGAAGAAAGAACGCACCGCAGCTTCACTTTCTCGAATGCCGAATATTACGGTTATGTGCGTCCCTTAGCGGTTACGGATTGGTCTGTGGGTGTATTCTCACGAACCGTTGATCGAAAGACGGTTTTGGTCCAGCTTTTCATACGCAATGTATTTGTTTGGCTCGCGACTTTCCTAGCTGCGATTGTGATCGGCTTTTTAGCTTCGATTTCAGTAGTTCGGGCTGTTGAAAAACTGACGCGTCAAATGACGGCCGCAAGAATCCTTCCGGATAAAAGCGAAAAAATTAAGTCGCCGAGAGAGCTTGTTCAGCTGCAGCGCACGTACGGACGGATGCAGGAAAGACTACTGACAGCTCAGACACGTCTTAAGGAGTTGAATTCCTCGCTTGAGGCTAAGGTGAAGGCTCAGGTTGAAACGATTCAGCGGCATGAAGCGCTTTTGACTTCTCTCTTCTCAGATATGAATGAAGGGATTGTCTTGTTTAACCAAAAGCTGGAAATGCGTTTTCGTAATCCTTCGGCTGTTCGTCTGCTTAACTTGTCAGAGAACGAAGCACGGAAACGCTTTTTAGCTCTGGTAAAAGAAATGCATCAGAGTCCTGATAAGCATCTTTTCATTCATTCCGGTGTTTATGATTTGGAACTGCGTATGTTTGAGAGCGGGACCAAAGATGTGTTCTGTGTAATCGCTCGCGATGCGACTTCAGAAGTTCAAATTGACCGATTAAAGGATGAACTGATCGGAATCGCTGCCCATGAACTTAAAACGCCGCTCGCCGGGGTGCGCATGGCGGCAGAATGCCTGGTCAAAACGGTTCAGGACCCAGAGAGTAAAGAGACGGCCGCCGAGCTTCTGGAAAGCGCCGACGAAATGAAAGACATGATCTCTCGTTGGCTGGATGTTGCCAAACTTCAGACAGGCTCTTATGAAATTCACCCGGAATTCTGTTTGATTAAGCCCATGATACGAAAAGCGCTCAAACATTTTTCCGGCTTTAAAGATTTTGAATGTTCCTTGGAAATTTCGCCGGATGCTGCGGCTGCCAACGTGGACAAACAGGCATTTATGCAGATCATTCAGAATCTTCTCTCGAATGCCTATAAATACCGGAAAGAGGGCAGTGTCTGCCGAGTGAAAATTCAAACCCGGAAGTTAGGAGATTTCCTGGAACTCATGGTGGAAGACGACGGTATAGGAGTGCCCGAGTCGGCGCTGGATAAGATCTTCGATCGGTTTTATCAAGTCAGAATGGATTCCGCTAGAAAAATCGGCGGAACGGGTTTGGGCTTATACATTACTAAGGAATTGGTGCTTCTGCATAAAGGAAAGGTCACGGTCGCAAGTACTTTAGGCGAAGGAACGGTCTTTACGCTTGAGCTGCCGGCGCTTCCGACAGAGACAGCAAATGAGGAAGAAGAATGACGGAAAGAACGACGATTTTGATTGTTGATGATGAAAGCAAAATCCGCAGACTGCTTTCCCGCTCTCTAGAGGCAGAAGGATTTGATGTAGCCGTGGCAGACTCGGCAATGAGCGCTTCGGAATACTTAAAGAACGGTCATTGCGATCTGATTATTCTCGATTACATGATGCCTGAGATCGACGGTATGGCGTTCCTAGCAGAATTGAGAAAGAAATCGTCAATTCCCGTGATCATGCTTTCGGCTCGAGAAGAAATTGCTAAGAAAACCCAAGCCTTGGAACTCGGGGCCGACGACTATGTCGTCAAACCATTTTCCATCGAAGAAATGACGGCTCGCATCCGAGCTATCCTGAGACGCTCTGGCGGCGTGAAGATCGGGCCGGCAGCGACCGTACAGGCAGTTAACGGACCTCTCGTTATGGATCCCGATAAACGTACGTGCCGATACAAGGATCAGGAAATTAGGCTTGCCGATACTGAGTTCCGTCTTCTGTTTATCTTGGTTAAACGGCCGGGAACCATCTTTACACACGAAGATTTGCTTCGGCGAGTTTGGGGGCCTGAATTTATCGGAGAACTCAACTATTTGCGTGTGTCCCTCTCCAGAATAAGAAAGAAACTGACGGCGGCAGGTTTCCCGGGCTCGGCCATTTCCTCTTATTCAGGGATCGGTTATTACATCGAAGACCTTTCGGAAGAGGACTTGTAATGTTTTTGTAATCTTTTCGATTTTTTTTTGGCGGCGCTGAAAGTTTATTTTTAGAAAATAACAGTCATAGACCACCTCAAACCATAACAAGAGGAAAAATATGACAACATCCGCTTTGAAGCGTCGCTCGTTTCTCCAAGGATCTCTGCTTGCGGCTGCAGTTATCGGTTCCACTCCGGCCGTTGCCGCCGAAGCTGCCAAACCCAAATTCGATGAAAGCTTCGACGTGATCGTCGTAGGCAGCGGTATTGCCGGAACGATGGCCGCACTTTCCGCCGCCGATAAAGGCGCTAATGTTTTAATGATTGAAAAGATGAGCCGCCTCGGCGGTACATCCCGCATCAGCGGTCTGAACTTTGCCTGTGTCGGTTCTCCCGCTCAAAAGGCTAAAGGCGTCAAAGACACGCCTGAGCAGCTCGCCTCCGATATGTATAAAGTCTCGGGCAACATGGGCGATTATGAAAAGGCCCTTGAAATGGCAAAGAACACTGCCCGCGCCGAAGCTTTCATGACACAGCGCGGCGTCAAGTGGGACGGCCGCCTGCTGAAATTAGGCGGTCACTCTCAGCCTCGTGTTCTCGTTTCCGAAGGTGACGGAGCCGGTCTGCTGAATGCTCTGTGGACTTACATGAAAGGTTTGAAGAACGTCACTGTCCGCACCCATGTGAAGGCCGATGAAGTTCTCTTTAACGATAAAGGCGTCGCGGTCGGCGTCAAGGTCAGAGAAAAATATTTCTTTGATACCCCTGAAACCGACGACAACGAAAACAAGACCGGTGTGGAAAAACGCATCGAAGCTAAGAAAGGCGTGATTTTCGCTACCGGCGGCTACGCCAGAGACAAAGCATTCCGCTCTTCAGAGGTTCCGTTCTTAGCAGGCGTTGCAACCACCACAAACCCGGGCGCAACCGCCGGAGC
>ERZ827126.3098-NODE-3098-length-10447-cov-2.626925_pt1 | contig 10447 bp, 8 predicted proteins | sample MGYA00519780_ERZ827126 | MGnify/ENA primary metagenome ERZ827126 (study PRJEB31778, sample SAMEA3449262) | human gut metagenome | biome: human gut; feature: human-associated habitat; material: faeces | place: United Kingdom | collected 2010/2012 ...
AAGAGAAATTCTTTTATCTGTAGGTTTTGAGGAAGAACAATTAGACAGTGTCTGCATTTCTTTTGATAAATTAAATAAAATCAAGGCAGAAGGTGTTGAAGCGGAATTAATTGAAAAAGGTTTTGACAAAGATGTTATTGCAGAATTTATGAAACTCCTTGCTAATGCACCATTTACACTTGATTATGTAAAAGAAATCTGTAAGGATAATGAATATGTAGCTTCTTTAGCACATATTATCGATACATCTAATGCTCTTGCAGATGGAAAATATACAGCAGAGTATGATATGACATTAGTTAGAGGACAGGGATATTATACGGGAACAGTATTTGAAGTAGAATCCTTAGATTTTAACAGCTCTATTGCTGGCGGTGGAAGATACGATAACTTAATCGGAAAGTTCTTAAAAGAACAGATTCCGGCAGTAGGATTTTCCATTGGTTTTGAGAGAATTTACAGTATTCTCATGGAAAAAGAATCTTACAATACAGAAAAACAGAAAAAAGTTGTCTTAATTTATGAAGAGGATCAGGTTGCAGATGCTATCCGTTATGCAGAAGAACTCCGCAAAACTTATAAGACAGCATTATACATCAAACCAAAGAAACTTGGTAAGTTCCTTAATAAATTAGAAGAACAGGGATTTGACGGTTTTCAGGTGTTTGGCAGAGACGAAGAAGTAAGAATGTTTGGAGAACAGTAGATTTTTGTAATGATTTATGGTATGATGTTGCAAACATCAATAAATATAATCAGGATGAAAGGTCAGAAAATGGACGGAAGTATACAGGTTTATTACGGCAATGGAAGAGGAAAGACCACAGCGGCTCTTGGACTTGGCATTCGTGCAGCAGGTGTAGGAAAGCAGGTTATCATGGTGCAGTTTCTCAAGAAAAAGCATTCTGATACGCTTGATTTCTTAAAAAAGCTTGAGCCGGAGCTTCAGATTTTCCGCTTTGAAAAGGCGGCATGTGGGTATTCTGATTTAAGCCCGAAGGAAAAGCAGGAGCAAATGCTCAATATTAAGAACGCTCTTGGATATAGCAGAAAGGTTCTTGATACCGGACAGTGTGATTTGCTGATTCTCGATGAAATCTTTGGATTAGTTGATTACAATATAATTACCATTGAGGAATTGATGGATTTAATTGCAGTGAAAAAAGATTCCATGGACTTGATACTTACGGGAAGGAATCTCCCCGATGAAGTGAGGGAGATTGCGGACTGTGTCTATTCAATCCAAAGAGAGAAAGAAAAGACCCCGGAGATATTAGCACAGGGGAATTTCTAGTAATGCATTCTTAGATTAGAGAAAGGAAGGATAAGTATGGCTGTTTTTACAGGAGCAGGTGTTGCAATCGCAACTCCATTTGATGAGAATTACAATATTGATTATGAGAGTTTTGGGAAGTTTATAGATTTCCAGATAGAGAACAAGACAGATGCGATTATCGTTTGTGGAACATCTGGAGAGGCTTCTACATTAAGTCATGAAGAACATATCGCAGCAATTCGTTACTGCGTAAACCGTGTGAATAAGAGAGTTCCTGTAATTGCAGGAACAGGTTCTAATTGCACAGATACTGCATCTTACCTCACAAAGCAGGCGCAGAATGCAGGGGCAGACGCAGCGCTTGTAGTAACTCCTTACTACAATAAGGCAACACAGAACGGTCTGATTGCTCATTATACAGATATTGCAAAACATACAGATTTACCAATCATTCTTTATAATGTACCAAGCCGTACAGGATGCGCACTTCAGCCAAAAACAATTGCTCATCTGGTAAAAAATGTAGAAAACATTGTAGGTGTCAAAGAAGCATCCGGAGATATCAGCCATGTGGCACAGGTTATGAATTTGTGTGACGGACAGATTGATTTATATTCCGGAAATGATGACCAGGTTGTACCGCTGTTATCTTTAGGAGGACTGGGAGTTATCTCTGTACTTTCTAACGTAGCACCACAGTATGTACATGATATGGTTTACAAATTCTTTGAAGGGGATGTTGCAGGAAGCCGTAAAATGCAATTAGAGGCACTTCCGGTTATCAATGCATTATTCTGCGAAGTAAACCCGATTCCGGTAAAAGCTGCAATGAATCTGCAGGGAAAAGAAGTTGGACCGCTTCGTGCACCGCTGACTGAGATGGAACCGGAGCACCAGGAAGTACTCAAAAAAGCAATGAAAGAGTTAGGAATTTTATAAAATAAACAGAAGAATCCGCTATAAGATACGAAAACAAACGTTCTTATAGCGGATTTTTTGCATTTTTTTAGAGGAAAATGACAGGGGAAACTGTGGATTTTAAGAAATGTTTAGTTGCCTTTTTGTTAATTTTATAGTATTATAATTTAGAAATTTAATGAATTAGCAAAAAATTTAATGAATTAGAAATAAAAGAATAGAAGGTGGTTAGACCTTGATAAAGGAAAATCAGAAGCATTTTAACCGGCTGCACGTGGTGATTGATGCTTTTGTGATTATTATTTCTTATTTTTTGGCATGGCTTTTAAAGTTTCATCTGCCGATTTTAAGAGATGAGGGCGGACGGCTTCCATTTCATATCTATATGAGTGCGCTGTTATTTATTGTACCAGCTTATCTTATATTGTATTATGCATTTAGTTTGTATACGCCAAAACGAGTACAAGGAAGAAGACTTGAGTTTTCAAATATATTTAAGGCAAATACATTAGGATTGTTTCTGTTGATTACAGGGTTGTATCTAATTAAGCAGATTGACTTTTCCCGTCATGTAATTGTTATTTTTTATGCAATTAATGTCGTGTCAGAAGAGTTGACTCGAATGCTGATTCGGGTTGTACTTCGCAAGATGCGCGCAAAAGGTTATAATCAGAAACATATTTTACTGGTGGGATACAGCAGAGCGTGTGAAGAATATATTGACCGGATTCTTGCAAATCCTCAGTGGGGATATACGATTCGTGGAATTTTAGATGATAATGTACAGGCAGGGTATATGTATCGTGGAATTAAAGTGCTTGGACGGATTGATAATCTGATGGTGATTCTCCCGCAGAATCATTTGGATGAGATTGCGATTACACTGGGATTGAGCGAATATTTTCGATTAGAACAGATTGTTGCGTTGTGTGAGAAATCCGGAGTGCATACAAAATTTATACCAGATTACAATCGAATTATACCGACAAAACCTTATACCGAAGATATTTTAGGTCTTCCGGTTATTAATATTCGTTATGTACCTCTTACCAATACATTTAATGCCTTTACAAAACGGGTAATGGATATTGTAGGAGCGTGTGTTGCAATTATATTATTTTCACCAGTCATGCTGTTTTCGGTGATTATGATAAAACTAACTTCTCCGGGACCTTTGATTTATAAACAGGAAAGAGTCGGACTTCATAACCATAGTTTTCTGATGTATAAATTTCGTTCCATGGAAGTACAGCCTCCGGAAGAAGAGAAAAAAGCATGGACCGTAAAAAATGACCCGAGGGTTACAAATTTCGGTCGGTTTATGAGAAAGACAAGCATTGATGAGCTCCCTCAGCTTTTTAATGTGTTAAAAGGTGAGATGAGCCTTGTAGGTCCGCGTCCGGAACGTCCATTTTTTGTGGATAAATTTCGGGAAGAAATTCCGCGTTATATGATTAAGCATCAGGTGCGTCCGGGATTGACCGGATGGGCACAGGTCAATGGATACCGTGGAAATACTTCGATTCGCAAAAGAATTGAGTATGATTTATATTATATTGAAAACTGGACGTTAGGTCTGGATATCAAGATTTTGATACTCACATTTTTTAAAGGATTTATCAATAAAAATGCATACTAAATACAATAAGGGGAAATAAGATGGCAAAGAGAAGCAGAAATACTGTAAAACGCAAAAGAAGACGACTGATATTTGGAATTGAACTGGTTGTACTACTGGTTTTAGTCGGTGTGCTTTTTGTATATGCGAATATTACAAATAAACTTGGCAAAATTGATATTTCAGACAGTGCAGGCAGTGCAGATGTCAAAGTCAATGAACAGGTAGTAGGCAGTAAAGTCATGAAAGGCTATACAAATATTGCGTTGTTTGGAGTGGATTCCCGAGAAGAAAATCTGGATAGTTCCAACAGTGATACGACAATTGTAGCAAGTATCAACAATGATACAAAAGAAGTAAAACTGGTTTCTATTTATCGTGATACTTACTTAAATATTGGACAGGATAAAGATAAATATGACAAAGCGAATGCTGCTTACGCAATCGGTGGACCGGTTCAGTCAATGTCTATGTTGAATACAAACATGGATTTAAATATTAAAAATTATGTGGCAGTTGACTTTAATGCGTTAGTGAAAGTTATTGATTTACTTGGCGGGTTGGATGTGGATCTGTCTTATGAAGAAATTGAACATATGAATAACTATTGTGTAGAGACTTCTGAAAAAACCGGGGCAAGTTATGAGCCAATTGAAAAACCGGATCCAAAACCGGAAGATGAATCAAAAATTTTAGGAACTTATCATTTAAACGGTGTACAGGCAACTTCTTACTGTCGAATCCGTTATACCAGTGGATGGGATATGAAACGTACCGAACGTCAGAGATATATTATTTCTCTGATGGTGGAAAAAGCAAAAAAAGCAAGTCTTTCTACCTTAAATGATATTATGGATGAAGTATTTCCGATGATTAAAACGAACTTCTCCAAGACCGAATTGATTCAGCTTGGAATGGGTATCCTTTCTTATCAGTTAGGAGATACGCAGGGCTTCCCGAAGAGTAATATCATGGGAGAAGATGTAAAAGATGCAATCGGAATTGATTGTGTTGTTCCAACGACCCTTGAAGCAAACGTCAAACAATTACATGCATTCTTATTTGACCAGGAGGATTACAGCCCTTCTGAGACTGTTTTAAAAAGAAGTGACTATATTGCAGCTCATACCGGATTTGGAAATGATTATGTTTCGGATGAATTAAAACAGTATATTTCAGACAGAGAATCTGCATTGGATGATGAGGAAAATTCTGACAGCGAAGAAGAGATAGATACACAGTCCGATGCAAGCAGTGAGACTTCAGCAGATGATATGTCAGCTTACAGTCAGGATTCCTCAAGTTCGGATAATTATAGTAATGGCAATTCAAATCATAATGATTATGATGACAGCGATTATGATTATGAAGATAACAGTGACGACTATAGTGGATATGGCAATAATAATGGCTATAACGAGGATAACAGTGATGATGATGAGTCCGGCAGTTATAATTCTGAAGAAAGTGATTATAGTGACAACAGCTACAGTGATGATAATACCTATAGTGAAGAGGAAGAATAAAAAAGAATCTGATTTTGCAGATTCTCAAAGGGGATGTCGTTTAACGACATCCCCTTTTCTAGGCTGGAAAATGCGCATAAAATTTTTCTTATATCCAGTGAAAGGACAGAGTCTGCTGAAACTCAATGTTTGCTAGAACAGTTGACAATAAAAATAAAAGATAAGAGGAATAAAACAAGATGAGAGATTTATTTGAAAATGGAAAGAAGCCGGAAGTATCTGTGATTATACCGGCATACAGACCAGGAATAAAATTTGAGCATCTGCTGAAAAAAATTCAGAAGCAGAGTTACCCGGTAAAAGAGATTATTGTAATGAATACAGAAAAAAAATATTGGAACATGGATTGGGAGTTTGTAAATCCAAATTTGAAAGTGTATCATATTAAAAAATCAGAGTTTGACCATGGAAAGACCAGAGCAGAAGCAGTGAAATTAAGTACCGGTGATATTATGGTGCTCTTTACACAAGATGCAGTGCCGGTCGATGAATTTGTAATCGAAAATCTGGTAAAGGCATTTCGAAATACCAAAGTCGGAGCAGCTTATGGACGTCAGCTTCCAAATTCGGAATGTGCCTTGATTGAGTGTTATACCAGAGCATTTAATTATCCGGATAAAAGCAGATTAAAAGGAAAAGCAGATTTGGATGAGTTGGGAATTAAGACATTTTTTTGTTCTAATGTCTGTGCAGCCTATCGAAAAGACTTATATATGGAGATGGGCGGATTTATTACGCATACAATTTTTAATGAAGATATGATTTATGCCGGGAAAATTGTACTAAAAGGCTATCTGGTAGCATATCAGGCGGATGCAAGAGTGTTTCATTCTCACAATTATGGAAATGTGGAACAGTTTAAAAGAAATTTTGATTTGGCAGTCTCACAGGCAGACCATCCTGAAATTTTTGGAACCGTAAAATCTGAGAAAGAGGGAATTTGTCTGGTAAAAAATACAGCCCGTTATTTGTGTAAAATTCATAAGCCGTGGCTGGTTGTTGACCTGGTGATAAAGAGTGGATTTAAATTTTTAGGGTATCGCACCGGAAAAATCTATAAACGTCTGCCTAAGAAAGTAATTTTAGCGTGTACAATGAATCCATCCTATTGGAGAAAGTAAAATAATTTTTTAAAATCTATGATTTTTATCACATTTTGGACACAATTCCCTGTTAAACTGTGCTCATAAAGAAAAAAGGGAGTAATTACTATGAGTGAAGAATTCAAGAATGAATTTGATGAAAATAAAGAAACAGAGACAGATAATGTAAATATGCAGGAAGAAACAGAGACTGTTTTTGAAGATAATGCATCTGAGACGGAAAAAACAACAAATGAAAGTGCAGTGACACAAGAACCGGGAAATGCGCCAACACCGGAAAATCCGGTTTATGCAAGAGCATACCAGCCGCATGAACAGCGGGAGTCCACAAAAGAAGAGTGGTATCAGGAAGCACAGAAACAGCAGCAAAGTTATAATGCTTATCAGTTTACTGCTCCGGAATCAAAGAAGCCAAACAGATCCGGAAAGAAGTTAAACGGACAAGGCAGAAAATTTGGCACAGTCGTTGCGACAGCGGTTGTGTTTGGTCTGGTTGCAAGTGCAGTTTTTCAGGGGACAAATTATGTGGGAAGTAAATTAAATCCACAGGGAAAAAAATCTGTTCAGGTACAGTCTACACAGACAATCAGTCAAAATAAATCATCTGATTCAGAAGAAAGTGTATCAGGAAGCACTGAGGGAACTTCAAGCGTAAGTCAGGTTGCCCAAAATGCAATGCCGTCAATTGTATCGATTGTAGGAGTCAGCGTTCAGGAGATTCCACAGATTTATCAGTACTTTGGATATGGACAACAGCAGGAAACTCAGAGCAGTGGTTCTGGAATTATTGTAGGACAAAATGATACCGAGCTTTTGATTGCAACAAATAATCATGTAGTTAGCGGAACAAATTCTCTTACCGTGTGCTTCACAAATCAGGACGGAAGTGCAGTAACCGGAAATGGTGACGTGGAAAAGACCAGTGCCGAAGGTGAAAGCGGCAGCACAAATCAGGATGGTCAGGACAGCAGTTTGGATGATGTTCAAAGCGGCGCGGTATCTGCACAGATTAAAGGTACGGATGCAGATAATGATCTTGCTGTTATTTCAGTAAAATTGGAGGATATTCCGGAAGATGTATTAAGTGAGATTAAAGTGGCAACAATTGGAGATTCTGATTCCCTTCAGATGGGTGAACAGGTTGTTGCAATTGGAAATGCACTTGGATATGGTCAATCAGTGACAAGTGGTTATGTCAGTGCATTAAACCGTCAGGTAAGTTCAGATGATACAGATGGAACTTTTATTCAGACTGATGCAGCAATTAACCCTGGAAACAGTGGTGGTGCACTTTTGAATATGAAAGGTGAACTGATTGGTATTAACTCTGCAAAGATTGCTTCTGATGAAGTGGAAGGGATGGGATTTGCGATTCCGATTTCAAAGGCAGAACCAATCCTTGATGAGATGATGAATCAGAAAACCCGTTACAAAGTAGAAGATGAAGATAAAGCAGCATATATTGGAATTACCTGTGAAAATGTAACCAGTGATGTCAACCAGATGTATGGAATCCCTCAGGGAGTTTATGTAGATACTGTAGTAGAAGGTGGACCGGCAGAAGAAGCAGGAATCAAAAAAGGTGATGTCATTACTAAGATTGATGGTACTGCGATTGATGCATACAAAGATTTGGTAGACAGACTGGAATACTATGAAGCCGGAGAAACCGTAGAATTAGAAGTTTACCGTGCACAGGATGGAGAATATAACGCTCAGAAAATCAGTGTGACTTTAGGAGCAAAGAAAGATGCGCCGAGCACAAATTCTTCTTCTAATCAGCAGCAAAATGAAAAAAATAATAAATAGTAAAAAGAGATATCAGAATACCGTAGGAATGTTGTTTGTTCCTGCGGTATTTTTTTGATAAGTTCCAAGAAAAGTCAAATGCCTTACCATGCAAACATGAAAGTCATTTGAACTTTTGACCCTTGGTATCATAATATAATACTGTATCTTTTATTTTCAGGGATTATTATTATGGAAAGATATTGTATGCAAAATCATTATACCTGCCGTTCAAACAGGATGTCAGAGAATCATTCTATGAAAAACCGTTCATTTAGTGGGGACTGTTTTGATGATACTGCTATTTATAAACATGCAGACCATCTGCCTCTTACAATGGCTTATGTTCCGATGCAGAAGTTCTCAGGAACATTTTCTCTTCAGAAGAGTCTGTCTTGTGGAACGGTTTTTCCGGAGCTTTGTAAACCATTTTGTGGAAAGAGAGGTCGTTGCAGATGAATCAGTGTCGAGAACAAACTGCCCTGTTTCAATATATCAATGAAGTTAGTTTTGCAATCAATGATATGAATTTGTATTTAGATACGCATCCAGAAGATAAGAAGGCATTGGCATTTATGGAAGAGCACGTAAAAATGCGCAAACGTGCGTTAAAAGAATATGCTATGAAATACGGACCACTTACAATTGATACGACCGATGACGGACAGAGCTGTTCATGGGACTGGGTGATGCAGCCCTGGCCATGGGAATAATCAAATTGGAATAAAGAAAAAGAGTAGAAAGGAAAGTATTTGTTATGTGGAATTATGAAAAACGGCTTCAGTTTCCGGTTAATATTAAAACGCCAAATGCGAAACTGGCGTTATTTATCATGAGCCAATACGGTGGCCCGGACGGTGAAATCGGAGCATCCATGCGTTATCTTTCTCAGCGTTTTACCATGCCAAACCGTATTGCAATGGGAACATTAAACGACATCGGTACGGAGGAACTTGCACACCTTGAGATTGTTTCTACAATCGTGCATCAGCTGACCAGAAACCTTTCTATGGAAGAGATTGAACAGTCGGGGCTTGGGGCATATTATATTGACCATACCGTGGGAATCTGGCCTCAGGCAGCAGGAGGTGTTCCATTTAATGCCTGTGAGTTTCAGTCAAAGGGCGATCCGATTACGGATTTATTTGAAGATTTAGCAGCAGAACAAAAAGCAAGGAGTACTTATGATAATATCCTGCGTGTCGTAAAAGATTCTGAAGTAGCAGAGCCAATTCGTTTCCTGCGTGCAAGAGAAATTGTGCATTTCCAGCGTTTTGGTGAAGCACTTCGTTCAGTACAGGAAGAATTGGATTCGAGGAATTTTTATGCATTTAATCCAAGTTTTGATGCACCTTGCCAGGCCTTTTGCGAATCTACGACAAAGAATGGGAATTAAGTCAAACGTAAAATAATTTGACAATTGATTATGATTCTGTTATCATAGTTTTCGCTGACTAAGTTTTGTGAGATGCCACAATAAGCATTACGAGCGCTTACTGTGGCATCTATTTTTCTGTCAATTCATAGAAAAGCAGGTGAAAAAGTCTTGAGATTGTTTTTATTGTTATTTCTTTGGTTTAATAGTTAAAATGTTATTTTCTTGTAATAAAGAGAGTTGATCTATATTTTTAAATAAATATATGCTTTGTTGATTTTCTTTATCTATATCAAGATATTCATCTTGATATAGATGATGATCATTTATTAAATGTTGAATCAAGGCAATTTGTTTTTGATCCAAATGCATTCTTTGTTCCTTATTTTCCTTATTATATTTCAAGTTTTTTTGAAATTGTTTACGATAAACACTTGGTGTAATCCCATATAAATCTTTAAATGCTTGACTATAAGCCTTTGCAGACATTCCACAAGAAAATGCAATCTCATCAATTGAATCCTTTCCTGCTAACAGTTTTTCTAATGAATGTCGTATTCTTACCATTGATAAATATTTTACAAAACTAACACCTGTATATTTTTTAAATAAACGTGAAGCATAGGAGATACTAAAAGAAAGATTTTGAGCAACATCTTCTAAATGAATATCTTCTTGGTAATGTTGATCAATGAATAAAATAGCTTTCATATAATTTTCATGATTTTTAGAAGAAAGTGGTAAATTTTCTAAAGAGAATTCTTGATTCTGACTAATCATGTAAATTAATTTTGATATTACTAAATTTAATAAATAGATGTTATCTTTGTTTTCAATAAAATG
>ERZ827126.3102-NODE-3102-length-10437-cov-2.386920_pt1 | contig 10437 bp, 11 predicted proteins | sample MGYA00519780_ERZ827126 | MGnify/ENA primary metagenome ERZ827126 (study PRJEB31778, sample SAMEA3449262) | human gut metagenome | biome: human gut; feature: human-associated habitat; material: faeces | place: United Kingdom | collected 2010/2012 ...
AAATAATGTTTAGAAGGTTCTTCTATGATACAATAAATATCATTAGGAGGACCTTGTCTAGATTATTTTACAGAAAAAGTTTCACAGACTCAAAAATGGTGCTGGGCATAATCCCCAACACCAAGTTTGTCTACAGTCTGTAATGCCCTGCAAGTTTACTTGCAAGGGCTTGTGTAAAACCAATTTCTTCTCCTATCTCAGCAATTGCAAATGTCAGATCAACACCCTCACGTCCAGTCTTATCTTCCACCTGGATAGAAGCCTTGTTCTTTTCCAGAAGTTTTCTGACTTCTGACAGTAATTTTTCATTCTGCCAGCCGCTCCGTCCCAGTTCTTCCAGTTCCATGTCATACAATTTTCTTATCATGCTGTCCATAATGTTCCGAACCTGCTCTGGTTCCAATTCTCCCTTCTATGAACATATTTAAACTTTTACACCTTGTTGCAAATTTGAATACACAAAAAAAGAGACCAGAACTCTCATTCCAGTCTCTTCCATTCACATATCCTACCATACTTCTTCAAAAATCTCCGAATGATTGGTACAAAATTGGTACAAACTCTCGAAAATTGGTACAAAGCATAGTGTTATTTTTTGATATTCTTTTATTAATACAGTTTAGCACCAGCCGGGATGTGGTTATCAACCATCAGAAGGTGAAGTTTTTCCTCTCCTTCTTCCTCTTCTTTCATTTCATGTATTATTAATCTAAGAAGTTCAATTCGATTCTTATGCATCTTTTCGATAATAATTGTAACTCCTGGAAATTCAATTTTATCTTTTATTTTAGGAACACCACTAAACTCTCCTAAAACAAGACCACCGATTGATTCAAAATCTTCCGATTCAAAATGAGTATCAATTTCATCATTGACCTCATTTAAATTTAAACTACCATCTACTAAATACTCATGATCATTGATTTTAACAATATCATCACTTGTATCATCATATTCATCATCAATTTCACCAACGATTTCTTCAACAATATCCTCAAAAGTAACAATTCCACTCATAACACCATATTCATCTAATACAATAGCAAGTGTTGCATGTTCCTTTCTCATTGAAGCAAAAACATCATTGACTTGATTAAATTCATAGACCACAAAAGTCTCTCTCATATACTTTTTAACATCAAAATGTTCTTTATCAATATCGATAAACAACAAATCTTTCATATTTAAAACACCAATAATTTCATCAAAAGACTCATCATGAATAGGATATCTAGAATACTGTGCATCATGATAAACATTCATTAATTCATCATATGTACAATCATCCGGTAAACTTTCAACATGAATACGTGGTGTCATAATCTCTTTGATTTCAGTTTCACCAAATTCAAAAACATTATGTATCATTTCTTTTTCTTCTTTTTCTAGAACACCTTCTTCGTGTCCAACTGTTACAATTGTTTTCAATTCTTCTTCAGTTAAACTAGGGCCATGTTCTTGATTACCACCTAAAAGTTTAATAATAAATCCTGTAATAATATTCAACACAAAAACAACTGGTTTAGTAATTATACAAACAAAACGAATAAATGGTGCTAAAGCAAAAACTAATTTATCAGCGTTTTGAGTAGCAAGAGATTTAGGCGTGATTTCACCAAAAATCAAAATCAATACAGTCAGAATACCGGTTGCGATACCGGCAAAAAGACTAGTGCTGTTTTCCATACCAATCCGGTTGCGATTGCAACTGTTTGTGCACCATCTCCAAAAATAGCCATAATCGTTGCTGTTGTAAGTGACGAAGCACCGATATTTACTAGGTTGTTTCCTACTAAAATAGCACTTAATAAACGATCTTGATTATCTAATAAAGACTCTACTAATTTTGCTTTTTTATTTCCTTCTTCAGCAAGTGTACGTATTTTAATTTTACTTACCGATAAAAAAGCTGTTTCACTACAAGAAAACAACGATGATAAAATTAATAAAATGATTAATGATATGATATTCATTATCTGGGCAGAATCCACTTTTACATTTCTCCTTTGATTCTATTATTGAGAATTATAATAGTATAATTACAAAAATTTGTCAATATTCCATTATTTTTATATAAAGTTTATGTAATGATGATAAAAATCATCAATATCTTCATCATATACAATTAACACTTTTTTACCTTTGATTCCTAATTGATAATGACCAATTTCAACAACTTGATCAAAATACATTGATTTTCTTTTTTTAAATTTCTTTAAAACATTTTGATATGTATTATATCCAATTTCATCACTACGCCATGAACCTTTTTCTTCAACGATTTGGTCAATCTCTTTATCACTTGGCATTCTTGTTTGTCTTTCACGTTCAAGAACCAATTCTTTAAAAATATTTTTTGAAACAAAAGTATTTAAACATTGATAATAACCTTCAAAAGAATAAATTGCTTCTCCATCATCTTTATCTTTACCGATTTTTTGAATAAAAGTTGTCGTATCAACAAGTAAATTTGAATTATTTTCATCTATCCTTTTATTTTTTGGCAAAGTGATCGTCACTTCTTGTTTATCTAATTTCGAAAAATCAATTTCATTATACAAAAAGTAAACTCCTACAAAAACAGTAACAGAAACAATCACTGCTATTTTCTTTTTGATTGGATTTTTAATCAAAGGAATTTTTGTATTAATAATTGTCGCAAATAATGTAATTAATATAAAATAACCCGAAAAGCTTAAAAGTGAACTTAAGTTATTCATTTTCAAGACAAATAACATTCCAATCATCAAAATAGCTAAAATATCTATAACAATGCGAACAAACCCATCTAAATATTTAAACTTTTGATAAGAATATGTTCTTTTCTTTAAAGCACGTCTCTTTAAATAAATAAACAATGCTGCAAATAGCCATAAAAAACAGCCTACATAAATAAGAAACAAACTAAAACAAACATTTAAATTTAAAAATATCGAACCCCAAGAAAAACGATACAACCAAGAAAAGAAACTTGTAAAACCATAAAAGATCATAGCCGCAAGAATGCACATAGCAATTGCCCATGGTTTAAACATTTTTAATTTTACCTCACATAAAACATCTTCATCACTTGATAAATCTTCCGCATCTAAATTAACATTTCGATAAATATGCATATCTTGCATACAACAAACATGTTCATATCCTAAATGGTCTAAAGTTTCTAAATAGTCATCCGTTAATGGATTATAGTCAACTTGATATTTATAAACTTGTGAGGATTTTTCAAACTTAAAAAATGAATTAACTGATACAAGATTCCATCCTTTTTTAGACATTTTATCTAGATAAGGAATTAATATTTCATCATAAAACAATCTATTTTTTAAAAATGTATACTTATATTTCATCTTCATAATCCTTTTTCATAAACAAAATAATTTGTTTTTGCATCTTTTCCTTTTCTAATTCAAGTCTTTCTTTTCCTTTTTGAGTAATTATGTATATTTTTCTTTTATTTTCTTCTTTTAATAATTGAATATATCCTATATTTTCAAAACGTGGCAACAATGCATAAAGTGTTCCAGCACCAACTCTAACATCACCTTCCGTCATTTCATTTACTTTTTCCATAATTTCTAAACCACATATGGGCTCATATAATGAAAGTAAAATATAAAACATTTGTGGAGTTAATGTTTCAAATTCTTTTCTCGCCATTTTCTCACCTCTTTTATCGAATATCGATAAATATTTCAATCCCATTATATCGATATTCGATAATAAAAGCAATATAAAAGCGGACTTTTGCCCGCTTAATTTCTAACATATGCTTTAATAACTTTTATTGTTTCATCATTTAAAGGTCTAATTGTATATTCTTTAACATTTGCAGGAACAGTAAATGTTTCTGCATAATGTACTGTATAAGATTCAAATTCATTTTTAGGACTTTCAACAAGTGCTGTTTGCCCTTCAACTAAATTTAACATATTAAATCCATGGTCTGTTTGATGCTTACTTGTAAAACGACGTGTTTCTATAAATTCTAATTCATGTAAGCCTGTTCTTTCTTCAAGATAATCATCTCCATCATGAATCACTTCAACATGATTTACTAAATTATCTTTAACCCAAGATGTTGTTCTATTCCATTGAATATTTTTTTCACCATCTTCAATATGAATCGGTCTAGGTAAACCATCTAACACTAGACGATCCCAATTCCATAATTTAAAAGTAAAAATATAAGGTGTAGCACTAATTTCTAAAACCATACAATTCTTAGAAGAACAATGAATTGTTCCTGCAGGTATTAAGAAATGATCATGTTTTTTAGCATGAAACTTATTGACATACTTTTCAGCATTAAATGAAATACGACCTTCTTGAGCACATTTTAAATCTGTTAACATTTGATTTTTATCAATACCTTCTTTTAAACCTAAATAGACACCACCATCATCTTTACAATCTAATAATAATAACTTTCATCTTGAGTATAAGTCATTCCAAAATGAGATTTAATATATTCAGTTAAAGGATGCACTTGTAAACTTACAATTTTCTCCATCAATTGTATCTAGAAAATCAAAACGAATAGGAAATTCAGCACCAAAGCGACAATAATTTTTCATTCCTAACAACTCTACTGGTTGATACAAAACCTAATCCATCGCTGGAATTTCTATACGTGTATCTCCAAATCTAAAATAAAGACTATTTTCTTCTGGAACACCATCAAAACTCCAAGCATAGTTATTTTGTTTTTCATCAAAGTCACAATTCTTTTCCATCCATTGTCCACCCCAAACTCCTAGATCAAAGTAAGGAACAAGTCTAAATGGTCGTTGAGTTGTCTTTTTTAATGCACTTCTTAAGGCATTTCCAGTAACAATTTTAGGGTTCCCTTCTTGATTACTATCAAGAAAATAATCAATATTTTCAAAAATATCCATTTTATGCTTATCAGCAATTCTCCATTCAATAAAGAAACTTCTCTTTATCTTCTTTAAAACATCTTCATCATCATTATCTTGTTTAAAATTAGGCATCCATTTTCGATATCTCAATTGAATTTTCCAACGAGCAAGATCACAATAAATCAAAGTATCACCTTTATGAATGTAACTCGCTCCAACACCATAAATCAAAATTCTACCTTTATGACTAGCAAGTGATTGATATTGAGCCAATTTTATATCATCAATAAAATCATCCATCTTTCCATAATACATGACTCCTCTTACACGATTTTCTGTTAAAAAAGGCTTCATCATTTTATTAAGCTCATCTTTTTCATAAAATACATCTTCACTTTTAATCACGAAATCAGGTTTATAAATTTCTTTAATTAAATCAAAGATTTCGTCATCGACGCCAGGATAACAATCTACAGTTAAACAATAATTCTCTTCTTGTCCTAGATTTTCTAAATATTTTTTATTTCTGTTTTAACTGTACAAGCTTCATTTTCATATCCACTTATATTTATTTTTGGAAATTTATCATAATTCATTACTATCACCTAAATTCCTTTACACTTGTTATTTTATATTTAAATTATATCCCATATCATCATATGAATCTACAAATCTCAAAACATATTATTCCCCTAACATAATAACAATCGTATCTCCTTCTTCAACATACTCACCTTTTCTTGGCAATTGATCAATGACCTTATTTCCTTTACCAACAAAAGTAAAGCGTAAAGAAATATTTTGAACTTCACTTCTTTTTTTACCAATATAATTTTCTACTTTGATTGTTCTTTTATCCATTATAGAATATGATTTTTGTCTTTGAGATTTTACTTTTTTGACATTTAAAGCAGGTAAAATATCAACAAACATCTTTCTAGCGATAGGAGCAACTGTTGTTCCACCATATTGAATACAGTTTTTAGGATTATCCATTGCTACATACAAAACAATTTGTGGATCATCAATAGGAGCAACGCCAACAAAAGAGAGAATATAACCACTTCCAACATAGCTTCCATTAACCGCCTTTTGCGCCGTTCCTGTTTTACCACCAATACGATAACCGTTTATATAAGCATTTCTACCTCCACCATCAGTCACGACACTTTCTAGCGCATCTCTTACTTTTTTAGATGTTTCTTCTTTAATAACCTGTCTTTTTACTTTCTTTTTAACTTGTTCAACAATTTCATTATTTGAACTGTTACTGATTTCTTTTAAAATATGCGGTTGTAACAAATAACCACCATTGACACAAGCACAAATAGCAGTTACCAATTGTAAGGGCGTTACAGATATGCCTTGTCCAAAAGCAACGGTCGCTTGTTCAAGTTCATGAAAGTTTTTATAATCAAACATAATCCCACATGATTCTCCAGGTAAATCAATTCCCGTTTTTTCAGTTAAGCCAAAATTTTGAACATATTGATACAATCTCTTTTTTCCTAATCTCCTACCAATTTCTACAAATCCTGGATTGGATGAATTTTGTAAAACTTCTCTAAAAGTCTGCAAGCCATGCCCTCCTTTTTTCCATGATTTGATTCTTGCGCCTGAAACATATTCATACCCTTTATCATAATAAGTATCTTTATCCATATCAAATAAATTTTCATTTAAAGCACTTGAAAAAGTTATGATTTTAAAGGTTGATCCTGGTTCATAAGTTTTCCAAATAGGAATATTTTGATTATAAATATCTTTATCCTCATTTTGATAATCATTAGGATTAAAGTTAGGATAACTGGCGATTCCTAAAATCTCTCCATTTTTAGGATTCATCGCTAGTGCCCAAATACCATCTGGATGATACGTATCATAAGCATTTGATAATTCTCTTTCAAGGACATCTTGAACTCTTTTATCTATGGTCAAAGTGATATTCATTCCACTTTGACTATACGTATAATGACTTGGATACATTTTTAAATTATGACTTTTAGCATCCATATAATAATCAATCGAACCGTTTTTTCCTTTTAAAAACGAATCATATTCTAACTCCAATCCTAATAATCCTTGATTATCAATTCCAACAAAACCTAAACAATGACTTAAATAATTATTTCCCGGATAATATCTTTTTGTATCTTTAATCAAATAAACACCTGATAAATGCAATCTTTGTATTTTACTTGCAACTTGATTATCAAGTTGTCTTCCTTCTGGAGAAATTCTTTGAATCGACACCTTTTTATTTAATTTTTCTTTTAAAACATTGACATCTAAATTTAAAATTTTACTTAATTCTAAAGCTGTTGTTGCTTGATCCTTTATTTGACTCGGTACAACAACCAAAGAAGCCGTTGTAAGATCTGTTGCCAGTACATTTTCACTTCGATCATATATTTTCCCTCTATTAGCTTGTACAGGAAAAGACCTTTGCCAAGACTCTAATGCTTTATCATAAATATTTTTACGATCAATGATTTGAATATACCCCACTTTAAAAATAAGCGCCAAAACAATGAGATAAATACACATTTTAATGATTTTGATCTTATTAACAGATTGTTGAAACAACATAAATCTCACCATTATAAACTATGAAAAAAAAGAGGAATCATTCCTCTTTTAAGATATTGCTACTGTTAAACTATCACCGCTATGAACAACTGTATTCTCGCCAACACTTTGAGCAGTTACATGTCCACTTGTGCCATCAATCGTTAATTGAATACCAGCAAGTGAAGCATAAGTTTGTACTTCTTTTTTAGACCATCCTATTAAATTAGGAAGTGTTATATCTTTTCCTTCTGTTTTGATAAATACTTTATCACCACTTGTCACTTTGCTTTTAGCAAGTGGATATTGTTCAATAACAGAACTTCCATTACCGATAATTTGAACACTTAATGATTTTGATTCTAATTTAGATTTTACATAATTAACAGATTGATTTGTATAGGAATCTAAAGTACAGCTTTGATCAACTGCTGTCGTATTTTTAGCATTATAGCGATTTACTACTTGAAGTGCTTCATTCATTGTTTGTTTAACAATATTTGGCATATATTGAGCATATGAATCTCCTGATTTAAAAGTTAAAAACATCACGACTTGAGGATCATCATAAGGAGCAATCCCTACAAATGAATGCATATATAAAGTTGTACTATAACCACCATTTTCAACAACTTGTCCTGTCCCTGTTTTACCAATCATACGAACATCATTATCCAAACGATAAATCTTCCCTGTACCTTGTTCATCTTCAATAACACCTAACATTAAATCTTTTACTTGACTGATTGTATTTGTTGAAAAGATTTGTTTTGAATATTTCGGTGTTGCTTGATAGACAACTTTATTTGTTTTAGGATTGACAACTTTATCTACAATATGTGGTTGAACCGTTTTCCCATCATTTCCAAAAACACTATATGCTTTTAAAAGTTGATAAGGAGTGACCGTAGAACCTTGACCAAATCCTGTCGTTAAATATTCAAGTCTTCCAGCATTTTTTCTTGTATAAGCATTGATTGATGATGAACATGTAAGTCCATCCATTGTATCACCTTGGAAAAAGCCTAAATCATTTAATTTCTCTGTTAAAACATCTTTTGTAACATAACCTTGATCCAATAAATTACAAATAGCTACGTTACTTGAATGATACAATCCTTGATCATAAGTAATTGTACCCCAACCTTGACCACCATTATGATCTTTAATTGTGGCTACTAATTTATTTCCATAATAAACATTATAACTTCCTGAATTATAATAAGCATTATGATCATATTTACCTTCTTCAATAGAATCAGCATAAATAAATGGTTTAAAAACAGATCCACATTCAATTGTTCCTTCTAAAAAATAATTGTTGAATGTTGATATATTTCTTTCATTAGGATTAAAAGATGGATAGGTTGACATTGCTAGAATCTTTCCTGTTTTAATTTCCATCACTCCAGCAGTCACAACTTCAGCACCACTTTCACTATAAGCATTAGACATCAAATAATCTAAATTTCTTTGAAGACCACTATCAATCGTTAAATAAAGATCATTTCCATTGGTTGGATCTTTCTCTCTTAAAGTTCCATCTACTAAAGCATATCCATTAGCGTCTGTTTGATAAACCTTATAACCATTTTTACCTTTTAATTGTTTATCATAAGAAAGTTCAAGTCCCATTTCTCCAACCATTTTCTTAACACTTTGATCATTATAACTTTTTGCATACCCTACAACATAGCTACAAAAATCACCCAATGGATAATATCTCGAATTAGACTCTACAAACTCTATTCCCGTAAGATTACAATCTTCTATTTGTTTTTTTACTGACGCTGATAAATTATTTCCTTTTGTCCCAAGTTCAATTTGATAACGTCCTTCATCCTTTGCTGTTTGTAATTTAGATGTTAATTCATTGACATCTATTCCTAAAATAGGACCTAGTTGACTAGCTGTTTTATTAACATCTTTAACATAAGCAAGATTTTTACCATAGCCTGTTCTTCGAGACGAAAGTACCAAAATAATTTTATACTTTTTAACATTAACAGCTACTTTTTCATGGTCACTTGTATAAATTTGCCCTCTTTGAGCATATTCAACAACTTCTTTCTTACTTCTATTTTTCGCAAAAGAGGCAATGTTCTCTTTACTGATCAAGTGTTTTCCCGTTGCCCCCAAGTATAAAATATTAACTACCAATGAAAAAATAAGAACTGCAAAAATAATACCCGTTATCTTTGCACTTTTGTATTTCTTCATTATTGCTGAGCTCCTGTTGTTGATGCTGTTGCATCATTTTGATAAGTATATCCTTTAGAAGTTGCAACTTCAGCAACACGATTGAATGAAACTAATTCTTGTTTTTGCATTTGTAAACTATCTATATCTGATTCAAGTGTGTCTATTTCATTTTGTAATTTTTGAATGGTTCTATTATATGAAGATTCAACTGATTTAACCATAATAATTCCAAAAACAAAAACAACAATTGTTACAATTAAAAACACTTGTGCAAAAGATTCAAATCCTGTCTTTCTCTTTTTCATAAAATAACCCTCTCTATAACTCTCAATTTAGCTGAATGTGCACGATGATTATGAGTCAGTTCATCATCCGATGCTATAATCGGTTTTCTATTAACCAATTTAAATTTAGGTTGCATTTCTAAAGGAATAACTGGTAATCCTTTAGGAACATCTTTTAATTTTGAAACTTCATTAAATGTATATTTACATATTTTATCTTCTAAACTATGGAAAGTAATAACCGAGATTCTTCCATTTAAATTTAAAAGATCCAATGCATCTTTTAAAGCAATATCAAAAACATTTAATTCATCATTAACCGCAATTCGAAGTGCTTGAAAAGTACGTTTTGCTGGATGTCCGCCTTTTCTTCTAGCATAAGCAGGAATTGCTTCTTTAATAATATCTACAAGTTGAAAAGTTGTATCAATAGGATGTACTTCTCTTTCCTTTTCAATTTTTCGAGCAATTTGTTTTGCAAATTTTTCATCTGCATATTTATATAAAATTTCTACAAGTTG
>ERZ827126.3112-NODE-3112-length-10399-cov-2.301334_pt1 | contig 10399 bp, 9 predicted proteins | sample MGYA00519780_ERZ827126 | MGnify/ENA primary metagenome ERZ827126 (study PRJEB31778, sample SAMEA3449262) | human gut metagenome | biome: human gut; feature: human-associated habitat; material: faeces | place: United Kingdom | collected 2010/2012 ...
CGTGATGAAAAAGGTGATTCCGGACGCCCCCCACGAGATCTTGTTGGTATTGGACGGCTCTACCGGGCAGAACGCTTTCGAGCAAGCGAAACAATTTACCGCCGCCACCGAGGTGAACGCCTTGGCCGTGACCAAGCTGGACGGTACAGCCAAGGGGGGTGTCGTGATCGGTATCTCCGACCATTTCCGTATCCCCGTGAAATATATCGGACTCGGCGAGGGGATGGAGGATTTGCAAGTATTCCGCAAACGTGAGTTTGTCAATTCGTTATTTGGAGAATGAGAAAAAACAAAGTAGATATTATTACGCTGGGTTGCTCGAAGAACCTAGTGGACTCGGAGCAATTGATGCGCCAATTCGTTGCCAATGGCTATACGGTAGAGCATGATCCCCATAAGATCAATGGCGAGATCGTGGTAGTGAATACCTGTGGTTTCATCGGCGACGCCCAAGAGGAATCTATCAATATGATCTTAGAACTGGGCGAACAAAAACAAAAAGGACGGATCGGGAAGCTCTTCGTGATGGGCTGCTTGTCGGAACGTTTCTTGAAAGATCTGGAGAAGGAACTTCCCGAGGTAGATCGTTTCTACGGGAAATTTAATTGGAAGGAGTTGATCTCCGATCTGGGCAAGTCGTACCATCAAGAGCTGGCTACGGATCGTGTGCTCACCACCCCGAGGCACTACGCTTACGTGAAGATCGGGGAGGGATGCAACCGTACCTGCTCCTACTGTTCGATCCCGATCATAACCGGGGCTTATCAATCCCGTCCGATGGACGAGATCGTAGACGAGGTTCGTGGCTTGGTCGCGCAAGGCGTAAAAGAATTCCAGATGATCGCCCAAGATCTTACGTTTTATGGCCTCGATCGCTATAAGCGAATGGCCTTGCCAGAACTGGTGGAGCGGGTATCCGACATCCCGGGCGTGGAGTGGATTCGTTTGCATTACGGGTATCCGTCTCATTTCCCCTATGACCTGTTGCCGGTGATGCGTGAGCGTGATAACGTTTGCAAGTATATGGACATCGCCCTCCAGCATATCAGCGACCCGATGTTGAGGATGATGCGCCGCAATATCACGAAGGCCGAGACGTATGAGCTGCTGGAGCGTATGCGCCGGGAAGTGCCGGGCATCCATCTACGCACCACCTTGATGGTGGGTCATCCCGGCGAGACGGAGCATGATTTCGAGGAGTTGATCCGCTTCGTGAAAGATATCCGTTTCGAGCGTATGGGCGCTTTCGCCTATAGCCATGAGGAGGGTACCTATGCCTATCAGCATTATAAAGACGAGATCCCGCAGGAGGTGAAGCAAGACCGGCTGGATTACTTGATGCGTGTGCAAGAAGGCATCTCCGCCGACGTGAACGCCTCGAAAGTAGGGCAGACCTTTCGGGTGATCGTAGACCGGGAGGAGGAGGATTTCTACGTGGGACGTACGCAATACGACTCGCCCGAGGTAGATCCGGAAATATTGATTTCCAAGGATACTCCCTTGAGTCCGGGTAGCTTTTACCAAGTAAAGGTGATTGACGCACAAGCGTTTGATCTGTATGGTAAAGTGTTGAATTGATGTAAAAACTGTCAATATATTTGTCGGTTAACGAAAAAATAACTAATATAGCAGCACGAACTGTTATGGAATTAGATATGAAAAACAAGGAACTTATAACGGAATTGGCGAATCGCATGGATTGGACCTCGAAGGAGGTATCCGACATGCTTTCTGCGCTCAGTTCCGTCGTAAGTTCGAAATTAGTGGATAACGATACGATCTATCTGCAAGGCTTCGGCCAGTTCGAGGTGAAAAAGAAAGCGGAACGTATTTCCGTGAATCCGGCGAACGGGAAGCGATATCTGGTTCCCCCTAAATTAGTTCCCGTGTTCAAGCCCGGAACGACCGTGAAGAATCGTTTAAAGGAATTGGGTGATCATGAATAACCGGCTGAATATACAAGATTTAGCCGGTTTATTATCGGAGCGTACCGGCAAGGACAGAGGAGAGGTAGAGCGTTTCTTGAGAGATTTTATCTCGGTGGTATCCGAAGGGGTCTATACGGATAAGATCGTAAAAGTAAAGGGCTTGGGTACTTTCAAGATTATCTCTGTGGAGAAGCGGGAGAGTATCCACGTGAATACCGGTGAACGTTTCTTGATCCCCGAACATTATAAATTCTCTTTCCTGCCGGATAAAGACCTGCGGGAACAGGTAAACAAGCCTTTCTCTATCTTTGAGACGACAGAGATCAACGAGAACGTGGATTTCTCGGACATGGATGAGTCCGTAGAGGAGAAGGAAACGGAAGACGAGTCGGAGGAGGTAATGCCGGATAAGGAAATCCCTTTGGCAAATACTCAGCCCAAAGAGAAGCCCGAACCGATACTAGAACCTGAACCTGAACCATTGCCTGAGCCAGAGCAAGCGTTTGATCCGGAGCCGTCATCGGTATCTGAACCGGAACGTGGATTGGAACCGGAACCGCCCGCGGAGCCATCTCCCATACCAAAGAGACCGGAAGAGCGAGCCTCTAAGAAGCCGGAGGACAAGGGAGTATTAATGATCGTCGCCTTTTTGATAATCGTAATCTCTGTATTCTTCTATCTGGGAAGAAATAATTGGAAACCGGCGCCTGTCCGAGAGGAGGTGGTAACGGAAGCCAAGGATACGGTCAAGGACACGGTTCAAGAATCAGCTTGGATGCTTCATCCGGACTCGGTAGCGGAGAAGACCCCGCATACGGAACCGGAGCCTTATGTGGAACCGGCGTCCAAACCATTGGGGCAGGTGAAGATCAAGCATGGCGACCGCCTCACCGTGATCGCCTTGGAATATTATGGCAATAAATTATTCTGGGTGTATATTTACCAACATAATAAGGCTGTTATAAAAGACCCGAACAACGTCCCGATCGGTACCGTGATCGAGATACCCGCTCCGGAATCGTATGGCATCGATGCCAAGAGCCGTGAGTCGCGGGAGAAAGCCGCTGCCTACAAACAGAGATACTTGCCGGGGAGTAAGAGAAATCCCCCTTTTTTAAGTAAAATAAAACAAAACGAGGAAGTGTTGGTTAGTATTATTTAACTGCAAAAGTGAAGGATACGAATTTAACATTTCTAATTTTGTGCATCCTAAAAAATCAACGTAAAATTGGGACAATATAATAACAATATAATAGAATAAATCTTATGAGTCAGACAGTAGACATTCGTGAGTTGAATGAGCGAATTGAAAGTAAAAGCTCGTTTGTGAACATGATTACGATGGGTATGGACAAAGTAATCGTCGGACAAAAGCATTTGGTTGAATCCTTGTTGATCGGTTTGCTTTCGGACGGACATATCCTGTTGGAAGGTGTGCCGGGTTTGGCTAAGACACTTGCCATTAAAACATTGTCGTCGTTGATCGACGCTAAATACAGCCGAATCCAGTTCACCCCGGACTTACTTCCGGCCGATGTGATCGGTACGATGATTTACAGTCAGAAAAGCGAAGAGTTCCAGGTAAAGCAAGGCCCGATCTTCGCTAATTTTGTGTTAGCGGACGAGATCAACCGTGCCCCGGCGAAAGTACAGAGTGCCTTGTTGGAGGCCATGCAGGAGCGTCAGGTCACGATCAGCGAGCATACCTACAAGTTGCCGAAGCCTTTCTTGGTAATGGCTACCCAGAACCCGATCGAGCAGGAGGGTACGTACCCGTTGCCTGAGGCGCAGGTAGACCGTTTCATGTTGAAGGTGATCATCAATTATCCGAAGAAGGAGGAAGAGAAATTAATCATACGCCAGAATATATCCGGAGAACGTCCGGAGATCAAGCCGATCTTGACGAAAGAGGAGATCCTCGACGCCCGTAACGTGGTTCGTGAGGTTTATTTGGACGAGAAGATCGAGCGTTACATCGTGGATATCGTCTTCGCTACCCGTTTTCCGGCTGAGGCTGGTTTGCCGAACTTGGCGAGCATGATCTCTTTCGGCGCTTCCCCTCGTGCGTCTATCAACTTGGCGTTGGCCGCCCGTGCGTACGCTTTCATCAAGCGTAGGGGCTATGTGATCCCGGAGGATATCCGTGCGGTATGCCACGACGTGATGCGCCATCGTATCGGCTTGAGTTATGAGGCCGAGGCGAACAACTTGACTTCAGAGGAGGTAATCAGCGAGATCTTGAATAAAGTAGAAGTTCCTTAAATGGAGACAAGTGAATTATTAAAAAAGGTCCGCCGTATCGAGATAAAGACCCGTGGTCTTTCCCGTAACATCTTCGCCGGCCAGTACCATTCGGCTTTCAAGGGCCGTGGTATGGCGTTCAGCGAGGTAAGGGAATATCAATACGGCGATGATATCCGGGATATCGACTGGAACGTCACCGCCCGCTACGTCCGCCCCTACGTCAAGGTGTTCGAGGAGGAGCGTGAGCTGACGGTGATGCTGCTGATCGACGTGTCCGGTAGCCGTGACTTTGGCTCCGTCAACGTCATGAAGAAGGAGGTGATCACCGAGATCGCCGCTACCTTGGCTTTCTCGGCGATACAGAACAACGATAAGATCGGCGTGGTGTTCTTCTCGGACAAGATCGAGAAGTTTATCCCGCCCCAGAAAGGAAAGAAACATATCCTCTATATTATCCGGGAGCTGATCGATTTCCATCCCGAGGAGACGAGAACGGATATCAGCCAAGTGTTGAAATACTTGACCAACGCCATCAAGAAGCGTTGCACGGCTTTCCTCATTTCCGATTTTATCGATAAGGAGGGTTTCAAGGACGCCCTGACGGTGGCCAACCGCAAGCATGACATGGTAGCCATTCAGGTGTACGACCGTCGTGAGACCGAGCTTCCCGCCGTAGGCCTTATGAAGATCAAGGACGCCGAGACCGGGAAGGAGCAATGGATAGACAGTTCCTCCGCCCGTGTGCGCGCGGCCTATAAGGAATGGTGGGAGAAACGGCAGGCGAAGATGAGCGATACGTTCAAGAAATGCCGTGTAGACTCCGTATCTGTCCGTACCGAGGATGATTATGTGAAAGCATTGATTGCTCTTTTTGACAAACGTAATTAAAGCAAGCAGATGAAATTGATAAAGAAAAGTATCCTGTTTCTGGTCGCCGCCGCTTCCCTCGTGGGGGGAAGGGCATATGCGCAAAGGCCGTTGATCGATGTCGCTATCGACTCGGCCGCCATATTGATCGGAGAGCAGACTACCTTGCACCTTACGGTAACGGCGGATAAGGATCGCCCCGTGCAGATCGTGATCCCGAACGATACCTTGATGACGGGTGTGGAGGTGTTGAATCTCTCCAAGGCGGACTCCACGGAGATCGAGAACGACCGGCTCGTTATCAAGCAGGATGTATTGATTACCTCGTTTGATTCGTCACTCTATCTGTTACCTCCGTTGAAGGTGATAGACGGGGTGGATACCGTATATTCCAACCAAGTCGCCTTGAAGGTCTCCACGATTCCCGTGAACGCGGACAAGCCGGAGGAGTTCAACGACATCAAGACCGTATGGAAGCCGCCTTTCGTATGGGCCGATTATTATCCGATCATTTACGGGATCTTGCTGGCCCTGTTCTTGATTTGCGTGATCGCCTATATCGTGAAACGGATCCGTGCGAAGAAGTCGTTGATCCCATTCAAGAAAGAGGAGCCGAAACTTCCGCCTCACGAGCAGGCCATCAAGGAACTGGATGAGATCAAGCAACAGAAACTCTGGCAGCAAGGACGAAGCAAGGAGTATTACACCTTGATCACGGATACGCTGCGTAAGTATATCGAGGAACGTTTCGGTATCAATGCCATGGAGATGACTTCCGGTGAGATCTTGGACCTGATCCGCAAGAACTCCGAGGCGCAGAGCGTGTACGATAACTTGAGGCAGATTCTGCAATTGGCCGACTTCGTGAAATTCGCCAAGATGAACCCGCTGCCGGATGAGAATGATTTGAGTATGATGAACGCGTATTTGTTCGTGAACCAGACGAAGGAGGAGGAGATGGTGGAGCTGGTTGACAGTCCCCTGTCAGATGAGCTGACAGCCTCGGGTCAAGAGGAGCGACAGCCTGCTGTCAAAGCCGTTGACAGCCCTCTGTCAAATGAGCCGGTAGCCCCGTGTCAAGACGACTTGACACGCTATCAGCCCAAGTCTACGAACGATACAACTAATTTAAAGGATTAAGAGATGGTATTTGCGAATCCTAATTATTTATATTTATTGTTGTTGCTCATCCCGATGATCGGATGGTACGTCTACAAGCTGAGCAAGAGTCAGGCCAGCTTGCAGGTCTCCTCGTCGGAGGCGTTCGAGGCGCCGGGAGCGGTATCATGGATCGTGTACTTGCGTCACGTGCCTTTCGTGTTGCGTATGGTAGCGGTAGCGCTGCTGATCGTGATCTTGGCCCGTCCGCAATCCACGAATAGTTGGTCCAATTCTTCCACGGAAGGTATCGATATCATGTTGGCGATGGATATCTCGGGGAGTATGCTGGCGCAAGACTTGAAACCGAACCGCTTGGAGGCGGCGAAGGATGTGGCCGCGTCGTTCATCAACGGCCGTCCGAACGATAACATCGGTCTCGTGGTCTTTTCTGCTGAGAGCTTTACGCAATGCCCGTTGACAACCGATCATACGGTCTTGCTGAACCTCTTCAAGGATATCCAAAGCGGTATGATCCAAGACGGAACGGCAATTGGGTTGGGCTTGGCGAATGCCGTGAGCCGTATTAAGGACAGCCACGCTAAGTCGAAGGTGATTATCCTTCTGACCGATGGTTCGAACAACGCCGGCGAGATCGCTCCGGTTACCGCTGCCGAGATCGCCAAGACGTTCGGCGTGCGTGTCTATACGATCGGAGTCGGAACGAAAGGCATGGCGCCGTATCCGTTCCAGACCGCTTTCGGCGTGCAGTACCAGAATATACCGGTAGAGATCGACGAGGCTACGTTGAAGCAGATCGCCTCTACCACGGGAGGGCAATATTTCCGTGCTACGGACAACGCCAGCCTGAAGGAGATCTATTCCGAGATCGACCAGATGGAGAAGACCAAGATCAGCGTACAAGAGTACAGCAAGAAGCAGGAGGAGTATAAGAACTGGGCCTTGCTGGTGTTCGCCCTGTTGCTGGTGGAGATCTTATTGAGAAATACATTGTTGAGAAATATACCATAAAGATAAAAGGCTTATGTTTCGATTTGCGCATCCGGACTTTTTATATTTGCTTTTTCTCCTTCCCGCGTTGGTGGCGTTCTACGTGTACGCCATGATCGTGAAGAAGAAAGCGATAAAGAAATACGGTAACCCTACGTTGTTGGCCGAGTTGATGCCCGAGGTATCGACCAAGCGCCAGCATCTGAAGTTTTGGCTGTTGTTCGGAGCCATTACCATGGTTATCTTTATTATAGCGGGGCCTCAATTCGGCTCGAAACTGGAGACGGTGAAGCGTCAGGGAGTAGAGATCATGGTGTGTCTGGACGTATCCAACTCCATGTTGGCCGAGGACGTGTCGCCCAACCGTTTGGATAAGGCCAAACAGATGCTATCCCGATTGACGGACGGCTTTACGAATGATAAGGTAGGCTTGATCGTGTTCGCCGGCGACGCTTTCACGCAGTTGCCGATCACCTCGGATTATATCTCCGCCAAGATGTTCTTGTCCTCTATCAACCCGTCGATGGTCTCTACGCAAGGTACGGCGATCGGTGCCGCCATCAACTTGGCCGCCCGTTCCTTTACCCCGGACGAGACGACCGATAAGGCGATCATCTTGATCACCGACGGCGAGAACCATGAGGACGACGCTATCGGTGCCGCCAAAGCCGCCGCCGAGAAGGGCATCCACGTGAACATCGTGGGAATGGGTGATCCGAAAGGTTCTCCGATCCCCATCCAAGGAAGTAATAATTATATGAAGGATAAGGACGGAAACGTGGTGATCACGAAGCTGAATGAGCAGATGGGTCAAGAGATCGCCGCCGCCGGAAACGGTATGTACGTACGTGCGGACAATACGAACTCCGCCTTGAAAGCCCTTCAGAAAGAAATCGAGAAAATGAACAAGACGGAGCTGGATAGCAAGGTCTATTCCGAGTATGACGAGCAGTTCCAGATTTTCGCTTGGATAGCTTTGTTCCTCTTGATCGCCGATTTCATGACCTTGGATCGTAAGAACCGTATATTTAGGAAAGTAAAATTATTCTCTTAATTCGACGAAGTGATGAGACGTATATATAAATCTATGATATGGGTATCGGTCTTGGCGCTCAGCGCTGGGGCGGTCTCTGCCCAGAAAGCGGAACGGAAGAACGTGCGTGAGGGGAATAAGCTTTATGAGAGCGAGAAATACACCGAGTCCGAGATCGCTTATCGCAAGAGCTTGGAGGTGAATCCCCGCTCTACGGAAGGAACCTATAATCTGGGGAATTCCCTATACAAGCAAGGCAAGTTCCCCGAGGCCGCCGAGCAATATCAATTGATCGCCGGGCAAGGGGAGAAGATGGTGGCTACGCCGGAAGGGAAGGCACGCTTGTCGGAGGTGTATCATAATATGGGGAATATCTTCATGCAGAACAAGGATTACGGTAAGGCCGTGGAGGTGTATAAGCAATCGCTTCGCTTGAATCCGAAAGATGACGAGACCCGTTATAACTTGGCCTTGGCCCAGAAACTGCTGTCGGATCAGCAGAATCAGGATCAGAGCCAAGATCAACAGAACGACGACAAGCAGGAGAACAAGGATCAGAAGGACGATCAGCAGCAACAGCAACAACAACAGCCGCAAGACGACCAGAAGCAGGATAAGACCCAAGAGCAACAGCAATCCAACGAGCAAATGAGCAAGGACAATGCCCAGCAGATGTTGGACGCCTTCCTGCAAGACGAGAAAGACACCCAAGAGAAGGTGAAGAAGGCGCAGATGCAGCAGCAACAACGCCGGAAGAGCGAGAAGGAGTGGTAAACTGGATAATTAACGAAAAAATGAGATACACAATGAGGAAATTAATTTTCTTATTCATCCTGATGTTAACGGTAGGGGTGGCGACAAAGGCCGCGGATGTGACCTTCAAGGCCTCGGCGCCCCAAGCGGTGGTAATGGGAGAGCAGTTTCGCTTGACTTTCACCGTCAATGCCGAAGGCAGGGATTTGAGAGTACAGGAGATGCCAGACTTTGACGTATTAATGGGTCCCTCCCAATCCACCTCCTATAGCAGTAGCTGGGTGAACGGGAAGAGTACCAGCGAGACAACCGTTACGTATACGTATGTCTTGATGCCGAAGAAGGAAGGTACGTTTAATATCGCTCCGGCAACGATCAAGGTGAACGGCTCTAATTATACATCGAATGGCTTGGCCATCAAGGTGCTTCCTGCTGATAAGGCGGGTAAGCAAGAGGCGGAGACAACGACGGCGAGCGGGGCGATCTCTAACGATCGGCTGTTCGTGAAGATGGACGTATCCAAACGAAGCGTGTTCGAGCAAGAAGGTTTCTTGGTGACTTTCAAGGTCTATTCCTTGGAAAATTTCTCGATTACGGGATTGAAATACCCGGAGTTCGAGGGTTTCTTGGTACAAGAGGTTGAGTTGCCGCAAGAGAAACAACTGACCTTGGAAAACTACAACGGGCGTAACTACCAGTCGGCCGTAATGCGTCAAGTGATCCTGTATCCCCAACGTTCCGGTAAGATCACGATCGAAGGTGGAAAGTATGATGCCGTGGTGCGTGTCCGTATGCAACAAGCGGGCGGCGGTAGCATCTTCGATAGTTTTTTCGACTCGTATCGGGATGTGAGCAAGGTGTTGACCACTTCTCCGGTTACTATCGACGTGAAGCCTTTGCCCTCCGGTAAGCCCGCTTCTTTCTCCGGTGCCGTAGGTACGTTCTCCATGACGGCTGATATCAGCTCGAACAACGTCAAGACAGACGAGGCTGTAACCATAAAGGTGAAAATCACGGGTAACGGAAACGTGAAGTTGGTGAAGAACCCGGAAGTGGTTTTCCCGAACGATTTCGATGTCTACGATCCGAAAGTAGAGATGGACATCAAGACCACGACCGCCGGTGTCAGTGGAAGCAAGACGATCGAATATATGGCGATACCCCGTTACGCAGGTGATTTCGAGATCCCGGCGATCGCTTTCTCCTATTTCGATATCAAGTCCGGTTCCTATAAGACCATCAAGTCCGAGCCTTATAAGTTGCATGTGGAGCAAGGCAAGGGCGGTAGCGGTTCTTCCCCGGTCGTATCGAACTTTAGTAATAAAGAGAGCGTGAAATACTTAGGCAAGGATATCCGTTACTTGAAGACGAAAGATTTCTCCTTTATCGAGGGAGGTGATGGTATTTTCTTCGGTTCCTTTATGTATTATCTTTGCTATATCGTACCAGCTATCTTGTTTATCGT
>ERZ827126.3122-NODE-3122-length-10347-cov-4.018558_pt1 | contig 10347 bp, 9 predicted proteins | sample MGYA00519780_ERZ827126 | MGnify/ENA primary metagenome ERZ827126 (study PRJEB31778, sample SAMEA3449262) | human gut metagenome | biome: human gut; feature: human-associated habitat; material: faeces | place: United Kingdom | collected 2010/2012 ...
TATCGATACTTGTCACCGATTCAGGAATGGTCACTGAGGTCAAGCCGGTACAGCCTGAGAAAGTCCTCCAACCGATACTTGTTACTGACTCGGGAATGGTCACTGAGGTCAAGCCGGTACAACCTGAGAAAGCTGCATTCCCAATGTTTGTCACTGACTTGGGGATTGTGATCGATGTCAAGCCCCCGCACCCCTGGAATGTATATTCCCCGATGTTTATCACACTGCTCGGGATCATATAAGCGCCAGCCTTTTTCCCCGGACACTGGATTAGCGTTGTTTTGTCTTTATTAAACAGAACACCTTCTAAGGACGCATAAGAAGAATTATTCTCCGCTACGACGATCGATTGTAAGCCGGTGCAGCCCGAGAAAGCTTGCGATCCAATTCCTGTCACCGCTTCGGGAATGGTCACCGAGGTCAAGCCCGAGCAGCCCTCGAAAGCTTGCGATCCAATTCCTGTCACCGATTCAGGAATGGTCACCGAGGTTAAGCCGGTACGGCCTGAGAAAGCCTCACTACGAATACCTGTTACCGAATAAATACTTCCGCCGTAAGTAACCGATGATGGGATAACTACATCGCCCAAATAGAAACTAGATCCTGTAACCATGAGTTTGTTATCGCCAGCCATGTCGTAAAAAATACCGTCTACTTGAAATTCATACGCGCTTGCCGGCAAGCACCCCAGCCAAGCAACCGCAAACCAAAGCCATCGATGTAAATGTGTTTTCATATCGCAAATTGTTTTGTGTACCTCTCGTTCCCCTTTGACAAGCATAATAAAAGCACAGGGGCATAAGAAGAGAATACTTGTTATTATAATACTATACAAAAATAAAGATATAGATATAATAAACCGAAAAAATTTAACTATTTTTATTGATTAAAACTTCTCCGGCTGTACTTTGTTTTTTTTCTGTGATATTTGACAAGTCGGGGAAAAGAAAAGGTATCTACACTTCTCTTTTGTGTTACATAGTGATACAATAGGGGAGATCCCGAGGGCAACAGACCCGAGGAGGGGAATTAAAAGAGACAGGGAATAATATCTAAATTTCTCTTGCCTCCTATCTTGCTTTTTCAACCCCTCTGGTTGCGCCACCTCCCCGATGTGGCTTTGCCACATCGGGGAGGTGTTTAGATTTTTGATTAGGGAATCCTGCTTTTATCGGGCTGGGAGTTGAGTCGATCCCCGTTTTTCGGCGATGTAAACAAAGAGGGATAATCAAAGAGTTTCCTCTTGATTGCTTGACCTATTTTTGCACACACACTCTCTCGTTTGAGTGGATTTATTCCGAGGGGCGCATATCTTTGATAAATAACTGTATCGAACCATTGTTGTGGGTGTTCTCCTCTATGGTGTAACAAATATCGAATGGTTTGCCGGCTTTGATATGTTCGAAATGCTGACTCATATTAAATGCGATTCCATTCATGATATTTTTCGATTTGCTATCTACCAGTTCCAATTTCACGTGTTCGTTCTTTTTTCCAACAAGGCGGCTTGTTCCGTAATCGGTTACACGCCGGGTGCAGAAAATAGGTTTTTGGTTTCCCGGGCCGAACGGATTAAATTGTTTCAGCATAGTAAAGAAATCGGGTGTGATTTCATTGAAATTGATTTCTGTATCTATGTCGATTTGCGGTTCCATCTGGTCTGGTAAGATGTGCCGGGTGACGTGTTCCTCGAATCGAGCCGTAAATTCCTTGATGTGTTCTTCTTTCATCGATAATCCCACGGCATAGGTGTGTCCTCCGAAATTTTCGAGTAAGTCTCGACAAGATTCTACGGCTTTATAAATATCGAATCCTTGTACCGACCGAGCCGACCCTGTGGCCAGTCCGTCGGATAGGGTGAGAACGACGGCCGGGCGATAATATAGTTCCGTCAGGCGTGAGGCCACGATACCTATAATTCCTTTGTGCCAGTCTTTATTGTAAATGACAATCGATTTTCTTCGATTTATGTCGATATGTTCTTCCAATATTCTGCTCGCCTCTTCGGTGATACGTTTATCGAGCTCTTTACGATCCTCATTGTACTGGTCGATATTTTGACTTTTTTCCAAAGCTCCTGCCATGTCTTTGGCGACCAGCAGGTCTACCGCTTCTTTTCCCGATTGCATACGTCCCGAAGCATTGATACGAGGCCCTATTTTGAATACGATGTCGCTGATTGTAATATTTTTGTTATTCAATCCGCATACTTTCAATATACCTCTTAAACCCATGCTGGGATTGGAGTTGAGTCGTTTAAGACCGTGATAGGCGAGGATTCGGTTTTCCCCGGTTATGGGTACGATGTCTGACGCTATGCTCACGGCGACGAGATCGAGCAGCGGTTCCAGGTCGGAAGTTATGTCGATACCGTTATTGATGGCAAACCCTTGCATGAATTTGTAGCCGACACCACACCCCGACAAGTGTTTATAGGGATAGGTTTCTCCTTCTAATTTGGGATTGAGTATAGCTACGGCATCAGGCAATTGGTCATCGGGCATGTGATGGTCGCAGATGATAAAATCGATTCCTTTGCTTTTGGCGTAAGCTATTTTTTCTACGGCTTTGATGCCACAGTCGAGAGCGATGAACAGCGTGATACCGTTTTCGGCGGCATAGTCGATACTTTTGTCGGAAATACCGTATCCCTCTTCATAACGGTCGGGGATATAGTAGTCGAGTCCCGAATAATAGTTTTGTAAAAACTTATATACCAGAGATACGGCAGTCGTCCCGTCTACGTCGTAGTCTCCGTAAATCATAATTTTTTCTTTACTCCCTAATGCACGATTAAGCCTAACTACAGCTTTTTCCATATCTCTCATTAAGAACGGGTCATGGAGATCGGACAGCTGGGGCTTGAAAAACTTCTCCGCTTCGGCGGCAGAAGTAACCCCTCGTTGAGCGAGTAGCTTACAGAGTGCAGGGACCTTTGGATATCGGTCCCCTAATGTCTGGGCTATTTGTTGTTCGTTTGATGTAAGGGGTAAGTAATTCCATTTACTTATCATTTATATGTTTTTTATTTTTTATCTGTCTTAATGCCCCATTATATAATCGAGAAAGATATTTTCGACGATATAACCGGGAAAGTGTACGAGGTAGGATTACCTTAAATTCCTTACCCTCATGAGGCTATCGCGGTGAGAAGGAGATGTATTTTTTACAGACAATCCTTTTACACCTTATTATTGCCGTAAAGTTATAAAAAGACATTCAATGTTGAGCCGTTTTTAGGAATTAAAATTATAAATCTTCAAATTTTTAACCTCCTTCAAACAATGAGTGTAAATAGTGTTATGGCGTTAGTAATAATTCATAGTCCACGACATCTAACCATCGGTCGAATTTTAGTCCCACTTTTTTGAAATGGGATACTTGTTTGAATCCGAGTCTGATGTGGAGTGACTTGCTGGCTGTATTGTCGTCTGTTATGCATGCTATCAATGCGCGATAATTTTTGTTACGGCACTCTTCGATTAATTTTTGCATGAGTAGAGTCCCTATGCCTCTGCCTGTGTATGCGGGAGATAAATAAACGGTTGTTTCTGCTGTATATCGGTAAGCAGCTCTTTCTTTCCATGCATGGGCATAACAGTATCCGACCACTATGCCGTCTGTTTCATAGACAAAATAGGGATATTTCGACGATATTTGCACGATACGTGACAGCATATCTTCTTCGGTTAAAGGTTCGGTTTCGAATGAAATTATGCTGTTTGTGATATATTCGTTATAAATTTTCGTGATTGCTGTGGCATCTTGTGGCTTTACGTCTCTTATCATTGTTTCTCTGTTTTACGATACGGATATATAAAGAATCGGTAAACTGTTATATACGAGGGTTCGTGTTTTATAAGAAAACGAGAAAGGGGCAAAAATTTATTCGCCCCTTTCTCGTTCGATACGATGATTATTGATTGTCTTGTATCATGTGTACATCTACTTGTGGATAAGGGAAGTGCAGCCCGTATTTGTCAAACTGTTTGTAGACTTGTTCGTTAAAGTCGAAGAATACTCCCCAGTAATTCTCGGAAGCTGTCCATACTCGTACGGTTATTTCGATCGCACTATCGGCTAGACTGCTTAGAGCTACAAACGGAGCCGGTTCATCGAATACTCGTTTGTCTGCTGCAAGCAGTTCGAGAATGGCTTTGCGAGCCGTATCGAAATCGTCGCCGTATGCGATGCCTATTTTCCAGTCGACACGTCGGCGTCCCTCTTTGGAATAGTTGTTCAGGCTGCCTGTCGATAATCCGCCGTTGGGTATGATAATCGTTTTGTTATCCGGTGTATTGAGTATGGTATTGAATATCTGTATCTCCTTTACGGTTCCCGAATAACCTTGCGCTTCGATAAAATCTCCGACTTTATAGGGTTTGAACAGAAGTATCATGACCCCTCCTGCGAAGTTTTGAAGCGTACCGCTCAAAGCCATACCGATGGCAAGTCCGGCAGAGGCGAATATGGCTAAGAACGAACTGGTGTTGATGCCGAGTATTCCTATCACGATAACGATGAGGATAAGCATCAAGATGATGCGTATCAAGCTGAGTAGAAAGGTCCGCAGGGACAGTTCGACGTTACGGCGTATGAATGCTTTGGAAATAAAATGATAGATACGGTTGATAATCCACTTCCCGATAAAAAATACAGCCAGTGCGATAGCTATTTTTACCGCTCCGTGTAATATGGCACTGATGGCTTGTTCCATGAATTGCTGGAACGATAGAGACGAAAGTGCCGATAATTTTTGTTGCCACGTTTGGGCGATCTCTTCCGGAGCCGGAACTTCTGGCGTTTGAGCCAGTAAGGATTGTAAAGAATTGAAAATTGACATTATGAATAGAATTAAGAGTTTAATTATTGTCGGGATAGACTCGTTTGTACCAATCGAGGGTCGTATAATATCGGTCGAGGGTCGTGTTTCCTGTTCCTAAAATGTAGCAGCTCAGGCCGCAATGTTTGTAAATGGAGACATCTCCCATGACCGAAGGGGTTGCCGCATGGTAGAGTATGGCTTGGGAGAGGGCTTGTTCCAACCCTGTATTTTCATCGGGAGTAGCGATTTGCGATAGAAAATCTTGTAAGTCGAAACAAATATATGGCGGTTGACGATCGAAATGTTGGATATTGGAAATATCGGGCATGGCATCGTTTCGATGAGCCTCGAAAATTTCATGGATACTATCGGCTAATGCTTCCAATCTATGGCAGTCCGCCAATCCCACGGTAGATGTGCGATATGCTCCGCTTTGAGCATTGTAATAAGTATAGATTGTATTGCAAACATCTTTGAGATCGAGATGATAATCGAATAGTTTTGGAATGGTCAACGAGTAGGGCATTCCGGCTCCCAGAACTTCGGCTGCCGATCCTATATAATAATCGGTCTTGTTTCGTAATTGGTAGGCACATTCTATTCCACCCATGAAACAAACGTCCGTGAGAATGAAGTGGAATTGTTTATCGGGTATAGCTTCTGCCAGCTCGTCTATTTCCATATAATTTTTGCCGTCTTGCCCGAAAGAGCGTGTGGGCAATTCGTACCGTCGAGCCGGTGAAAGAGCTAACGAGGAGTTCCCCGGAGCCCAGCCGGTGCTGTGAGACCAAAGTATCAATCCGTATTCTTTCGCTGGAAATAGTTCTTTCGTTTCGTCGATTACCGAACGCATGACTTCCGTGGTAGCCGAGTTACGGTCCGGGTATTCCTTTATAATCGCTTTTTCAGCCGAACCAGATTCGTTTTTCCTAATCTGTATAAGCTGGGGATTTGTATCGTATCCGTCGCGGTAAATAATGAGATTTCCTCCATTTAGACCTCCCGATGCAGCGACTTGTAACATGTCGTTGATATTTTGCGTATCGAAACGGTATGTCGATCCTAAGTTGTTGTTCGACAACATATAAATCAGTACCGTACGGTTTACAGGTTCTTGCTCCGGTTCATCTTCGTTGGCGCATCCCGAAAACAGAATGACAATTCCTAAGAGGAGAATAATCTGATGGCTGAAAAAAATACTATATATAAATTTATGATTACTCATCATTTGCAAAATTAACAGAAAAATTTAGAATGTCTGTTGCTTTTGATTCGTTTTTGCATATCTAATATGTGAATGTAACGTCTAAACCCGTACCTTTGTTATATAAAATATGGGATATGAAAAATTTTTTGGTTCTCGTTTGTGTGGTAGGGTTACCCTTTTATGTATTGTCACAGTCCTATTATCAATGGGTAGAGAGGGCCGATAGTTGCATCAAGGCGAAAGATTGGGCGGGAGCAGAGTCGGCATTGGTAAGTGCGTTGCGAACCGAGCCCGCGAATGGGCAAAATTCGTTGCTTATGTCCAATTTGGGTACGGTACAACGTTATGCAGGTAATTATGAAGCTGCACTTCGGAGTTATACGAATGGATTGTTGATGACACCTCATTCGGTCACTTTGTTGCGGAATCGGGCGGCTCTTTTTTCCGAAATAGACAGTATAGATCGTGCCTATCAGGATTATAGCCAGATACTGTTAATCGACGATACCGACGAAGATGCGCTGTATCACAGGGGACTGATTGCATTGGAGCGGGGAGATACGATTTCGAGCCGTGCCGATTTTGAACGAATCTTGAAATTGAATCCGGCGAGTGCCAACGGTCGCATAGGTTTTGCTTCGTTGTTGAAAGTGATGGGTTATTATCCCGAAGCCATAGAGGTCTATTCGCAGGTAATTCGGGTAAATCCCGAAAAGGAGATACTCTATGTAGGGCGGGCGGAAGCCTATTTGTTCGCCGGACAATATGCCAAAGCCGATAAAGACATAGAAAAGGCTATCGAGTTGGCTCCCGATGACCCGGTAGTATATGTATTGAGGGCGTTGGGCAAATTGGCGAGGTATGAAAGAGAATCGGCGAAGGCCGATTTGAAACGAGCCGTGGAACTTGGTTATGATTCCAAAGAGGCCGAGCGTTTATTGGAAGAGGAATAGAATCCTTTTTATATTTTTCAGGGACAAGAATAAAGAGAGATTTTTATTCGTTTTGTTGTACCGGCAAAAGAAAATATATACCTTTGTTGTATGATTGGATTGGTACGCCATATTGAGTATTTATTGTTGCATAACGATGATGTTTTTATACCCGGTTTGGGCCGTTTTACAGTTCTCTGTGACGAAGCGAAGATACAATCGGGCGGTACATCGTTTCTCCCACCTGTGAGAAAAGTCGCATTTGAATCCGTTGCGACGGGAGATTCCGGGTTATTGGTTCGTTCGGTTATGCGTGCCGGTTTTATTTCTTGGAACGAGGCGGTTGAGGCTATTGCCGAAGAGGTCGAATCTGTTTATAAACACTTGGAGCAAGGTGGCGATTATGGTTTCGGGCGGTTGGGACGATTGGTCTTAGTCGATGGTAACGTGTGTTTTCAGCCACAGGAAAATAATTCTATCGAGAATCCCCGCTTCGGTTTCTCCCTATTGGAAATAACTCCTCGTGAGGAAGATGCGGAAGATAGGGAGATACCGACGGTTGAAGCCGAAAAAGTTCGTGACCGTGTATATATATCGTTTCATCGTCGTACGGTGCGTGCGGCAGCAGTAGCAGCGGCAATAATTGTGTTTTTATTAATGCTTTCTAAGCCAATCAATACACCCGATACCACTGCCAATTATGCCGGATTATTGTCTGCCGAGTTATTCGGTCAGGCGGATACTACGACCGACGAAGCTGTCGTTAATGATTTTGAATCCGTTTTGGGAATCGATGAAATGCCCGATACGATTGCCGCGGGGGAAGAAAATGTTTTGGAAACCGCTATACACGATATCGAAACAGCGAGAAATACCTACTATATTATAGTGGCTTCGCTTCCGTCAAAACAGATGGCTGAGAAGCAAATCGAGTGTTTTCACCGACAGGGCGTTTCTGCCGATTTACAGATTTATGAGACGGCACGTAAATCACGACTCTATGTAGCATCGTTCGATGATTTTGATGAAGCTCGTCGATACCATTCTCGTTTGGTACAGGAGCAGCCTCTTTTTGCGAATGCATGGATTATGAGGGCGGGAAACTAAGAGAGCCTTTGGGTTACCTCGGGAGAAAAATCTTGTTTTAGTTTCGAATTACCGGATAAGAATGCTTAGTAAAAATCAAATTAAACGCATACAATCGTTAGCTCGAAAGAAAGGACGGAGAGAGGAGGGCTGTTTTATTGCCGAAGGTAATAAACTCGTGGAAGACACACTGTCGGTTTTCGAGTGTGATTTGATATTGGCTACTCCGTCTTGGATTGTTTCGCACGCTCACGAATCGTTGTCTAAGATACAGGAAGTCGACGAACAAGAGATGTCGAAAGTTTCTCAGCTCGTTACGCCGCCCGATGTTTTGGCTGTATATCGCATACCCGAATATCATTTAAATATCGAGACTCTGAAAAAGGAGTTGGTGTTGGCTTTGGATACGGTGCAAGATCCCGGCAATTTGGGAACTATCGTTCGCTTGGCCGATTGGTTCGGTATTCGCCATATCGTTTGTTCCCCCGATACCGCCGATCTTTATAACCCTAAGGTTGTGCAAGCCACTATGGGGGCATTGGCTCGGGTAAAAGTTTATTATAGGTCGTTACCCGATTTTCTCTCTCAGGTGGATTCGTCGGTCGTGTATGGTACATTTCTCGATGGGGAGGATATTTATCATACCTCTTTGACGAAATCGGGGGTAATTGTGATGGGGAACGAAGGAAATGGTATATCGGTCAAGTTGGAACCTTATATTGGGAAAAGGCTGTATATTCCTAATTATCCGGTCGGGCAGCCTACTTCCGAGTCGCTCAATGTGGCGGTTGCAGCAGCGATCACATGTGCTGAGTTTCGTAGGAGGCAAATAGTATAAATAGTATGGCAAAGACAAAATCGGTTTACTTTTGCAATAACTGTGGGGCAGAGTCGCCCAAGTGGATAGGACGTTGTCCCGTTTGTGGCGAGTGGAATACCTATGTGGAAGAGGTAGTGAGCACGAAATCCGCGGCCGGTGGTCGGGGCGAGTTCGGCACGATGGAACAGAGTAAAGTACGTCCTCAACGGATAGACGATATTCAGATCACGGAAGAGTCGCGAATCGATTTGGGAAACGGCGAATTAAACCGAGTATTGGGTGGTGGTCTTGTGCGGGGATCATTGGTGCTGATAGGCGGTGAGCCCGGTATCGGTAAATCGACGTTGATCCTACAAACTGTACTTGCTCTAAAAGGACAGAAGGTATTATATGTATCGGGGGAGGAAAGCGCAAGACAATTGAAATTGAGAGCCGAGCGAATAGGCGGGAACGCTCCCGACTGTTATATCGTGTGCGAGACATCGCTCGAAGATATATTCGTGCATATTCGTAATGTCGCTCCCGATATTGTCGTTATCGATTCCATACAGACGATTGCTACCAGTGCGATGGAGTCTTCACCGGGTAGTGTGGGACAGGTGAGGGAGTGCGCCGCCTCGTTGCTCAAATTTGCGAAACAGACCAATACGCCGGTTCTTCTCGTAGGCCACATTAACAAAGAAGGCAGCATTGCCGGGCCGAAAGTGTTGGAGCACATTGTCGATACAGTATTGCAGTTCGAGGGAGATCGACACTATTTATACCGTATTCTTCGCTCGATAAAAAATCGGTTCGGAAGCACTTCTGAATTGGGTATTTACGAGATGAGGCAAAGCGGGTTACGTGAGGTGAGCAACCCGTCGGAAATGTTATTGACTCAAAATCACGAAGGTTTGAGCGGTGTTGCCATTGCTGTTACGATAGAGGGTATACGCCCTTTCCTTATCGAGACACAGGCGTTGGTCAGTACGGCTGCTTACGGTACGCCGCAACGGTCGGCGACAGGATTCGACCTGCGGCGAATGAATATGTTACTTGCCGTTTTGGAAAAGAGGGTCGGGTTCAAATTGGCACAAAAAGACGTTTTTCTCAATATTGCCGGAGGCATAAAAGTTAATGACCCCGCGATGGATTTGGCCGTAATCAGCGCGATACTTTCTTCCAATATGGATATGGCGATTGAGGCAGGAACTTGTATGACCGGCGAAGTTGGGCTTTCGGGAGAGATACGCCCGGTCAATCGGATAGAACAACGCATTCTTGAAGCCGAAAAATTAGGTTTTAAACGTATGCTTATACCTCAAAATAATCTGAAAGGCTTTGATACTTCCCGATTGGCGATAGAATTAGTTGCTGTCCGTAAGGTCGAGGAGGCCTTCCGGCAACTGTTCGGATAAATAGGATATAGAGAATATGATTCGAGAATTGCAGTTAAGAATTCTGCCCGAACAAGCAGCTTCGGAACAAAGCATAGCAG
>ERZ827126.3123-NODE-3123-length-10341-cov-2.534707_pt1 | contig 10341 bp, 7 predicted proteins | sample MGYA00519780_ERZ827126 | MGnify/ENA primary metagenome ERZ827126 (study PRJEB31778, sample SAMEA3449262) | human gut metagenome | biome: human gut; feature: human-associated habitat; material: faeces | place: United Kingdom | collected 2010/2012 ...
ATCACGATACCCCGTGCGTTCTCGACCGCCCGTACCGAGGCAAGCGAGTGGATGGAAGTACATACGCCGCAAACACGGCCTACGAAAGCCCATACATCCCGGGGATCCCGGTCTTTTACGATATTCTCGATGCCCCGCACCATAGTACCCGAGCTATAAGCGTTCTTGATCGTGCCACCTTCTATTTCAGCCTCTACCCGCAGGTGGCCTTCTATACGGGTAATGGGGTCTATGACAATTCTTTCTGACATGATAGTAGTGTTTTATTAGATCGTAGATTTACTTTCCGGCTCATCATTGTCGATAAGCTCTTTTTTCCGTATGTTAGTTGCTACGGCATGTACGGCGATACCGGCGGCGGTAGCGGCTCCTAGAGCCAGACCGATCTGATCCGCCGTGGCCTCGATACCGAATCCGTGTATATCGGGCATACGTTTATAGAACGGGCTGTTGTCCCAGAAATTCTCCTCGCTGCAACCCAAACAGGGGTGACCGCTCTGGATCGGGTAACTGGTGCCCTCGTTCCATTTGATGATACCGCACGAGTTATAGGTGCTCGGACCTTTGCATCCCACTTTATACAAGCAGTAGCCATGCTTGGCGTTCTCATCGTCGAAGCTCTCCACGAACAAGCCGGCGTCGAAATTCGCACGGCGGTAGCACGTATCATGTACTCGGCGGGAGTAGAACATCTTCGGACGGCCCAATCCGTCCAATTGCGGCATGCGTTCGAAAGTCAACATATAAATAATGACACCCGCCATCACGTCGGCGATCGGAGGACAGCCTTGTACATTAATAATAGGTTTACCTTTGATGACTTTATGAATACCTTTAGCGCCGGTAGGATTCGGGTTCGCCGCTTGCACGCAACCGGCGGAAGCGCAGTTGCCCCAAGCGATGATCGCTTTAGCTCCTGCGGCGGCCTCTTCGGTGATCTGCAAGGCACTCTTGCCGCCTACGCAACAATAAGCCTCGTCCTTGGTAGGTAGCGACCCCTCGATCATCAGTAGATAATTGCCGTAATACTTTTTCATGGTCTCTTCCTTAGCGGCCTCGGCCTGTTCGCCGGCGGCGGCCATCAGCGTCTCGGTATAGTCTAGGGAAATCTTGTCTAACAACAAGGTCGCCACGATCGGGTGGGCGGCACGGATAAACGATTCGGTACAACAGGTACATTCCTGTAGGTGTAGCCAGATGATCGGAAGGCGGGGTTTCGTCTCCAAGGCATTTACTACCTGTGCCACTCCCGAAGCCTCCAATCCCATAAGGGCGGCCATGGTGGTACAGAACTTCAGGAAGTCCCGGCGGGAGATGCCTTTCTGACGGCACTCTTCGTAAACGGACGGTCTTTTATTTTCCATATCTCAGCAATTAAGTATTCTAACAAATACGGGGGAGTTGTTCCCCGCTTAGCATATCGATGATCCGGTAGTTACCGTATAATGTCTTCATCTTGACCCGGGCTTGCTCTCCGCTTTGCTTGGTGATACGACCGATAACGGTCGCTTGCCTGCCCTCCTCGAAACCTCTCATAAGGGGTAACGCTTGTTCCGCACGGCTTTCCGGCAGGATCACAAGAACTAATCCTTCGTTCGCTATATAGAGCGGGTCTAATCCTAGCATCTCGGATGCGGCACGTACCGCTTCAGGAATAGGCAGGGCGTCTTCGTCCAGCAGGATATCCACACCAGCGTCTTGGGCGATCTCGTTGAGGGTTCCGCTTACGCCACCTCGGATCACGTAAGACATGTACCTCTCCTATAGTATGTAACAGCTCAGAAATCATAATGTTTAGCGAAGCGGTATCACTTTTTAGATCCGTCTCGAATCCCAAGCTTTCCCGTGCGGAAAGGATCGTGATACCATGTAGACCAATCGGGCCGCTACAAATGACGACATCGCCGGGAGTGGCTTGGTCTGGGGCGATTCGTATGCCCGGAGGGACGATCCCGATCCCACTGGTGTTGATAAACAATTTATCGCACTTGCCCCGTTCCACCACTTTTGTGTCCCCGGCTACGATCTGTACGCCGGCACGCTCCGCCGCACGTTTCATGGATTGTACGATACGCTGAAGATCTGCTAGAGGCAAGCCCTCTTCCAGTATAAACCCGGCGGTCAGATACAAAGGACGGGCACCGCAACAAGCCAGATCGTTAACGGTCCCGTTGATCGCCAGATCACCGATATCTCCTCCGGGGAAAAAGATCGGGTCTACCACGAAGGAGTCGGTAGAGTAGGCCAGTCGCCCTTCTTCCATAAGAAACACGCATCCGTCATGATCCTGCTCCAATAATGGGTTCCGGAAAGCCGGATAAAATACTTGGCTGATCAGTTGGTGTGTCATGCGTCCTCCCCCTCCGTGCGCCAGTAGCACACGGTCTGAGTCGGTAAAAGGAATCGGGCAATTCAAGTGTATATCCATATCTTTCTATTTATATCTATAATAAGCGGCACAAACCCCTTCCGAGGAGACCATCGGGGCTCCCAGCGGATGGGTGGGATGGCAGGCCTTCCCGAAATGGGGACAGTCCGAGGGGTGTCTCAAACCTCTCATAATCAGTCCGGCGATACATTCGGATGCGATCTGGTTTTCTTCCGGACACAATTGAAATCTCATTCGGGAGGAATATCTTTTATATTCGGATCGAAGTTGAAGCCCGCTGGAGGGGATGATTCCGATGCCCCGCCAGTCTTGGTCGCAAGGTTCCAGCATCTCGTCCATAAGTTGGCGGGCGGCGGCATTCCCTTGTTCGGGGACGGCCCGTTTGTAAGCGTTCTCTACCTCATAACTTCCGGCTTCCAACTGGGAGACACAGCGGTAGATACCATATAATAGATCTACCGGCTCGAATCCGGTGACGACCATCGGGATTTTATATCGGGCGGTTAATCGGTGATAGGCCCTGTTGCCTGTGATGGCGCAGACATGTCCGGCTGTCAGGAAACCGTCTACTTTACTTTCCGGATCGGATAAGATAGCCTCGATAGCGGGTGGTACCGTGAATAGGGAAGTCAATATGGAAAAGTTCGGAAGTCCTCGGCGTATGGCCTCTTTCAAAGCCATGAGGTGAACAGGTGCGGTCGTCTCAAAACCAATTGCGAAGAATACGATTTCCTTATCCGGGTTCTCCTCGGCCAGTGATAGGGCATCCAAGGGCGTATATAGCATACGGATATCCGCTCCTCTCGCTTTTACGCTCAATAAATCCTCCTTACTTCCCGGAACTCGCATCATATCCCCGAAAGAGGCTAAGATCACATTCGGCTGTGTCGCCAACTTCAAGGCGTAGTCGATTGTCTCGACCGGTGTTACACAGACCGGGCAACCCGGCCCATGGAGCAGTTGAAGATCCGGCGGCAACATCTCTTCCAGCCGATAACGGGCGATAGCATGTGTTTGCCCGCCACAAATCTCCATGATATACCAAGGTCGTGTCACCTTTTTGCGGATGGCCTCCAGAAGAGTTTGTACCTTCTCGTTGCTTCTATATTCGTCTACGAAACGCACTTTTGTAATTCTTTAAGGTCTTTCAGTGTTTCCTCCGCTTCTTTCTCATCTACAACAGATATAGCGATCCCTGCGTGAGTGAGGATATAATCCCCCTGTTTCACATCCACCCATTCAATACATATATTCTTTAGGATGCCTCCGAAATCAACTTTAGCCATGGTCATTTCGGGGATGCTTCGATCGATTGAGATAATCTTTCCGGGTACCGCTAAACACATATCGTTTCAATTTATTTAGTAACCTCAAAGATACTTAATATGTTTAAGAGGGAAAGATAAAATTGATAAATATTATTTATAAGATGATAGGTAATATCTCTTTAGTAAATACGATAGTCGATTCGTGTCTGATTAGACATTTATTCCTATATTTGTGCTATGGCGAAGAATAAAGTATATGCGTTGATTATTCAAGGCTTGGTTCAAGGGGTTGGTTTTCGCCCTTTTATCTACCGGATCGCTAAAGATCTGGGGATGAAAGGTTGTGTGGAGAATATGAATAATGGAGTACGTATATTGGTTGCCGCTACTCCGGATGATCGGGATTTGCTGATAAGTCGTATACGGACCGAGCATCCTCGTGTCGCTTATATCCATCGGATCTCCTATACATCTACGGAAATGGATGAAGATGATTTTGACGATTTTACGATTACGCCCAACCATTCAGAATCGGATGAGGTCACGCAGGTCTCCCCGGATATCGCTGTTTGTGCGGATTGTATGCGAGACCGGACTACGCAACCCCATCGAATCGGATATCCTTTTATTAATTGTACGCATTGTGGCCCTCGCTTCTCTATTATCCGGGACCTTCCTTACGACCGTTCGCAGACAACGATGGGCGGTTTCCTTATGTGTCCCGATTGTGAGAAAGAATATACGAATGTTATCGATCGCCGTTTCCATGCCCAACCGGTCGCTTGCAATCATTGTGGCCCGACTTATTACGCGACTTATAACGAGGAGACTTATATCGATTATGAGACCTTATTGAAACTTACCTCTCGTCTATTGCTTGGTGGAGAGGTTATTGCGGCTAAAGGAATCGGAGGCTATCATTTGATTTGTGATGCCTCGAACGAGAGAGCGGTTGCCCGTCTGCGAGAGATAAAGCAGCGGGATACCAAACCATTCGCTGTTATGTTCCGTGATCTGGAACATCTGCAAGTCTATACGGTAACGGAGCCGATGGAGGAGCGATGCCTCGTCTCTTGGCGCCGTCCGATCGTACTGCTGAGGCAACGGAGCCGGTTAGCTTCCGGAATCAATCCGGGCATGCATACGCTAGGATGTATGTTGTCTTATATGCCGATTCATTACGATTGGTTTGCTCGTACAGGGATACCTGCGTTGGTAATGACCAGCGGGAATCTAAGCGATTTGCCGATAGCGATCACCCCGGAGGATGCGGAGGCGCAATTAGCGGGAAAGGTAGCGATCCTCTTGCATCATAATCGCCCGATCCATAACCGGGTAGATGATTCTGTATTGCAGGTCTGCGGAGGACAACCTTGCTTGATCCGTCGTTCCCGGGGCTATGTGCCGGAACCCTTTTTCACGGATACAAATGTGGAGGGGATCATGGCTTTCGGTGCGGAGAAAGTGAACACGTTCGCTTTGGGGAAAGGAGAGACGATCCTGCAAAGTCAATATATTGGCGACTTAAAGAACTGGGAGACTTTCCGGTTCTATACGGAATCTATGGAGCGGTTTCGTCATTTGTTTCGTTTCAATCCCCAGCGATTGGTTTGTGACCTGCATCCGGATTATCTTTCCAGCCAAGAGGCGGAACGTATCTCGAAATCTCTTTCCTTACCTTTATTAAAGGTACAACATCATCATGCTCATGCCGCTGCTTGTATGTTGGAGCATGGATTGAATGAGCCGGTTCTCGCTATCGTGATGGATGGGACAGGTCTGGGTGATGATGGTAAGGTTTGGGGAGGCGAGTTCTTCTTTTGTGACCGAGCGAAATACCGTCGCCTTTCCCATTTTGAGTATGTCCCGTTACCGGGAGGCGACAAGGCGGCTGAGGAGCCATGGCGAATGGTTGTCGCCTATTTGTGGCATTATTTCAAGGACGAACCGTCGGGTATTCCTTATCCGGCCGATTTCGTGGAACGCATAGGCACGGAAAGGATCGCTATGCTTGAACGAATGATGGAGAAAGGTGTGAATACACCCTATACATCCAGCGCTGGCCGGCTGTTTGATGCGGTAGCTTCTTTATTGGGGATTTGTGATGTCTCCAGCCACCAAGCGGAGGCTCCGGTCTTATTGGAGCAGGCGGCGATGGGAGAGAGGAACGCTTATGCGTATCCAGTCTCGGCGGAGGGAGAGGAAATCTCTTTTTATTCTTTGTTTGAGGCATTATTGCATGATAAGACGAACGAGGTCCCGGTGAGCTTGATATCCGCCCGTTTCCATACGACATTGGCTTCCTTGTTTGTGCAGAAAGCCCGCTTGTTGATTAAACGGACGAAAGCGACACAAGTGGTTATCTCGGGAGGATGTTTCCAGAATAAATTATTGACGGAGTCGATGAGGAGACAGTTCATCATGGCTGGGGTCCCCGTCTATATTCCGTCTCGTATACCTTGTAACGATGGGGGGATAGCCGTGGGGCAATTAACGATCGCCTCGGTGACTCCCTTTTAAAAGAGATCAGATATGCATGAGTTGTCTATAGCCCGTAGCATCGTGGAGCTGGTCGAGGAACAAGCGGATAACCGGGGAGCCTCGGTGGTCGAAGAGTTGGAGTTAGAGATAGGACATTTGTCCGGCGTAGAGATCCAAACCTTAGAGTTCGCATTGGATAGCGCCATAAAAGGTAGCAAGCTGGAAAAGGCCCGGATTATCCGTCATTATATTGAGGGGGAAGGACAGTGTAGCGACTGTGAGACCATTTTCCCAATGAACGCCTTGTTTTCCCCTTGTCCCCATTGTGGCTCCTATTTAGTTAAAATCCTTAAAGGGAAGGAACTTCGGGTGAAGTCGATTGTTATTAAAAAGGAATGATATATTAATGAAATAAAAACTTAAATACTATGTGCGGAACTTGCGGATGCGGAGAGCATCATCACCATCACGATCATACGCATGAGCATTCTCATGGCCATGAACATCATCACCATCCTGATGAAGGGATCGTAATCAATCTGGAACAAGATATACTTCAACGTAACAACTTATTGGCGGAGCGAAACCGGGGATATTTCGAGGCTAAGAACCTGTTCTGCCTGAACTTGATGAGTTCGCCCGGATCCGGTAAGACAACCTTGCTGGAAGAGACGATCCGCCGTTTGAAAGCGAAGCGATCGATCTATGTGATAGAAGGCGATCAACAAACCTCAAACGATGCCGACCGTATAGCGGCGTTGGAGATTCCCGTGTTTCAGGTAAATACCGGTACCGGCTGTCATTTGGAAGCCGACATGGTCAATCATGCCGTTAAGCATCTGAATCCGAAGGAGGGAGCGATCCTTTTTATAGAGAATGTCGGCAATCTGGTCTGTCCGGCCATGTTCGATCTCGGAGAGTCCAAGAAAGTCGTTATCGTGAGTACGACGGAGGGAGATGATAAACCGTTGAAATACCCACATATCTTTCAGGAGGCAGATATCTGCGTAATCAACAAGATTGATCTGGCTCCTTATCTGAATACAAAAGTGGAAGTGCTTCGGGAAAACGCCTTGAAGGTAAATCACCGTCTCCAGATATTCGAGGTATCCGCCACGAAAGGAGACGAGATGGATGCATGGTGTGACTGGTTGCAGACAGAGAGTGCAAAGTGTAAATAAATACCCCGGGTTTTAATGAATAAATGGAGAAAAAAACTATATTTGCTCCCATTCATTGAATCTAACTAATCAAAATGTTATGATTAACCGAGAATTGATTAATCCTCAAAGCATCGTAGTGGTGGGAGGTTCCAACAACGTACATAAACCGGGCGGTCGTATCGTGCGAAACCTGTTGGATGGAAAATATAAAGGAGAATTATGTGTGGTAAACGCCAAGGAGACAGACGTGCAAGGCGTCAAGTCTTATCCTTCTGTACATGATATCCCGGAGACGGAGTTGGCGATCATCTCGATTCCGAGTAAATCGTGCCCCGAGGTGATGGAAGTGCTGGCCCGGCAAAAGGGGGTAAAAGCTTTTATCGTGATCTCAGCCGGTTTCGGCGAGGAGACACACGAAGGCGGTATCTTGGAACAACAGATGCTGGATGTCGTGAATGAGGCGGGAGCCTCCTTGATCGGCCCGAACTGTATCGGGTTGATGAATATGAATTATCATGGCGTGTTTACGCAACCGATACCGGAATTCCATCCCGATGGCGTGGATTTCATCTCTAGCTCCGGCGGTACGGCCTTGTTCATTATCGAGTCGGCGCTGACAAAAGGGCTGCGTTTCTCTTCTGTTTGGTCGGTTGGAAACTCCAAGCAGAATGGAGTAGAGGATATCCTTGAATATATGGATCGGAACTTTGATCCGGTATTGGATTCCAAGATCAAGATGTTGTATATCGAGCAAATCAAGCAACCGGATAAATTGTTGTATCATGCGTCTTCCTTGATACGTAAGGGATGCAAGATCGCCGCTATCAAGGCGGGAAGTACGGAGTCGGGAAAGCGAGCTGCCTCTTCGCATACGGGCGCTATCGCTAGTTCGGACTCTGCCGTGGAGGCTTTGTTCCGTAAGGCGGGTATCGTGCGTTGTTTTAGCCGTGAGGAATTGACTACCGTGGCGAGTATCTTTACCTTGAAAGACGTGAAAGGGAAGAATTGTGCGATCGTGACACATGCCGGAGGGCCTGCGGTAATGCTGGCGGACGCCTTATCCAAGGGGCGTTTGAATGTCCCTAGTTTGGAAGGCCCTATCGCTGATGAGTTGAAATCCAAACTGTATCCGGGTGCCGCTGTCGGTAATCCGATTGATATTATCGGTACGGGGACACCGGAACATCTGGCTACAGCCATCGATTTCTGTGAGAATCGTTTCGATAATGTGGATTTGATGATGGTCATCTTCGGTAGTCCCGGTTTGGTAAAACTTTATGATACCTACGAGGTACTTCATAAAAAGATGGAAGAGTGCAAGAAGCCGATCTTCCCGATATTACCGTCTATCGTAACGGCCGGACCGGAGGTGAAGAGCTTTGTCAAGAAAGGCCATGTGAACTTCTCGGACGAGGTGACATTGGGTACTGCCCTTTCACGGGTGATCAATACGCCGAAACCGATGAGCACGGATATCCAGCTATATGGCGTGGATGTACCGGAAGTTCGTCGTATCATAGATCGGTTGCCGGGTAGCGGTTATTTAAATCCGGAGGAAGTGCGTACATTGTTGCGTGCCGCTAATATCCCGTTAGTGGAGGAATATGCTTCGGATGATAGGGATGCGTTGCTGGCTTTTGCCAAGAAGGTGAAATATCCGGTGGTAGCCAAGGTTGTAGGGCCTGTGCATAAGAGCGATATCGGTGGTGTGGCCTTGAATATCCGTGGAGAAGAGCATTTATTGTTCGAGTATGAACGTATGATGCGTCTGCCGGGTGTTACGGGCATCATGGTACAACCGATGTTGAAAGGACAGGAATTATTCTTGGGAGCTAAATATGAGGATCGTTTCGGCCATGTGGTACTTTGCGGGTTGGGTGGAATCTTCGTGGAGGTATTGAAAGATGTGTCTTATGGTTTGGCTCCGTTGTCATACGATGAGACTTATTCAATGATTCGTTCTTTGAGAGGGTATCCGATCATTAAAGGTACACGTGGGCAAAAGGGTATCGACGAGCAACAATATGCGGACATTATCGTTCGCCTCTCTACCTTATTGCGTTTTGCCAGCGAGATAAAGGAAATGGATATAAATCCGTTGGTGGCTACGGATAGAGGCTTGTTCGCTGTAGACGCCCGTATCCGTATAGAGAAATAAAAAAACAAGCTCCTTTCACTACTGAATGCTAATATACTTAGCAGAGGTGAAAGGAGCTTTTCTTATTTTTTAGTCTTCTTCTTTTTCTTATCGGGAAGATACTCTTTCAGAAAGCGTTTGAAGCTACTTAACGATACATTGTATTTCTCCGCTATCTGAGCGTAAGTCAAGCTCGGGTCTTTCAAGTCTTTCTCGATTTGTTCCTTATAAGGCTCCAAGCGTCCCATTTGTTGACTACCTTTCGGACGGCCCAGCACCACACCTTTACTTCTGATCAAGGCAAGGGCTTCCTTCGTACGGATAGAGACCAGCTTTCGCTCGATCTCAGAGACCAGACCGAAGGTAAAGGCCAAAGTCTTACTGTCGATATTATCCTCGAACACATATCCGTCGCTTACGCTACGGAGCGTTACCTTTCGCTCTATACAAAGCAAAATGATATGGATGATCTCGATCATCTTACGGCTCACACGGGATATATCGGACACAAGTATCTCATCCCCGGGACTTAAAGATTTGACAATACTTTCCAGTCTGCGGTTCGCACGAGGACTATTTCCCACCTCTTTAGCCCACTTCCCGATCTCTATCTTCTGAGATTCTGCAAATTCCCGGATCACAGCTTCTTGGACCTCGGAGTTTTGCTTATTGTTATATGTTCGGATAAAAGCAATTGTCATAATGTATATATTTAATTATCTCCTTTTAATAACAGATCGACTTACGATAAGTTCAAATATGACAAATATATGAAACACTTTAATTCGGTTGGCTTAAAAACAAAAAAACCAACTAATAAATTTATTAGTTGGCTCTTTGCGGAAGCGGGGGGATTCGAACCCCCGGTACCCTTACGAGTACGTCAGTTTAGCAAACTGGTGG
>ERZ827126.3129-NODE-3129-length-10325-cov-3.265433_pt1 | contig 10325 bp, 7 predicted proteins | sample MGYA00519780_ERZ827126 | MGnify/ENA primary metagenome ERZ827126 (study PRJEB31778, sample SAMEA3449262) | human gut metagenome | biome: human gut; feature: human-associated habitat; material: faeces | place: United Kingdom | collected 2010/2012 ...
CAAATGAGCCAAACTACAAAGATCTGCTAGTTCTCGGTGTTTCCCCGGAAGATGCTCCGGATCAGCCGGAATATGTAACCATGACGTTTGAAGCCGGTGTTCCGAAAACACTGAACGGAAAAGCAATGAAAGTTTCTGAGATCATCACCGAGCTGAATGCACTGGGTGGAAAACATGGTATCGGTATCATCGATATCGTAGAAAACCGTGTCGTTGGTATGAAATCTCGTGGTGTATACGAAACTCCTGGCGGAACTATCCTGATGGAAGCTCACGATCAGCTGGAAGAACTGATTCTGGATCGTGAAACCATGGAAACTAAGAAAAAACTGGGCAGCCAGTTCGCACAGGTTGTATACGAAGGAAAATGGTTCACACCACTGCGTGAAGCGATCCAGGCTTTCGTAGAATCCACACAGAAATATGTAACCGGTGAAGTAAAATTCAAACTGTACAAAGGCAACATCATCAAAGCCGGTACAACTTCTCCATATAGCCTGTACAACGAGTCTCTGGCATCCTTCACAACCGGTGATATGTATGATCACCACGATGCTGACGGATTCATCACTCTGTTCGGACTTCCGCTGAAGGTTCGTGCACTGATGATGCAGGAAGTAAAAAACAATAATAAATAATGCAAAACAGTTATCCCCGGCAGAATGATTTCTGCCGGGGATTTTTTTTATCTTTGTCTGTGGTTTTCAGGATTTTCTCGTTACCACACTTATTTCTATTTTTACTCGTTCTCTTCCACATACTTCTGAATATTCGAAGCATTTACATATTTCTTTGTCTCGTCTCCTTCGATGACTACCAGTGTCGGTGCCTGCATGATGCCGTATCTTGATACCAGTTCCGGGTTTTTCTCGGCATCGATCAGCTGATACTCTTCTTCCGCTTCTGCAAGCATCTGTTTCGCAATCTTACAGTTCGGACAGGTACTTGTGGTGAACAGATATTTCACACTGTCCGGATGCTGGATCTTCACATCGTCTTTTGTCATAGTTACCATCGTTCTGGTAGGATGTTTTCCGCCCATCACCGGCCGCTCCTCTTTCACTGCTTCCACCGGTTTTTCTGCCGGTGCACCGGAGTGAAGGATATCATACACGGTTCTGTTCTTGTATTCCTGCGCTTTTCCGTCATTCCAGTTCTGTACCGGACGGTAATATCCTGTAATTCGACTGTAGACCTCTGCCTTCTTGCCACAGGTCGGACAAGTGAAATGTTCTCCCGCAATATAACCATGTTCTTTACATACCGAATAAGTCGGTGACAGGGTATAATAAGGCAGACGATAATTTTCTGCAATCTTTCTTACCAGTGTGGCTGCCGCCTTCCAGTCCGGAAGTTTTTCTCCCAGAAACGCATGAAAGACCGTACCGGACGTATACAGGGTCTGCAGTTCATCCTGCACATCCAATGCATCAAAGATATCAGAAGTATAGTCTACCGGCAGGTGAGAGCTGTTGGTATAGTACGGGGTATCTCCTTCATGACCTGCAGTAATAATATCCGGATAATGTTTCTTATCATGTTTTGCCAGACGATATGCGGTGGATTCTGCCGGTGTTGCTTCCAGGTTATACAGTTCTCCGTATTCTTCCTGATAATCGGACAACCGTTCTCTCATATGATTCAGAACATCTTTTGTAAACTTCTGTGTCTTCTCATCAGCCATGTCTGCACGAAGCCATCTTGCATTCAGTCCTGCTTCATTCATGCCAACCAGACCGATGGTGGAAAAATGATTGTCAAAGCTTCCCAGATAGCGCTTGGTATACGGATACAGCCCCTCATCCAGCAGTTTTCCGATCACTTCTCTCTTGATATGCAGGGAACGTGCGGAAATATCCATCAGGCGGTCCAGACGCTGATAAAATTCATCCTCATCCTGAGACAGATAAGCGATCCGTGGCATATTGATGGTTACCACGCCCACAGAACCGGTGCTTTCGCCGGAACCGAAGTATCCTCCGGTCTTTTTACGCAGTTCTCGCAGATCCAGACGCAGACGACAGCACATACTTCTTACATCGCTTGGCTGCATATCGCTGTTAATATAGTTGGAAAAATACGGAGTTCCGTATTTGGATGTCATCTCAAAGAGCAGACGGTTGTTTTCTGTATCGGACCAGTCAAATTCTTTTGTGATGGAGTAAGTCGGAATCGGATACTGGAAGCCTCTGCCATTGGCATCTCCTTCGATCATGGTCTCGATAAACGCCTTGTTGACCATATCCATCTCCTGTTTACAGTCTTTATACTTAAAGCCCATCTCTTTTCCGCCAACGATTGCCGGAAGTTCTGCCAGATCATCCGGTACAGTCCAGTCCAGTGTGATATTGGAAAATGGAGCCTGTGTTCCCCAGCGACTTGGTGTGTTCACACCATAGATAAAGGCTTCGATACATTTTTTCACTTCCGGATAAGTCAGATGGTCTGTCTTTACGAAAGGTGCCAGATAAGTATCAAAAGAAGAAAATGCCTGTGCACCTGCCCATTCATTCTGCATGATGCCAAGGAAATTGACCATCTGGTTACACAGAACACTCAGGTGTTTCGCCGGAGCAGAAGTAATCTTGCCTTCTATTCCGCCTAATCCTTCTTTAATCAGCTGTTTTAATGACCAGCCGGCACAATATCCGGTCAGCATGGAAAGATCGTGAATATGGATATCTGCGTTTCGGTGCGCATCTGCAATCTCTTTGTCATAGATTTCAGACAACCAGTAATTTGCCGTTACCGCTCCGGAATTGCTTAAGATCAGTCCGCCTACGGAATAGGTAACCGTAGAATTTTCTTTTACACGCCAGTCTTCTACTTTCACATAACTGTTTACGATTTCTTTATAATCCAGGATCGTGGACTTCATATTTCTTACTTTTTCTCTCTGCTTGCGATACAGGATATAGGCTTTCGCCACCTCAGAATATCCGCACTGGATCAGCACATTTTCCACGCTGTCCTGAATATCCTCCACGGATACCTGATCTTTTTTTATCTTTTTCTGGAAATCTGCGGTTACCCGTAGTCCCAGCATCTCCATCATATCCGGTGTATACTGTTTTTCCTGTGCCTGGAAAGCTTTCTCGATCGCCTGGGTAATCTTACTCAGCTGAAATGCTGCAACTTCTCCATCACGTTTTATCACATTAAACATTATTCCATCCTCTTTTCCTGTTGCTTTTACAGGCTGTATTTTATACGTTCACCTGCTTTTTGACCCTCTCGCAATTATTCCTTTACGGATGTGTCGATTACTATAGTAGCAAACCAATTATCCTCTGTCAATACAAAAAACTACCATATATTGTGTCTCATTTTCTACTTGCACAATATATGGTATGAATCTTATGTAACCTTATAAAGAGGGAAAAGCACCTTACTATAAGGGTTTGCCCTCTTTTTTCTTCTTTTCTCAGATCTGACTGTAAACCTCCATCGGCACATAAGCCTTCACAGAAATTCCTTCTGCCAGAAATTCTTCCTGCACCACCTGTCCATATTTTCGGATCCTGGCAATACTTCCTGCCTGATCATACGGAACCAGACGTTCAATATAAATCTGTCCTTCCCGCAAAACATCCGCAAGAAGTTCTTTCAGTTCCTCAAGTCCCTGTCCATTCTTTGCCGAAATCTGAAGTACATGATCGGCCTGAAAATCTCTCAGCTGTTCTTTATCCGTACACAGATCCTGTTTGTTAAACAGAGTGATCATTTTCTTATCCGACACCCCCAGCTGGCGCAATGTATCATAAACTACCTGCATATGTTCATCCATCTGGGGATTGGAAGCGTCTACCACATGGAGGATCATATCTGCATATTTGGCTTCCTCCAATGTACTTTTAAATGCCTCGATCAGATGATGCGGCAGTTTTCGAATAAATCCTACCGTATCTGTCAGAAGAATCTGCTGTTTGCCCGGAAGATCCAGCGCCCTTGTCGTTGGATCCAGCGTGGCAAATAACTGGTTTTCCTCAAGAACCCCTGCCTGCGTCATTGTATTGAGCAGTGTGGATTTTCCTGCGTTAGTATATCCCACGATTGCCGCCACCTTCACCCGACTCTTATCCCGCTGGCTGCGGATCAGTTCCCTGTGCTTCTGCACCTGCTCCAGCTGTTCTTTCAGCTGACCGATCCGGCTGTGGATCAGTCGACGGTCCATCTCCAGCTTTTTCTCACCCGGACCACGGGTACCAATGCCACCTCCGAGACGGGACAGCGAGGCACGCATACCGACCAGTCTTGCCGCCCGGTACTTTAATTGTGCAAGTTCTACCTGGATCTTTCCTTCGCTGGTCTTTGCACGCTGCGCAAAGATGTCCAGAATCACCATGGTTCTGTCCATCACCTTACATTCCAGTTCCTGCTCCAGATTATTTAGCTGTGCCGGTGAGAGTTCATCATCACAGATCACACCAGTGGCATCCAAATCATACAACAACTCTTTCAGTTCTTCCAGCTTTCCTTTTCCCAGATAGGTTGCCGGATGAATGGTCTCTCTGCTTTGCATGATCGTCCCAACAGTTACGGCCCCGGCTGTCTCAGCCAGTTCTCTCAGTTCATATAAAGATTGTACGGTATCATCAGACTCATATGTCTGTACGCCTGCCAGAATCACCCGTTCCAGCTGTTCCCCCATCTCATACATGCTTTTTCCTCCTATCTTGTAGAAAGAAACTCGTTCTCCCGAAGAGCCGCCTCATCTTCCGGATACTGTTCCAGATATATCTTCATCTTTTCTTTTGCTGTAGCAAAATCCCGTTTATATTCATAGGCCACAATTTCATTATAAAGCAGACCCTGTTCGTCCTCTTTGGAATTTTCCTTCAGACCCTGTGCGATATTCTCCAGTGCGCTATCATATGCACCATCATAAATATCACACATTGCCAGTCCGTTATAGGCCTTGGCACCCTGCTCACTCTTTTGCAGATATTCCTGATACATGGATCTGGCACTTGCCGGATCTTCCATCTCCAGATATACCCGGCCCAAAAGCAGCATGGCATCCTCATATCCCTGTTCCATCGCTGTTTTCAATTCATCTCTGGCTGCCTCATAATTTTTTTCATATTCGTAGATTCTTCCTCTGTGATAGCAATCTTCTCCGTCCTGAGGTTCTAACTCCAGAGCCATCTTCAGATAGGCATCACCATCTACTGCCTTGTTGTGATCCACATAAATCTGATAAATATTGATATACAGATTATAATCTTCACAGCCTTCCAGTGCTCTCTGAAAGTCTTTTTCGGCATTTTTATAATCTTCCATGGAAATATATGCCTTTCCTCTCAGAAAAAATGCCTGTTCGTCTTCCCCTGCCTTCAGTATCTCGCTGTACACTTCAATCGCTTTATCTACCTCACCATAATCCATGCGTGCCTGGGCAAGATAAAACTGTACATCTTTTTTAAATTCCTTATCCGGATCATCCATATTGTTCAGACTTCTCGAAAAAGCAGCAATCGCCTCCGGATAGGCCTTTTCTGAATAATAGGCAATTCCTTCTGCCCGGTAACTTTCTGCCAGTCTGCTGTTTTGATCGATTACCTGCTGAAATTCGTTTACTGCAGTAGTGTAATCTTTTTTTTCCATAGCCGCCCAGCCGCTTTCATAATGTTGTGCCGCATTATTTTTCCCACAGCCGCAGAACACCATCAGCGCACATCCAACCGCCAGTACCTCTTTTCTCATGACAAAATCAGTCCCTCTTTGTCCATCACTTCAATCACGCGCTGTACCATTTCACGACAGATCGCATCTTTTTTCGCTTCTACCATAACACGAATGACCGGTTCAGTGCCACTCTCCCGCACAAGAATTCTTCCGTCTTCTCCTAATTCTTTCTCCACCGAGGCAACTGCCTTCTTTACTTCTTCGTTGTTTCTTGCAGCTGTTTTATTGGCAACACGAACATTTTCCAGAAGCTGAGGATAAATGGAAACTTCTGATGCAAGAGTATTTAATAACTGTTTTTTTTCAATAATAACTTCCATCAGCATCAAAGATGTCAGGATACCATCTCCGGTAGTAGCATGTTTGCTGAAAATAATATGTCCGGACTGTTCACCGCCGAGACTGTGTCCGTTTGCCATCATGTTTTCACAGACATATTTATCTCCTACTGCTGTTTTTTCGTACCGGATACCTTCCCTGTCACAGGCTTTATAAAGACCAAGATTAGACATAATCGTAGTGACGATCGTATTATTTTCCAGTTTTCCGGTCTCTTTCATATATTTTCCACAGATATACAGGATCAGATCTCCGTCGACTACATTTCCCAGATGATCCACAGCGATACACCGATCCGCATCTCCGTCATATGCAAATCCCACATCCAGATGTTTTTCTTTGACAAATTGCTGCAGCACTTCGATATGTGTTGATCCGCAGTTCGTATTGATGTTCGTTCCATCCGGCTCATTATTGATGACATAGGTTTTTGCTCCCAGTGCATCAAACACACTCTTGGCTACCGAGGAAGCGCTTCCATTAGAACAGTCCAGTCCTACTCTGTAGTTTTTGAACGAACGGGTAGGAATGGAAATCAGATAACCGATGTACCGGTTTCGTCCGGCCGCAAAATCCACCGTCCGACCAATCTTTTCTTTTGTTGCAAACGGAATCTTCGGAACATCATCATCAATATATCCTTCAATCATAGCTTCCACTTCCGCATCCATCTTTTGCCCGTTTCCACCAATGATCTTGATGCCGTTATCATAAAATGGATTGTGACTGGCAGAAATCATAATTCCACAGTCAAAATTTTCCGTCCGCACTACATAGGAAACGCTTGGTGTGGTGGTTACATGAAGCAGATACGCATCCGCACCGGAAGCAGTCAGTCCTGCAACCAGAGAATACTCAAACATGTAGCTGCTTCTTCTTGTATCTTTTCCGATCACAATCTGTGCTTTGTGTTCTCTTCCGTAATACCATCCAAGGAATCTTCCTACTTTATAAGCATGTTCCACAGTCAGATCCACATTCGCTTCTCCACGAAAACCATCGGTACCAAAATATTTTCCCATGATGTTTCCTCCGATCCTTTTATTTACATATTTTGTTTATTGGTTCATTTTTGCCAGCTTGGCTGTCTGGTCTGCTGCGATCAGGCTGTCAATGATCTCATCAAGATCACCATTTAAGATTGTATCCAGACGATGCAGGGTCAGTTTGATTCTGTGATCTGTCACACGGCCCTGCGGAAAGTTATAGGTACGGATCTTCTCGGAACGGTCTCCCGTACCTACCTGGCTTCTTCTTGCTTCCGCTTCTTCGTCATGACGTTTCTGCAACTCCATATCATACAGACGGGAGCGCAGAACACGCAGTGCCTTATCTCTGTTTTTAAGCTGTGATTTTTCATCCTGGCAGGAAATTACAATACCGGTCGGGATATGAGTCAGACGTACCGCGGAGTCTGTGGTGTTGACACACTGTCCACCGTTACCGGATGCACGGAATACATCAAACTTACAGTCATTCAGATCCAGCTGGAAATCAATTTCTTCTGCTTCCGGCATGATTGCTACAGTAATCGTAGAAGTATGGATACGTCCACCGGACTCCGTCTCCGGTACACGCTGTACACGGTGCACACCACTTTCGTACTTCAGACGGGAATATGCTCCTGCACCATTGATCATAAAAGTAACTTCCTTGAAACCGCCGATTCCGTTTTCATTCAGAGACATCAGCTCGGTTTTCCATCTGCGGGACTCTGCATATTTTACATACATACGATAGATTTCAGCGGCAAATAAAGCAGCCTCGTCACCACCGGCTCCGGCGCGTATCTCAACGATAACATTTTTACTGTCATTCGGATCTTTAGGCAACAACAGGATCTTCAGTTCTGTCTCCAGTTCTTCAATTCTGCTTTTTGCATCTGCCAGCTCTTCTTTCAGCATCTCACGCATCTCTTCGTCAGATTCTTCATCCAGCATCATCAGACTCTCTTCCACCGTCTGCTGACACGCTTTATATTCTTTGTATGCATCCACAATTGGCCGCAGTTCGCTCTGTTCCTTCATCAGCTTCTGAAAACGTGCAGGATCATTTGCAACTCCCGGCTCGTTTAATTCACTTAAAATTTCTTCCAGACGAACCAGCAGATCTTCTAATTTATCAAACATTTCTCTTCCTCCTGGTATATTTCATAACTGTTCAGTACCTTCACAGTTACGATTCAAAATGCATTCCAATTATTGTTTTTCTGTCCAATGGCTACCCGGTCAAGTCCTGCCAGATCTTTGATGATCTTTACCTGTCCATAACCGGCTTCTGTCATCATCTCTTTCAGTGCCTCTCCCTGATCATATCCGATTTCAAAGCAGAGCCATCCGCCCTGTTCCAGATATTCACCTGCCTGCGCCACAATCTTCCGGTAAAAATATAACCCGTCTTCCATCCCGTCAAGTGCCAGTATCGGCTCATGATCCCGTACCTCCGGCATCAGTCCCTCCAGTTCTTTCGTGGCAATATACGGTGGATTCGACACGATCACATCATAAACTCCCTCAACATCCGAAAACAGATCACTCTCTCTGAAATCCGCTGTGAGTCCCATCCTGTTTCTGTTTGCAATTGCAACCTGCAGTGCATCTTTGGAAATATCTACACCTGTTGCCGCGCTGATCCTGCCCTTACATTCTTCCAGCAAGCTCAGCAAAATACAGCCGCTTCCGGTACATACATCTAATAACCGACATCCCGGCATAATATGTTTTATTGTCTCCTCCACCAGAACTTCCGTATCAAATCGTGGAATCAGCACACTGGAATTAACCAGAAATTCATACCCCATAAACCAGGCTTTTCCGGTCAGATATTGTACCGGAATCCGTTTTGCCCGGTCCCGGATCATCTCTTCATATCTTTTTTGTACATCCGGATCTATTTTATCAGTTCCGTGAAGAAAATAATAGCTTTTTTCTATTCCGAAGACTTCTTCCATCAACATCCATGCATCCTGTCCGCTGTCCGGTACTTCGGCTTTCTCCAGTGTTTCGCTTCCCCATGAAAGCAATTGTCTCAATGTACTCATGACTTTTCTCCGTATTGTTCCGGAAAGTTTTCTTTCAGATAACTTCTCCAGTCAAATACCGCTTCTACCGCTGCGATAGCAACCTCTGCCATCTCCGGTTCCGGCTCTCTCGTTGTCAGATGCTGTAACATCAACCCCGGTTTACTCAACAATGCTACAATTTTGTTATCACTTTTTCCTGCCAGCCGGATGATCTCATAAGATACTCCGGCGATAACCGGCATCAGAAGCAGACGGATCACTACCCGCAGTACCGGTGAAGACACCCGGATAAACAAAAAGAAAATAATGCTGACGATCATGACAAACAGCAAAAAGCTGGTTCCGCAGCGTTTGTGTTCTCTGGAACTTTTCATTACATTTTCCACATTCAGTTCCAGTCCGTGTTCCACACAGTTAATACACTTATGTTCCGCTCCGTGATACATAAATACTCTCTGAATATCTTTCATTCTGGAAATCAGCACCAGATAACCGAGAAACAGAATCATGCGTACACATGCTTCTGCAACAGCGATCACGCCTTCCGACGTCGTCACATTCCGAAGAAAGCCTGCCAGGAAATACGGCAGCATGATAAACAGGGCTATGGAAAATATCACAGAAAATGTCATTGTCCCATACATCAGCCATTTTTCTTCTTTTTCTTTCTGTTCTTCTGTCTTTTCTTTCCCTGGTTTCTTCGCATCCTCTTCTTCGTCCTCAATAAAACTTGCCGAATACATCAGACACCGGATCCCCACAACCAAAGATTCAAAAAAAGAAGCCACACCCCGGAAAACAGGCAGTTTCCAAATGCTACTGTCTTTTGCCCAGCTCCTGTATGGCTCCACCTTCACCTCGATCTCACCGTCCGGTTTTCTGACACCAATGGAATACTGATCTCCACTGCGCATCATGATACCTTCCATGACAGCCTGACCACCTATATTTGAAGATTTCATCGTTTCTCCCTTACATTCCTATAGAGAAAAACAGGTTGAGATTTGTAAAAACCTCAACCCGCTTGTCTTTTCTTATTGTCTTATGCGTTAATGCCGTATTTTTTGTTGAACTTATCAATACGTCCACGAGCTGCAGCAGCTTTCTGCTGACCTGTGTAGAATGGATGACATTTGGAGCAGATTTCTACGTGGATGTCCTGTTTAGTAGAACCTGTTACGAATGTGTTACCACAGTTGCAGGTTACAGTTGCCTGATAATAATTCGGATGGATTCCTTCTCTCATGATTTTCACCTCTCTATAAGATTCTATTTT
>ERZ827126.3142-NODE-3142-length-10290-cov-9.735418_pt1 | contig 10290 bp, 9 predicted proteins | sample MGYA00519780_ERZ827126 | MGnify/ENA primary metagenome ERZ827126 (study PRJEB31778, sample SAMEA3449262) | human gut metagenome | biome: human gut; feature: human-associated habitat; material: faeces | place: United Kingdom | collected 2010/2012 ...
AGATTATTATGGAATATATTCAATAATATTCATAATAACTGTCCGTAGGTCAGGAGTTGTTAAAGTTTCAGCTAATAGATTTGCAATTTCATATATAGCTTCTAACTTGTCTTTTTCATTACATTCATTAGCTGAAGCTTCTTTTAATATATCTACAAGCTTTTCAATTTCTTTTTTTTCAGAATATATATAAATGCTAATATTTCTCATAGCTTCTCTTGCATTATATAAACGCTCTCTTTCAGCTTTCATTGTTTCTTTATATATTTTTGCTTGGTCACGTTCTGCTTTTGCTTCATAATAATCAGAAGAAGAATCAGAAAAAAAGTCAGAAATTGATGGAGCAGGTATTGTAGAAAAAATAGCTCCTAATTCATCAAAAAAGCTTTCACCAGTAACAAATGAGGTTGGATGTATTGAAGAAGCTTCTATATCATTTAATTTTATTTCTAGGTCAGAAGAACTTATGTGTTTTTCATCACAATTTAATTTCTTTAAAATAATATTCATTTCATTTAGTTTTTGCTTTTTAAAATTTATATAGTTAGATATTTCTCTTCTAATATCAAAAGATGTTGTTAACAACTTATTATAAGCTTTTTCATAAATTTCTTTTCCTTCATTTATATATTTACGTGCATCATATCTATATTCTGCAGCTCTTTGTCTTTTGTCATAGTTATCCTTAGCATTACTAAAAAATCCCATTGTAATAATCTCCTTTTATGTTATAAAAACTATTTAAGTTTATTATAATCATTAGTAATTTTAATCTGTAATTCTCATTTTCAAAATTCATAGATTTTATCTTTATATAAACCATACTTTAAGTTCTATAATTTTATTAATAAAGAAGTTTATTTTTATATAAAAGCTTTTCACCTAGAATATGACAAAAGTATATAATTATTTACAAAAAATATTGAATTTTACAAGGAGTAAGTGTATCATAGTAGTATAAAACTATAGGAGATGTTTACTATGGATTATAGAGATAAATGGTTTGATAACAATAAAAGTAATCATGGTTGGTATACTTGTGTAAGATGTGGCAAGAGTTTTAGAAAAGGTGATATTGATATTGACCATATAATTCCTCAAAAATATGGTGGAAGTGATAATTTAAATAATTTGCAATGTATGTGTAAGCATTGTAATCGTTCTAAACAAGATGATTTAGATAATGTAGTATCAGATTATGCAAGTAGTACAGTTAAAAATATAAAGAAGTTTTTTGGTAAGTAGTTTTAATTTAGCAAAAAGGTGAAATAGTTATAATTAAGGCTTTAGTTAAGATTGTAAATAATGAATCTACTGAGTATCATTGAATAAAAAATAAATGTGAAAGTATTTTTAAGGAGATTTTGTATATATGAAAAAGATAGTGCTGCTATTAACAGCTATTATGACTATTAGTGTATTAAATGGATGTAATTTAAGTAATAATGAAACAAAAGATGTTAAAAATAAAGAAGAAATTAGTTACAGTAATGACAAAAATAAAAAAGAAACTAATACAATTAGTTTAGAATTAGTAGATTCAAGTGAAGAAGATAATGATTATATTTTACCAGATAGTGATAAAAAATACTTATCAGCAGAGGATATTAAAAATCTAAGCAAAGATGAATTATCTATTGCTAGAAATGAAATTTTTGCAAGACATGGATATGTATTTAAAATGGAAGAATATAAAAATCATTTTAAAAGTAAAACTTGGTATAAAGAAAACCCATCATTTAGTGGCTCTGAAAGTGAATTAAATGAATATGAAAAAGCAAATATAAATTTAATGAAATCCTATGAATCAAATAAAATTAATGTGACAGAAGATGGGAAAATAAATTATTTAAAATATGGTAATGCTAGATTTGGTTTTACAATAGACTATCCTGATTTTTTAACAGAATCTACAGAGTCAATAAATGGTGATGGAGTTACTTTTACTAATCTAGAAAATACTGTTTGTTTAAAAGCATATGGTCTTAATAATGTATTATCACAAACAACTAAGGATTATTTTCAATCAAATAAGGAATCAATAGGTGTAGATATTTCTTATGAAGCTTTGTTTGACAATTCATATATTCTTTCATGGGAAGAGAATAATTTAATACATTACCAATATACAGTAGTAGGAACAGGATGTTTTAATGGTTTTTGTATAAGTTATCCAAAAGAAGAAAAAGAAAAATTTGATGAAATAGTTTCTACAATATATAATAGCTTTGAAACAGGAGATTTAGCAGAAGTACATGGTCCTATTATGACAGATAATTAAAATTGGATTGTCAACACTTTTTTGTACAATTTTTATTCGACCATTTTTGATAAACGATATTCAACAGGTGTCATATAATTAAGAGCACTGTGAATACGTTTATAGTTGTACCATAATACATAAGCGTCTAATTCCTTTTTTAATTCTTCTATATTTTTAAAAATTTTGTTAAATGCAAATTCTGTTTTTATAATTTTATATCCTGCTTCTGCTACTGCGTTGTCGTAAGGGCATCCCTGTAATGAGGCTGGTCAGGTATTCAGCTTACAGTATTCAAAAGTGGATAAAATCTATGATAGTATTTCTGGATATTTAGATGAATGCATAAATCGTAATAAATAAAATTTTTAAGGGCTACGCAAGGTGCTGATAGCATGTTGTGCAGTGATGCTAGAATATAGCAAGCGATAGAGCTAAGCTCTTCTGCAATAACCCTAAGTTACCAGTAATTTCCCGGTGCCAAGCACAAGCTTATTCCAGATAATAATTATGGCTAATAAAAGCATGGTTGAACCATGCTTTTATTAAATAATCTTTTAATTTTCTTTTGTCAAATACATTTTCTTTGTTGTTCCAAGTAGTTGTTTATTGTTTTATAATTCCAACTAAGGTTCCAATAATATTAAATTGTCCTTCCTCAAGCATTATAGGCTCATAGGCATCATTTTCTGGTATAAGAATAACTTGATTTCCCATTGGTCTATAGGTTTTTAAAGTAGCGTTTCCTTCTATATCAACTGCAGCTATATCTCCATTTTCTGCTGTGTTTTGTTTCTTTATTAAAACATAGTCTCCATCTAATATATTCTTCTTTATCATGGAATCTCCTTTTATTTTTAGTATAAAAAGGTCTTCTATGTTGCCTATCCATTCTTTTGGAAGATAATATTTTCCTTCCATTGTTTCATTCATAAGAATAGGTGATCCTGCTGCTATTTCATTGAATATAGGAATTGCTAATATATTTTCTAGTTTTGTTTCAATTCCATTTTCCTCAACAAATATTTCTTTAGGATTTGATAGGTCTTTTATAAATTTGTTTTTGGTATTTCTCTTTAGGTTTATAAATTCAATTGTCTCTACAGAAGCTGGCAGCATTGTTGTATTAAATTTAGGAATATCCTGTATTTCTTCTAAATTTCTATTTATTATTTTTATTTCATTTCCATCTGTTGCCACACCATATTTTACAGTTAATGAACCTGCCATATAGCTTTTTAACTGCTCTAAAGCACCCTGAATGCCTTCTCCCCATTTTTTTGTTTCTACATATATGAAAGGCTGTACTTCATCATTATTTACATAAGTATTTACAGCTATATCTGCAAATTTATAAGTTGATCCTAAATAAACCTTATGTTCTATGTCTATTAACTTTATTGGATATTTATAGGTCTCTATAAGCTCTCTTAAAAACCATTGTCTTATTTGTTCCTCTTCTGAATATTTATCTTTAATTTTTTCAGCCATTCTATAGTCTTCAATTCTTATTCTTGAAATTCTTCTTGCTTCACAGCCTTCCTTCATTCTTAAATATCTATAGTCTATGTCTTTTATAAATTTTGATGGGATTCCCTCTGATGTAATAATAAGCTTTTCAGTTGCTCTTGTCATACCTACATAAAAAAGCTTTCTTTCTCTTGATTCTATAGTTTCATCATCTTCAATTTCCTTTGCACTAGACTTTAATGGCATAACACTAGAGCTGACGCCTATCATAATTACACATTTAAATTCTAATCCCTTTATAGAATGCATTGTTACAAGCTTTACACATTCTTCTCCAAAATCAAATCCATTACCATCCTTAAAAATCTGGCTTGGAATATGCTGCCTGTCTAAATATTCCTTCATTTCTTTAAGCTGATTGCTTAGCCTTGCAATAATAACTATATCCTTTAAAGCATATTTCTTTTTTAATTCTTTATTTATTAAACCACCTATAAAATCTGCTTCTTCCTGTTTTGTTTTAAAACTTTGAAAAATAGGGTATTCTCCCTGCTTATCTATTAGGCTAGGCTTAACAAAATTATTATCCTCAAGAAGTTCCTTGTCCTTTTGAATTAAGCTAAAGGCAGCCTGAGCAATTTGAGTTGTTGTTCTGTAATTTTTACTTAATGAAGAAGATTTTCCTGTCATATCATATCCAATAGAAGAAAAGGATCTGTTTTTTACAAGCCATGCCTGAGGATATATGCTTTGAGCAACATCTGTAATAAAGGTTATGCTTGAATAATCTTTTTCATTATAAAGAGCATTTAAAAATTCTATCTGCATTCTTGATAAATCCTGACTTTCATCAATTAATATATGAGTATACTTTTTGCTAGGATTTTTCTTAGCTTCCTTTACTGCCATAAGAACTACATCTTGAAAGTCTACCTTTCCTAAGGATTTTAAAATACTATTATACTCAACTAAAATATCAAAAATAGCTTGTCTTTTCTCAGAGTTTTTTCTAAGCTTTTGAGGACCATCAGAATTGTTCTTCATAACCCTTCCTATTCTATCTATAGACTGGTATTCTTCTAATTCTAAATAGTTACATCCTTTAATCCAGGTTATTTCATCCTTAATAAAAGACATAAATTTAGGAGAGATAATATTTATATTAGGATATTTTTTGCTAACTATATTTATGGATTCAATAAGAGCATCTTTAATCTCTTTACTATTCCCAAGCTCCAAGCTAAGATTATTGTTTTTAGTATATTTTTTGAAATAGTAAAATGTAAGAGAGTCTATATTTTTTATCTCTAATCGGTCACTTTTATCCTCATCAAAAAATGAGCTTTGAAGATCTGATTCATTCTTTGTAATATCATATATATAATTAACATATTTACTTAAAGATTTATTATAAGTTGCCATTAAAATATAATCATCATCTTCAGAACAATAATGCTCTAAAAGTAATGGAATTTTCTTTACTGCTACTGTTGTCTTTCCTGAACCTGCAACTCCTTTAATAAGGCTGTGGCCATTTGGTTTAGATTCTATGATTTTACGTTGTTCTACATTTAATTGCACAAAAACCACCATCTTCCTATTATTTTTATTAAGACAATTGTACTACAACTCTCAATTACATGTAAAGGTTTTTAAGACTGAATCAGTTTTTTTAATTCTATTTTTTGTTTGCTTTATTATGATTATTAGATATACTATTAATATTAAAAGTATAAGAGAATGTATTCATTCAAAGGTTCCACCGTGAATAATAAAAAACATTGTTTATGGACAAGCAGGTACTTTAATAATAAAGACAATTGAACAGAGCTGCTAAGGATTAGATATGACAATAAAGGAATTTTTTTAGGAGACAACTTTAAGTAAATGAGAGATAAAAATTGAAAAATTAATTAAAGAAATTTAAAGATAGATCTTTGTGTAAGAAATTTACAAAGTTAGGTAAATGAATTAGGCAATTAGGCATTCATGTGTTCTTATTTGAAAACAGGACTGTGATTGAAGCAGTAAACTTCATGAGATATATGTGATGGAGAGAAATAGATAGGTTATGTAAAAAAAGGATTTTAAGGGGGAATAATTATGGCAAGAATTGCTAATCGATTTGGTGGAGGTGCAAAAACTAATGCTAATGGTCTATGGTTTGAACAAACGACTTCTTTAGATAATGCACTTGAAAAGGCAGGTTATAAAGTTAGTTGTTGTAAAGTATGTGATGGAGATGAACTTATTGGGTTATCTGTTCCACAGAGTAAAGTTTATTCAAAGTTTTTAGAAGTAAAAGGTATTGATTATAGAAAGTATAATTCAAAAAAATGGCATCCAGATGAATGTTTCATTAATTTCTCCAATAAAACTGCATATATTATTGAAAAGAAATTTCAAAACTGTGCTGGTTCTGTAGATGAAAAGCTTCCAGGATGCCATTTCAAAAAGCTTGAGTATGAAAAATTATTCAATCCACTAGGGTTTGAAGTATGTTTCATATATATATTCAACGATTGGTTTCAGGATGCACGTTATAGAGATACACTTGAGTATATTGAATATATGGGATGTTACTATTATTTTAATGAAATTCCATTAGATAAACTTGGATTGTAATTGGAAGTGAAGATATGGAAAAACATGAAATTGAGTATACATTTTAGTAGTGGACATTCTCATGAGCACATATTGAAAGTAATAAAAGGGTTATTTATTGAGCAGGACATTTGTTAATTTCAACACATTTATGGAATCTTATTTGATTTTTAGGTATATAACATATGTTTAATGCTAATAATTAAATGAGGTGAAGTATTATGAAGTCATTTAATGAAGAGCATACAACAATATGGAGTTTTAAGGAGAGGGGCAATTGGGCAACTCATAAGGGAGATTATCCGGGTAATTGTAGTCCTTATGTTATAAAAAATTTATTATTAAAATATTCAAATGAAGGTGATTTAATATTAGATCAATTTGTTGGAAGTGGAACAACTATTATTGAGAGTTTGCTTCTTAATAGAAGAGCCATAGGAATAGACATTAATAAAAAGGCTGTTTCTATAACAAAGGATAGATTAAAAAATATTTCTGGAAACTATAAAGTTATTAATGGAAATGCTAAAAATTTAGAATTATATGATGAAAGTATTGATCTAATTTGTGCACATCCTCCATATATGGACATTATAAAATATAGTAATTCAATAGAAGGTGACATATCATTATTAAGTGGAAAAGCCTTTTATGATGAAATGATAGTAATAGCAAGGGAATGTAATAGAGTATTAAAAAATAATAAGTATTGCTCAATAATTATGGGAGATATAAGAAGGAATGGATTTATTGTTCCAGTTGCATTTAATGTAATGAGTATATTTTTAGAAGCTGGTTTTTTATTAAAAGAAATAATTATTAAAGAGCAGCATAACTGTAAGAGTACTGACAAATGGATTGAAATTGCCCAAAAAAGAAATTTTTTATTAATACAGCATGAATATATTTTTGTTTTTAAAAAATGTTGTTTAAAATGAAACTTTTATAAGGTAAAATTATTCATGGAGGTATTACAATGAATAAATATTATGAGGATGAAGATAATAAATTATTTTGTGGAGATTCAACTAAAATATTAAAAAAATTTCCAGAAAAATATATAGATATGATTTTTGCAGATCCTCCTTATTTCTTAAGTAACAATGGAATAACATGTTCAAATGGGAAAATGGTAAGTGTAAATAAAGGAATATGGGATAAGTCAAATGGATTTAATGAAGATGTAAAGTTTCATAAGAAATGGATTAAAGAATGTGATAGAGTTCTAAAGGATAATGGTACTATGTGGATATCTGGCACATATCATTGTATACATCAAATAGCATATATACTATTATCTATGGGATATACAATAATAAATGAAGTAATATGGTATAAGCCTAATGCTGCACCTAATCTAGGTTGCAGATGTTTAACTGCAAGCCATGAAACATTACTATGGGTAAAGAAAAATAAAAAAGCAAATCATACTTTTAATTATGAATTAGCAAAAGATTTAAATGGTGGAAAACAAATGAGAAGCCTTTGGAATTTTAGTACTACACCTAAAAGGGAAAAAGCATATGGTAGTCATCCAACACAAAAACCATTAAATTTAATGGAGAGGATAGTAAGAATATCAACAAATGAGAGGGATATAATTTTAGATCCTTTTTGTGGAAGTTCATCTACTGGAGTTGCTGCAAATAAGTTTAATAGAAAATATATTGGAATTGACTTATCTAAAGAGTTCTTAGAGCTATCAAAAAATAGATTAAAATCAACAAATGAACAGCAATTGGAATTAAGATTAAGTTATAAAGAAAATATAAAGACAAAAGAAGAAGGATTAGTTAAGGTGGAAGATTATATGACTAAAAAGGAAACAAAGCCAGTTTTAAAATGGGCAGGAGGGAAAGCAAAATTAGTACCTGTATTGGAAGAAAAATATCCTGATGAACTAAAAGCAGGAAAAATAACAACATATATAGAACCCTTTATTGGTGGAGGGGCTGTGTTTTTTAGTATTTTATCGAAATATAAATTTAAAAGAATTATTATAAATGACATAAATAGTGAACTAATATTAATGTATAAAGTAATAAGAGAATATCCAAAAGAATTAATGAATGTTTTAGATGAATGTCAAGATAGTTATAATAAATTAAATGAAATAGAAGAAAAGCAAGAATATTATTATAGCATACGTGATAATTTCAATGAGGGTAAAAAGGAAATAAATTATAACGAAATAGATAAAATGGCTATTAGGCATGCGGCATATATGATTTTTATAAATAAAAGTTGTTTTAATGGATTATATAGAGAAAATAAAAAAGGTGGATTCAATGTACCTTTTGGTAAAAAAGATAAAATAAATAGTTATGATAAAAATAACATAATGGCAGTTAGTGAAGTGTTAAAAAATGCAATTATTTTAAATGAAGATTTTGAAGGCATACTGGATTATACTGATGAAAATACATTTATTTATATGGATCCACCATATAGACCATTAAATAAAACTTCAAATTTCAAGGATTATTCAAAAGAAGATTTTAATGATGATACGCAAGTGAGACTATGTAAATTTTACGAAAAATTATCTCAAAAAGGTGCTAAGCTTATGGAAAGCAATTCAGATCCAAAGAACACAAATGAAGATGACGAATTTTTTGATGATTTATATAAAAATTATAGAATAGAAAGAGTATATGCACCAAGAAGCATAAATAGTAAAGGAACTGGTAGAGGAAAAATATCTGAACTATTAATAATGAATTATTAATAATTATAACTACTGTTAAGTTGATTTAATGGTAGTTTTATTATAATATACACGAATTTGTATATAAACATTAAAAAGGGGGAAATAATAAATGAAAAGGGATTTCAAAGAATGGTTAGGAACTTTTAAAGAAAATATATCTGATTATAAATATTATATAAATTTTGAAAAGGTATATAAGAATGTTGATAAAAATAAAGTTGAATTTAATATTTTAAATTCATTATTAGGTTCAAAAGATATAGAAAGGGATTTTGAAAATCTTATTACTAAATATCCAGAAGTTTTAAAATGTATACCAATTTTACTTGCAGTTAGAAATATGCAGATATCAGCTAGAGATGATGATGGGGAATTTATGTATGACTTTGAAAATAAAAATCAAAGTACAGAGCAGTATAAGATTTTTATGAATAAGACAGGCCTATTTGATTTATTAGCTAATCATGGAATAAAAAATATCATTGATTTTGTATTAGGTGTTGAGACGGGCTTAGATTCTAATGGAAGAAAAAATAGAGGTGGACATTTAATGGAGGACTTAATTGAAGAATATTTAAAGAAAGAATCTGTTGAATATTATAAGGAAATGTTTTTAAAAGATATCGAGAAAAAATGGAACATTAATTTATCAGCATTATCTAATAATGGTAAATCAGCTAAACGATTTGACTTTGTAGTTAAAACTGAAAATACTGTATATGGAATTGAAACTAATTTTTATACAAGTGGTGGTTCTAAATTAAATGAAACTGCAAGAAGTTATAAGATGATTGCTGAAGAAAGTAAGAATATAGAGAATTTTAAGTTTGTATGGTTTACCGATGGTGATGGATGGACATCTGCAAAGAGAAATCTTGAAGAAACGTTTGATGTATTAGATACTATATATAATATTCATGATGTTGAAAATGGTGTAATGAAAGAATTATTTAAGTAGCAAGTTTATAAAAATTATTTAAAATAGTACTTGAATTTATAAATAATGAGGTCTATAATAAGGGCTGTAAAAGAAGTCAAAGGAGACTAACCAAAGGTTTGTGGTTGGTCTCTTTTTATTTTGTGAAAAAACAACATGGGTGCACACATGAAAATGCTTTTTCAATTAATCATTAGGAGGAATTATTTATGAACAAAGACATATGTACTGTATCTGTAGTAACTTTTAATGCTCTATGGGGTGAAAAAGCTATAAATTTAAATCGTATTAAGGGGTATATTGAATGTG
>ERZ827126.3147-NODE-3147-length-10279-cov-4.804480_pt1 | contig 10279 bp, 7 predicted proteins | sample MGYA00519780_ERZ827126 | MGnify/ENA primary metagenome ERZ827126 (study PRJEB31778, sample SAMEA3449262) | human gut metagenome | biome: human gut; feature: human-associated habitat; material: faeces | place: United Kingdom | collected 2010/2012 ...
TTGCCGCGCCCCGCAGTGCCCGCTTCCCCCGAGAACAATTATCAGTGCAGGTAGATGCCTTGCACTTTTTAGCTAAAAGCCGGCGTGGTTGGAATATCTCAATTCATCGTAGTAAACCGGCATAGTTTCGTATTTCCAGCAGTTCCAAATTCGTCAATACGTCGGCGTTTGCAAAAAAGCCCGACCTCCGTGGGAGATCGGGCTTTCAAGGCTTAGTTAAACCAAGTCTGTACGGTCAAATGACCCGCAGATTACATCTGCTCGGGCGCGGAAACGCCAACGAGGGTGAGCACCAGGGCGAGCGTCACGCGAACGGCGTCGCAAGCGGCCAGACGGGCGCGCGAAAGCTCGGGGTCGACGGGACGGCCCTCGCTCGGCAGAACCTGGCAGGCAGCGTAGAAGCTGTGGAAGTCGCCGGCGAGTTCCTCAGCAAAGTGCGTCAGACGGAACGGGGCGCGGTCGCGAGCGCAGCTGGCAATCAGGTCGGTGAGCTCGTTGAGCTTACGCGAAAGGGCGAGCTCGGTCGGGTCGGTCAGCAGCGAGTAATCGACGTTCTCACCGATGGCCTTGGCGGCAACGGCCTTCATGCCCATCTCGTCAGCCTGCTCGGGCGTAACGTCGGCGGCACGGCGCAGGATGGAGCACACGCGGGCGTGAGCGTACTGCACGTAATAGACCGGGTTGGAGTTGTCGCGCTTCTTGACGGCCTCGATATCGAAGTCGACCATCTGGTTGGAGCTTTTGGAGATGAGCGTGTAGCGAGCGGCGTCGGAACCGACCTCGTCGACGAGCTCCTGCAGGGTCACCATGGTGCCCTTACGCTTGGACATACGGACGGGCTTGCCGTTGCGCAGCAGGTTGACGAGCTGGCCCAGCAGAACCTCAAACTTGCCGGGATAGCCAAGAGCGTCGCAGACGCAGCGGACGCGCTCGATGTAGCCGTGGTGGTCGGCACCCCAGATGTCGATGACGTGGTCGACGCGCTGGAACTTATCCCAGTGATAGGCAACGTCGGAGGCGAAGTAGGTGTACTCGCCGTCGGACTTGATCAGGACGCGGTCCTTGTCATCGCCCAGGTCGGTGGAGCGGAACCACAGGGCGCCGTCCTTGGTGTAGAGGTAGCCCATCTTGTCGAGCTTCTCAAAAGCGCGGTCGACGGCAGAGGTGCCGGCGGTCTCGCCCTCGGTGTCCTTCACGTACAGCGAACGCTCGGAGTACCAACGATCGAAGTCGCAATTGACGGCGTGGCAGAGGTCGCGCATGTTGTCGACCATCTTCACATAGCCGCGCTCGCGGAAGCTCTCCATGCGCTCCTGAGGATCGGCCTCGACCCACTTATCGCCGTCGGTGCGCCAGAACTCGGCGGCCTCGTCGATAATGTAGTCGCCGCCATAGGAGTCCTTGCCCAGGGTCTCGGCAAAATTGTCCTGGTACGGATGGGTCTCGGGATGCTCGTCGCTCTCGTCGGCAACGAAGGCGTCGCGGTCTGCGATCAGCAGCTTGTGAGCCTCGTCGATATCCACGCCCTGCTTGGCGATGATGTCGGCAAGCTGCATATAGCGCGTGCTGATGGAGTTGCCGAAGGTGTTCATCTGAGAGCCGTGGTCGTTGATGTAGAACTCACGCTGGATGTCGTAACCGGCATGGTCCATAACGCGGCAGAGCGAATCGCCCAGAGCGGCCCAGCGGCCATGGCCGATGTGCATGGGGCCGACGGGGTTGGCGGAGACGAACTCGACCTGGGTCTTCAGGCCGCCACCGACGTTGGACTTAGCGAAGTCCATACCCTTCTCGCGAGCCTCGCCAAAGATGGCATTCTTGACGGCAACGGAGAGGTAGAAGTTGATGAAGCCGGGGCCTGCGATCTCGACCTTCTCGATCGCGGGGTCCTCGGGCATATGGGCAACGATGGCCTCGGCGATCTTGCGCGGGGCGCAATGGGCCAGCTTGGCGGACTTCAGGGCCATGGTAGAGGTCCACTCGCCATGAGAAGTGTCAGCCGGTCGCTCGATAGCGCAATCGTCAAGTTCAAATGCAGAAAGGTCGCCGGCCTCCTGGGCCGCAGCAAGCGCAGCGCGTACCAGCTCTTCAATCTTCTCGGGCATAGATCCTCCTTGTGTTAAAGCCCCCGAGCTCTTGGTCACTCGTAGGGCAAAAGCCAGAGTTTGTAGCACTCTATCACAAGCGACGGGCACTGTCGCAGGATAAAGCTAATAGATATTGCATATGCACAAAAATGACTACAGCTTGTATGGAGTCACTCAAAGATGCCGGTCTGCCTGCAGATTATGCAGGCGTTGAAAATGCATAAAGGTGTGAATGAGCTGCGTCTGTTATCGAATACTCTTACCTATCGGAGTTGTGTGCTTTTCCTGCATAAAGTACGGGTTTGCGCACGTCAGCGTGTTATTCTAGACATACGTAAATTCGTATAAGTTGGAGGTAGCATGTTCTCAATCGGTCAACACGTCATTCATCCGGGCCAGGGAGTCTGCACCGTCGTCGGTTTTAGGGACGACACACCGCAGCCCATGCTACTGCTCGAGACCAAGCAGGGACATGCGCAGACGATCCTCATGTACCCCGTGGCGCAGGCCGACCGTTTGCACGCCGCCATCTCGCAGCAAGATGCCGAGCACCTGCTGAGCCACTATGACGAGCTGGAGTGCGACACTTTTACCGAGCGCAACAGTTCACTTGAGGAGACGCACTTTAAGCAGCAGCTCAAGCTGGGCGCGCCCGAGACGGTCCGCGTGGCAAAGACCATGATGCACCGCATTCGCCAGGCCGAGGAAGCTGATAAAAAACCCAGCTCCTACTACATGCGCGTACTCAAGGAGGCCAAACGCCGCTCCATCGAGGAGTTCGCCGTGGCCTTGGGCGTCACCGAGGAAGCCGCCGAAGCCCGCCTAGCCCAAGCCGCCCTCAACTAACCCATCCGCGCCAAAAACCACCACAAAGGGGACAGGCACCTTTGTGGTGGTTTTCTTGTTCTAGTAGTATTCATTCTTATCGATACCCACGAGCACAAGGAGTCTGTTATGTCAGAGCCGCTTACCGCCGGAATCACCCGCGACCGCGCGTTCGAACTGCTCAACGAGCACAACAAGGACCCGTTCCACATCACCCATGGCGAGACGGTCGAGGGCACTATGCGCTACTTTGCGCGCGAGTTCGACCCCGAGAACGAGGAGTTTTGGGGCACCGTCGGTCTGCTGCACGACCTGGATTGGGAGGAGCATGAGGACGACCCCATGAACCACACCATCTATGCTGCCGAGATTCTTGAGGGCGAAGGTGCGTCTCCCGAGCTCATTCGCGCCATCCAAACGCACACGTCCGACTTCAACACCTCGCTGCCCAAACCCGAGCTGCAGATGGAAAAGATCCTGTTTGCCTGCGATGAGCTCACCGGCCTGATCGACGCTGCAGTCATCATGCGCCCGAGCAAGAGCGTTATGGACTTTACGACCAAGTCGCTCAAGAAGAAGTTCAAGGACAAGCGCTTTGCCGCCGGCTGCTCGCGCGACGTGATTTCGCAGGGCGCCGAGATGTTGGGCTGGGAGCTCCCCGAGCTCTTTGACCGCACCATCGCGGCCATGCAGTCCTTCGCCCCCGACCGCGATACCTTCCAGGCCTAACCGCCCACGCCACCTTAAACCGCCACAAAGGGGACAGGCACCTTTGTGGCGGTTTTTCTTGCGCGGTCGTTAGGGGCGGACCTGACCGGTGCCTCGGAGCTTGTATTTGTAAGTGGTGAGGGCCTCGGCAGCGAAGGGGCCGCGGGCATGGAGCTTTTGGGTCGAGATACCGATCTCGGCGCCCAGGCCAAACTCGCCGCCGTCGGTGAAACGCGTGCTGGCGTTGGCGTACACGGCCGAGGCATCGACCGCATCCAGGAAGCGCTCGCAAGCATCCGTGTCCTCGGCAACGATGGCCTCGGAGTGCATCGTGCCGTAGCGGTTGATGTGTGCGATGGCCTCGTCCTCGTTTGCCACGACCTTCACGCTCATCTCGAGCGCTAGGTACTCGCGACCCCAGTCCTCCTCAGTCGTGGCGACGTAGTCATCGCCTTCCACAAAGCTGGCGTCGGCGCACGCGGCGCACGTGGCTTCGTCGCCGTGAATGAGCACGCCGTGGTCGTGCAGCACGGCAACGACCGCAGGCAAAAACGCATCAGCCACAGCACGGTCGACCAGCAGCGACTCGGCGGCATTGCACACGCCTACACGCTGGGTCTTGGCATTAACGATAATGTTGAGCGCCTTATCAAAGTCGGCGGATTCATGCACGTAGATGTGGCAGTTGCCCGTGCCCGTCTCGATCACCGGCACAAGCGACTCGCGCACGCAGCGCTGGATCAGGCCTGCACCGCCGCGCGGAATGAGTACGTCGACAACGCCGCGGAGCTTCATGAGCTCGCCAGTGGCCTCGCGGTCGGTGGACTCGATCATCGACACGGCCTCGCGCGGGAAACCCTTGGTCTCGAGCGCATCGGCCAGCAGCTCGGCGATCATGGCACACGAGTGATACGCCAGCGAGCCGCCGCGCAGAATGCAGGCGTTGCCGGTGCGGATGCAGATGCCCGCGGCGTCGGCCGTCACGTTGGGGCGCGCCTCGTAGACCATAGCGACCAGGCCCAGCGGCACGCTCACACGGGTCAGGTCCACGCCGCTTGCAAGCACGCGGTGGTCGAGCACGCGGCCGACGGGATCGGGCAGCTCGGCGAGCTTTTCCAGGCCGGCGGCCATGCCCTCGACGCGCTCGGGCGTCAGCAGCAGGCGATCGAGGAGCCCCGCTGAGGTGCCCGCATCGCGCGCAGCGGACATATCGAGCTCGTTGGCGGCGACGATGGAGTCGACACCGTTGCGCAGTGCTGCGGCCATGGCGCGCACGGCCTCCTGGCGCCGCTCATCGCTCGCCGTGGCAAGCGAGGCCGACGCTGCCTTGGCGGCAATGGCAAGATCGTGGACATACGTGGCTATATCGACCGACATGGGCGGCCCTTTCTCCTAGAAGTTTGCAACCATGGTAGCCGATTTGCGCATGGCCTCGCCCGCGGCGGTAGAATTGGTCAACCCGAAACACCGCAACGAACGGAAGACTCACATGGCCCTCATCACTTCGTACCACGTCCCCGGCCTTTACGTCGAGGACCACAGCATCGACGTCCCCCTTGACTGGCGCGGCCTGGAGCCGATGCTCCTGGCCGTCGGCAGCACCATACGCCGCGGCGCTATGCCGGCACCCATCGCCGGCGCGCCCGAGAGCATCAAGCTCTTCTACCGCGTGGTTTGCGCGCCCGACCGCATCAACGACGATCTGCCGCTGCTCCTGTTTTTGCAGGGCGGCCCCGGCGGCGAGAGCCCGCGTCCGCTGTCGCCCACAAGCGACGGCTGGATCGAGGAGGCCGTCAAGCACTTCCGCGTGGTCCTTCCCGACCAGCGCGGCACCGGACGCAGTAGCTGCGTGGACGGGCGCACGATTGCCGCCTTGGGCGATCGCGCCGAGGCAGCAGGCGCCAATGCGGCCCGCTCGCAGGCGGACTTCCTCAAGCGCCACCTCGCCAGCTCCATCGTGCGCGATTTTGAGTACCTGCGCCTGGTGGGCTTTGGCGGCAAGCCGTGGGTCACGCTCGGCCAGAGCTACGGCGGCTTTTTGACGCTGAGCTATCTGTCGCTCTTCCCCGAGGGCGTGGCGGCGAGCTTTACCTGCGGCGGCATCCCCCACGTGCCGGCGAGCGCCAGCGAGGTCTACGCGCACACCTTCCCGCGCATGGCCGCCAAGACGCAGCAGTATTACGACCGCTACCCCGCCGACGTCGAGCGCGTGGCAGCCCTGGCCGATGCGCTCGAGGCACAGAAGCCCGTGCTGCCCGACGGCTCGCCGATGACGGTCGAGCGCCTACAGCTCATGGGCAGCGACTTTGGCATGAAGCCGAGCTTTGAACGCATGCATTGGATTATCGATCACGCTTTTGTTGATGGCGACGGCACGCTGACCTGCAACGCCTCGGTATCTGACAGCTTTTTGATGCGCGCCTTCGAGCGCACCAACACGCGCACGAATCCGCTGTACTGGACGCTGCAGGAGTTCATATACGCCGACGGTGACACTATGCCCATTGGCTGGGCCGCGGCTGAAGAGAAGGCTCACCGCACCGAGTTCGACACCCTCGCGCGCCCGCTCATGTTTACCGGCGAGGCCATGTTCCCGTGGATGTTCGAGCAGATGCCCGAGCTCAAGCCCTTCAAGCCCGCCATGGACCTGCTGATGGAAGACACAAGCTGGGACAAGATCTACGACCCGCAGCGCCTGGCCTGCAACGAAGTGCCGCTCCAGGCCGCGGTGTATTTCGACGACATGTACGTGGATTCGGACCTGCAGCTCGACACGCTCAGCCGCGTGGGCAACTCGCATGCCTGGGTAACCAACGAGTTCGAGCACGACGGCCTGCACGGCAGCGTGGTGTTCAAGAGCCTCTTCGACGAAGCACTCAACCGCGGAGACCTGCGCCGGATCTTCTAACTAAAGAGAGTCCCCACCTGCCGGCACAAAAGGAACGTCCCCAAGTGCCGAACAAGTGCCGGCAACGACAATGCCGCAGGTAGAGGACGGAAAGCGAAAACGCCCCTAAGCGAGCAAGGTGACGTGAAAGAGGAGGGCATTGACCTTTTGGTCATGCCCGACGATTGAACGTCAGATTGCCGCTTAGGGGCGTTTGCAGCGTCAATTGGTTATGCAAATACGGTCAAGTTATCCCTGTGTATCGCCGGCTTCTCGGCCAGGTCTGCCAGCAGGCGGTTGCTGGCAATCTGGTCTTGGCGGCGACCGGCAGCAAGTTCCAGCACGTCCGAATCGGCCTCGGCGATACCGCGGGCGACGACCATACCGCTCGGATCGCACACATCGAGCACATCGCCCTCGGCAAACTGGCCATCGACCTCGCGAATACCCACCGCAAGCAAGGAAGAGCCACGGCTGACCAGCGCCTTCGCAGCACCATCATCAACCGTCACCGAGCCATGCGCCTTGTCGCCCAGTGCGATCCACAGCTTGCGGGGTGCGATGTCCAGACGCTCCGCCGGCGGATCGAACAGCGTGCCCACGCCCTCGCCGCGGGCGAGGCGCACGAGCGCATCGGGCTCCTCACCCGAGCAAATCACGCTCTGAATACCCGCCGTCATCAGGATGCGGCTCGCGCGAATCTTGGTGATCATGCCGCCCGTGCCCACCGAAGTCGAAGAATCGCCTGCCGAGGCGATAATCTTGGCATCGATCTTATGCACGACAGGAACAAACTCGGCCGTGGGGTCCTCATGCGGATTGGCAGTATAGAGACCATCGATGTCCGAGAGCGTCACGCACAGATCGGCAGAAACCAGGCAGCTCACAAGCGCCGCCAGCGTGTCGTTGTCGCCAAACTTGATCTCGTCGACGGTGACGGTATCGTTCTCGTTGACGACCGGCACCACGCCCAGCTCAACCAGGCGCAGCAGGGCGTCGCGCGCGTGCAGGTAGGACGTGCGGCGGGCCGTATCGTGGCGCGTGAGCAGCACGAGCGAGGTGAGCAGGTCGCGCGCATGGAACTCCTCGTCGTAGGCCGACGAGATGATGCACTGGCCGGCCGAGGCGCAGGCCTGCAGGCTCGGCAGGTCGCCGACCGGCTTGCGGTCGAAACCCAACACGGGATAGCCACAGGCGATAGCGCCCGAGCTCACCACGACCAGACGCCAGCCGAGCTTGCGCAGCGCTGCGGCCTGATCGGCAAGTCCGCCGATAAAGGCGCGGTTGACCTTGCCATCGGCACCCACCACCGTGGACGAACCGATCTTTACCACCATCGTTTTATAAGAAGTCGTCATACGTCAAACCAATCAACTGTTCAGCGAACGGCCGAGCTGGCGGCCAAGGGAGCGTGACTCGCCCCTACCGCCCAAGGAATTAGTGAGCCCAGGGAAAGGCAGAGGCCGCGGCCATGTTCTTGCGCACGAGCTCGTCGCGCACCTGAGCCAGGCCCTGCTCCATGCCCACCACATAGGTCTGCGGGTACAGGAAGCGCTTGAAAACTGCGTCCAGATGATCGAGTGCCCAAGCACAGCGCTCGCGCGCGTCCTGGATGCTCTCACGCGGAGCCACCGCACTGCCATCGCGCACGATCGGCACCAGCAGCTCGCGATACTCAAGTTCGGACACGTCAGTCACCAGGGCGGCATCATTCACGGCCACGAGGGTATTGCCGCGCGCGGCGCCCTCCCCCGCCAGATGGTCCTCGTCGTAGATCATGTCGGAGACCGGGCCGCCAAAGCCGTCGTAATAACGGCGCACGCGTTGCACACCCGGGATCGTGCGCTTGTAGGGCTGCTCGGAGAGCTTGACCACCGGCGTCCATGGATCTGCCTCGCTCGCACGGCGGGCGGAAAGCTTGTACACGCCGCCCAGCGCCGGCTGGTCATAGCAGGTCGCGAGCTTGGTACCCACGCCAAAGCTGTCGATGGGCGCGCCCTGGTCGAGCAGCGACTGAATCGTGTACTCATCAAGATCGTTGGAAACCGAGATCCCCACATAGGGCAGGCCCTCAGCATCAAAACGGCCGCGGACATACTTGGACAGCTTGGCGAGGTCGCCCGAGTCGATGCGAATAGCCGACAGGCGCTCGCCCACCGCCTCCATCTCCTTGGCAACCGTAATGGCATGCTCGCAGCCCTCGCGTACATCGTAGGTGTCGATGAGCAGCGTACAGTTCTTGGGGCTCGACTTGGCAAATGCGCGGAAGGCCTCGAGCTCGGAATCGAAGCTCATCACCCAGCTGTGCGCATGCGTGCCAAAGACGGGAATACCGTAGCGGCGGCCGGCGAGCACATTGGACGTAGAGGAGCAGCCGGCAACGTAGCTCGCGCGCGCAACGGCCAGGCCGCCATCGGGACCCTGGGCTCGGCGCAGGCCAAACTCCGCCACGGGGCGACCGTCGGCGGCGAGCACCACGCGCGCCGTCTTGGTGGCGACAAGCGTCTGGAACCCGACGATGTTGAGCAACGCCGTCTCGAGCAGCTGGCACTCCAGCGCGGGGCCGGTGACGCGCACCATGGGCTCGCGCGGAAAGACGAGCTCGCCCTCGGGCACGGCGTCGATGTTTACATGCGCACGAAAATCGCGCAGGTAGTCGAGGAATCCAGGTTTGAACATCGCGCCGCCGGCAGGGGCCTGGAGCGAGGCGAGGTAGTCGATGTCCTCGGGCGTAAAGCGCAGATTCTCGACCAGCTCGGGCAGTTCGGCGGTGCCGCACATGACGGCATAGGCGCTGCCAAAGGGATGGTCGCGGTAAAACGCGGTAAAACAACCCTGCTCATTGGCCTTGCCGCTCTCCCACAGGCCCTGGGCCATAGTGAGCTCGTACAGATCGGTGAGCATTGCAATGTCGGTGGGATGCGAGATGTCGGTCAAAGCCATGGGGCGACCTTTCGGATGTGTGGTACAGAATTTGAGGGTTAGACGAGAGCAGAGGATGCGGACATGACGCCCGATGCAAATCGGTTAGAGCAGGCCCATGCTGGTCAGGATCGTGTAGCCCATAAAGATGACAAACGCGATGAGGGCAAGGACAATGATGATTTTTTGAGCCGGCGCCATGCCAGGGATCTCGTTCTCGCCCGTAGGCTCCTTGGAGGTAACCATGCGCTGGGCAAAGGTCATCTCGTCACGGCTCGACTTGGGCTCGTCGGACTTGGGACGAGCGGCCTTTTTAGGCTGAGGTTTGGGCGCGGCAGGTGCAGGCTTCGCAGCAGCGGGCTTGGGTGCAGGCGCGGGCGCCGATGCGGATGCGGCGTTCGCGGCGACCTCCTCGGCCTTCGCACGCTCGGCACGCAGGGCAGCCAGCTCCTCACGCTCGCGACGGGCCTCTTCCCGAGCCTCGCGGCGGGCCTTCTCGGCGCGGAGCTCTTCCAACTCAGCGCGCTCCTCGTCGGACAATGGTTGGGACTCAAGCTCGGCCATGGTACAGCCCTTTCTTTTAAAAAAAGCCGCCGACACAATGTCAGCGGCTTATCAAATCCAAGGGTGGAGACGAAGGGAGTCGAACCCTCGGCCTCTGCCATGCGACGGCAGCGCTCTCCCAACTGAGCTACGTCCCCAGGACAAGTCGATATTTTACCTACGGCTCGCCAACTGTCAACGCCCAATAACCAGTCTTTTTGGGGCGCGGCTTTTTTGACTACCATTCGCTCGATGATTTTTTAAGGCTCTGTTAGACCAGGATTGACATACATATGTCCTCACGGTG
>ERZ827126.3151-NODE-3151-length-10268-cov-2.809948_pt1 | contig 10268 bp, 6 predicted proteins | sample MGYA00519780_ERZ827126 | MGnify/ENA primary metagenome ERZ827126 (study PRJEB31778, sample SAMEA3449262) | human gut metagenome | biome: human gut; feature: human-associated habitat; material: faeces | place: United Kingdom | collected 2010/2012 ...
ATTTTTGTATGAATAAAGTTTTAAAAAGATACAAAAATCGCAAATTCTAATGACTATAATAGGAGATGTTAATAAGAGAAAATGATGAAGTTAGAGTTTTAAACATGATATTATTTTAAAGATGGGAGAAGAAAGTATGAGTAAAAAAACAGTTCAAAAAAGTAAGAAAAGAACAACAAGAGCCAATAAAAAAAGAACAACGGGTGTAAAGGCCAATACGGTTGTTAAATCGGCACCAGTTACCAGTGAAAAGGTAACTGAAGTCAAACCAGTAGAAGTACCAAAAAAAGTTGATACTGTTGAATCAACACCAAAGACAACTGTTCAACCAAAAGAAACAAGTGAAAAAGTTGTTGCTGCTGAATCAGCACCAGCTGTAAAAACAGCGCCTGCTAAGAAAGCAACTACTAAAAAGACAACAACTGCTAAATCAACAACAGCTACAAGTAAAAAAACAACTACTGCTAAACCAAAGTCTATAAAAAGTGAAACACCTGTTGAGGCTAAACCAACAGAAGTTATTCAAGAAGTTCCTGTTGAAAAATCACAACCAATTGATTTAGGACCTCGTAGAAGTGTTGCTTTTATTGGTTCAGAATGTTATCCATTTGTAAAAACGGGTGGATTAGGGGATGTTATGTCAGCTCTTCCAAAGAGTTTAGCTAAATTAAATATGGATGTTAAAGTTATTATTCCTAGATATAAATGTATTCCTCAAAAGTTCCAAGAAAAGATGGAATATAAAGGATCATTTTATATGGATCTATGTGCAGATGGAAAACAATATTATGTAGGTATTATGGAATATCAAGAAGATGGTGTTGTTTATGATTTTATCGATAATGATGAATTCTTCTCATGGGGAAATCCATATACGAATCTTATTGATGATATTCCTAAGTTCTGTTATTTTAGTAAAGCAGCTCTTGCGGCACTTAATTATTTAAATTGGACACCAGATATTGTACATTGTCATGATTGGCAAGCAGCTTTAGTTCCTCTTTATTTAAGAACAAGCTTTAAAGATACAAATGTAGGACGTGCAGGTGCTGTTCTTACAATTCATAACTTAAGATTCCAAGGTATCTATGATCGAAAAACAATTCAATATTGGTCAGATCTTCCTGATTATGTCTTCAATAAAGATTGTATGACACAAAATTGGTTAGATGCGAATATGTTAAAAGGAGGTATCACTTATTGTAATAAATTAACAACAGTAAGTAATACGTATGCTGGAGAAATTCAAACAGAAGAGTATGGTGAAGGACTTGAAGAACATTTAAGATATCATAGTAGTAAGATTTTAGGAATTGTTAATGGTATTGACACGGATATTTGGAATCCAGCAACAGATAAACTTTTAGCTGCTCAATATGATAGCCAATCTGTTATCAAGAATAAAAAAGCAAATAAAAAAGCACTTCAAGAATCCTTAGGATTAGAAGTTGATGATCATAAAATTGTTATCGGACTTATTTCGCGTCTTACAAATCAAAAAGGCCTTGATCTTGTTAATGATGTTATTCCAAGTATTATGGATGAACATACACAAGTTGTTGTTTTAGGTACAGGGGATGCGATGTATGAAGATGCTTTCCGTTATTATGAAAATAAATATAAAGGAAACTTCTGTGCATATATTGCCTACAATGAAAATGTCGCTCACAATATTTATGCAGGATGCGATGCATTATTAGTACCATCAAGATTTGAACCTTGTGGACTTACACAACTTATTAGTATGAGATATGGTTCTATCCCAATTGTAAGAGAAACAGGTGGACTTAAAGATACTGTTCAACCTTATAATCTATTTGATAATACAGGTAATGGCTTTACCTTTGATCGTTATGAAAGTGGACTTCTTTATGATGCAATTAATCGTGCTAAAACACTTTATTTTGAAAATAGAAAATATTGGGATGAAATGGTTGTTCGTGATATGAATAAAGATGTTTCTTGGCAACAAAGCGCAAAACAATACAAAGATATGTATGTAGAATTAACACCAAAATATTAAAGCAATTTAAAAATGCAATGTTATTTAACGTTGCATTTTTTTATCCCATAATTTTTGACAAAACAAACAAGAAAGAAACATGAAAAAGTTAAATAAAATTCATAAAACTTATCTATGATAATACACGAAAGGAGGAACAAGAACTTACTTAAACTCAAAACTTAATTATCAATTTCCCTTTTTAAAAAATAATAATAGATAATAGTAAAAAGCAGATCTTTTCTCTTCCCTTGGATCTGTTTTTTTGTTGTAACAATAAAAATTGCATTGTAACAATCTAATTGTTACAATGCAAAAACTGATGTTACAATATTAAAATACCAATAAAATCAAATGATACACAACAAAAGAGGCAAGCCAAGCAATAAGGCATTGTCCAAAGACAACAATCAATGCCCATTTACCATTAAGTTCTCTTTTGATTGCAGCAATCGCTGCAATACAAGGAGTATAAAGTAAACAGAAAATAAGTAAAGATAAAGCAGCTGGTGTTGTAAGTGACATCAACAATGATTGGGTTGAACCATAAAGAATAGATAATGTCGAAACAACACTTTCCTTTGCCATAAATCCTGAAATAAGGGCTGTTGAAATGCGCCAGTCACCAAATCCTAATGGATTAAAGATTGGAGCAATATATCCTGCAAGAATAGCAAGAATACTATCTTTAGATTCAGTTACAATATTAAATCTTAAATCAAATGTTTGTAAGAACCAAATAACGATGGTTGCGACAAAGATGACAGTAAAAGCGCGTTGTAAGAAATCTTTAGCTTTTTCCCATAATAATTGACAGACGTTTTTAGCACCTGGCATACGGTAGTTTGGAAGTTCCATGACAAAAGGAACAGGTTCACCTTTAAAAAGGGATCCTTTTAAAATCAAAGCAAAGATAATACCTGTTAAAATACCAAAAATATATAAGAAAATCATTACCAAAGCACCTTTGCCTGGAAAAAAGACAGAGGTAAAGAAAGCATAAATTGGTAGTTTTGCTGAACATGACATAAATGGTGTAAGAATAATTGTCATTTGTCGATCTCTTCTTGATGAAAGAGTTCGACTAGCCATAACACCAGGAACAGTACAACCAAAACCAATCAACATTGGAACAATACTTCTTCCTGAAAGACCAATTTTTCTAAGGAGTTTATCCATAATAAAAGCAACACGAGCCATATAACCACTATCTTCTAAAATAGATAAGAAGAAAAATAAAGTAACAATAATTGGTAAGAAACTTAAAACAGTTCCTACCCCATTAAAAATCCCATCAATAATCAAAGAATGTAAAGCTACATTGATTTGTGCTTGGGTTAGAAGAGTATCAACATAATTTGTTACAATAGATACACCATTTTCTAAGATGCCTTGTAAAAAAGAACCAATAACATTAAAGGTCAAAAAGAAAACGATACCCATAATTCCAATAAATGCGGGAATACCTGTATATTTTCCAGTTAAAAATTGATCAATTTTTTGACTTCTTAATCTTTCTTTACTTTCATGAGGCTTCTTCACAGTTTGTCTACAAATATTAATGATTGAATGAAAACGATCACTGGCAATAGCAGCTGAACAATCAAAACTACTTTCTTCTTCAAGCTGTTTACGAATGTGTTCTAAAATTTCCTTTTCATTTTGACTCAAATCAAGTTGTTCTAATAAAAGAGAATCATTTTCTGCAAGTTTACTTGCTGCAAAACGTAAAGGAATTCTTGCTTTTTTTGCATGATCTTCAATAAGATGTTCAATTGCATTAATACAACGATCAAGAGCTTGATTATCAAAATGTTGTAAAAATTGAGGCTTTTCTTGATAATAAGCAACATGTAAAACATGACTGACTAATTCATCAATACCTTCTCCTTTAGCGGCTGAAATAGGAACGACAGGAACTCCTAAATGTGCTTCTAATTCATTAATAAGAACGGTTCCCCCATTTCCTGACATTTCATCCATCATATTTAAAGCAACAACCATAGGCATATTGAGTTCTAATAGTTGCATTGTTAAATAAAGATTTCTTTCAATATTTGTTGCATCAACAATATTAATGATTGCTTTTGGTTTTTCTTTTAATAAGAAATTTCTAGTCACGATTTCTTCACTACTATAAGGTGACATTGAATAAATTCCTGGTAGATCCGTTATAAGGGTATTTTTATAGCCTTTAATTACACCATCTTTACGATCAACAGTGACTCCTGGAAAATTACCAACATGTTGATTAGAACCAGTTAGTTGATTAAATAAAGTTGTTTTACCACAGTTTTGATTACCAACTAAGGCAAAAGTAAGTAGATCACTTTCATGATAGATTTGGTGATTATTGATTTTATCGTAATTTGATTCACCATACCCTGGATGGTTTTTATTTTTAAAAATAATGTTTTCATTTTTTAACTCTTCTTTTTTAGTAATTTCTTTAACTTCTATTTTTTGAGCATCTTCTTTCCTTAAAGTAAGCTCATAATCATGTATTTTAATTTCAATGGGATCCACCATTGGTGCATATTTTACCACAGTTACTTCTACACCTTGGATAAGTCCCATATCTAAAAAGTGTTGTCTTAATGCTCCTGTTCCTCCTACAGAGACAATTACAGCACTTTTTCCTATAGCCAAATTATCTAATTTCATATTTTATCCCTTCTCTTTCTTTATAAGGGTAACTTTAAATAATAAGAAAAGCAATAAAATATATAATGTATCCCCCTTTTTTTTACATAATTATTCCATTTTATGGATATACTTTTTCTTTATATTGAAGATGGAGGTAGAAAGTATGATAAAAAACGCACTTTTAAGTTTAAAGAAAAACATAGGAAAAACGATTTTATTATTTGTAATAATTGTCGTTATTACCAATCTCGTCATTGCTGGTTTATCCATTCAATCATCAACACAAAAATCAATGGATCAAATTCGTAGTAGTTTAGGAAATGATGTAACTCTTTCTGTTGATTTTAGAAACATGATGAAAAATAGAGAACCAGGTGCAGCCGTAAGTAATGAGACATCATTAACAACAACCATGGCAGATAGTTTAAAAAATTTAAAGTATGTAGAAAGTTATAATTATCAAATATCTACATCAGCTGATAGTGATTCTATTTCAGCAGTAGAAAATAAATCGGATAATAGTAATAATCAGCAAGATACAAATAAGCCAAATGATCAACCAGAACAAGCTTCAAATCAAGGTGATTTTACAATCAGTGCTAATACTACAATGGAATATTTAGATTCATTTACAAACAGTAATTATACCTTAACAGATGGTCGTTTGCTTACAAGTGATGATGCAAATACAAATAACTGTGTCATTGAAACCAATCTTGCAAGTGATAATGATTTAAGTGTTGGTGATACTTTTACTATTATAACCACAGTTAATGATGAAACAATTATTCAAGAACTTACAATTGTAGGTATTTATGAAATTCAATCAACAAATGAAATTGGTGCTGCCCATTTCAATAATCCAGTAAACACGATTTATACTGATTTATCAGTTGGGCAAACACTTACTGGAAGTAGTGAAAACATTACATCAGCAATTTATTATTTAGATGATCCAGAAAATGCAGAAGCTTTTGTAGAACTTGCGAAAAAGAAAAGTGATATTGATTTTGATACGTTCTCATTAGATGCCAATAATCGTCTTTATCAACAAAATGCTTCTTCTCTTGAAAGTATGCAATCATTCGCAAAGATGTTTGTATGGATCGTAGTGATTGCTGGTAGTGCAATTCTTTGTTTAATCTTAGCTCTAACAATTAGAAATAGATATTATGAAATTGGTGTTCTTTTATCACTTGGACAAAGTAAAGTTAAAATTATTGCTCAACAACTTATTGAAATAGGGTTAATTGCAGTAGTTGCTTTTGTGATTTCTTTAGGTACAGGACAATTAACATCTCATTATATGGGAAATATGTTAGAAAGTAGTTCTTCTTCAAATGTCATGCAAATGGATCAAAAAGATGATCAACTAAATGATAATCAACAAAAAACTAATACACAAACAAAAGAAAATTTCTTAGGAAATATGATGCAAGGACCATCAAATCAGGAATTAGATGTTTCGATTACAGGTGAAAATGTCATTCAACTTGCTGGTGTTACAGCAGCAATCTGTATTGTTTCTATTGCTGTACCTGCAGCCTATGTATTAAGACTTACACCTAGACAAATCTTATCTAGAAAGGAAGGTTAAGATGGAAAAGTTATTAGAATTAGAAAATGTAAGCTATAGTTATCAAGATGGTAAAGAAAAAAATAAAATTTTAGAACATGTTTCTTATTCATTTGAAAAAGGTAAAATATATGCTGTTGTTGGTGCGAGTGGAAGTGGGAAAACAACGAACCTTTCCCTTTCATCTGGTTTAGATAAACCAGATGAGGGAAAAGTCTTATTCAAAGGAAAAGATATTCAAGAAATAGGTTTAAATAAATATCGTCGAGAAGATATCTCTATTGTCTTTCAATCATATAACCTCATTTACTATATGAATGCTTTAGAAAATGTTATGTCTGCTTTAGAAATTGCAGGGATCAAAAGAAAAGATAAAAAAGAATATTGTTTATCTATTCTTGAACAACTTGGACTTTCCAAAGATGAATGTAAAAGAGATATTCGACAACTATCTGGAGGACAACAGCAAAGAGTTGCGATTGCACGTGCTATTGCAAGAGAAGTCGATTTGATCCTTTGTGATGAACCCACAGGTAACCTTGATGAAAAGAATTCAATAGAGATCATGAATACTTTCTTAGATTTAGCACATATTCATCATAAATGTGTTATTTTGGTAACCCATTCACCTACTCTAGCAAAGATGTGTGATGTATCTTTAAGAATTAAAGAAGGAAAAATAGAAGAGGCTGTAACAAAATAAAATAAACAGCTAAAAATAGAAAAAGAATATTTTGAAGAATAATTTAAAAGTGGTAGTTTTTCTATCGCTTTTTTGTATTTTTAATCGCAAAAGTATAAGAAAATAAAAAGTTCTGCGGTTTGAAATCGCAAAACTTTACAAAATAGGTGAATCTGGCGAATATATTCTTTAAAAAATATTAAGAATTTTCTTCCCTTCTTTTTAATAATTCTTTGTTATTTTAAATAAGGATGAAAATGAAACAAAAGTGGACCCCATGTCCATTTTATTATAAACGTAATCCTTTAATATCTTTAATACGTGAGAGAATAATATTACAACTACAACTAGTAACCCCTGGTAATGTATCAATAGTAGCATGTAAGAAATGTTCCATTTCACTATTAGAAGCAGCAACAGCATGTACATGTAATTTGTTTTTTCCTGTAACACGATAAATTTGAGTAACAATATTATTTTGGTTTAATATGTCTATAACATCAGTAAACGAATTTGACAATGTTTCAATTTCAAAATAGCAAGACATAGCGCCACTGATTTTTTGAGGATTGATAATTGTTGTATATTCTTCAATAACCCCTTTTTTTTCTAATGCTTGAATTCTAGCTTTTACAGCAACTCTAGAAATCCCTACCTCTTTTCCAATATCAGAGTAAGAAAGACGTGCATTTTTTATTAATAATTGAACAATTTTTTGATCTAATTCATCAAGTCCATTTAAATACATAATCATTCCCCCGTTAATCATTTATTTAATACTATCATGCTCCGTATTATAAGTAAATCTTTTAAAAATTAGAGATATTGACTGAAAATAAATATTTGATTATAATACTTACGAAACGTAAGATAAATATTACGAAAGGAATACAAAAAGATGAATAGAGATTTAACAAAAGGTTCAGTTTTAAAGTCAATGCTTCTTTTTTCAATTCCAATGATTTTAGGTGATTTACTTCAACAATGTTATAACATTGTTGATACATTGATTGTTGGTCAATTTCTTGGTAAAAATGCTCTAGCAAGTGTTGGCTCATCGTTTACCTTAATGACATTTATAACATCTATAATCCTTGGTTTATGTATGGGAAGTGGAGCGTTGTTTTCAATTAGATATGGACAAAAAGATGAAAAAGGATTACGAGAAGATGTATGTGCATCATTTTTCTTTATTGCACTCATCACGTTTATACTAACAGTAATATCTTATATTTTTCTTAATCAGCTTTCTGTTTTTTTACATGTTCCATATGGAGTGTGGGAAGATATGAAAGGCTATCTTATTGTTATTTTTATAGGAATACCAGCTATTTTTTTATATAACTATTTTGCTTCTTATTTAAGAGCTATTGGTAATTCAATGACGCCACTTATATTTTTAGCTGTTTCGGCAATACTTAATATTGCATTAGATTTATTTTTTGTCATTGTATTAAAATTAGGAGTTGAAGGCGCAGCTATTGCTACGGTTATTTCCCAATATCTTTCAGGTATTGGCATCAGTATTTACTCACTTATAAAAAATATGCAGGTACGAGCAATTACAAAATTACAATATTTTCATTTAAAGAGGGTTCATAAAGTGATTTCGTTTTCAGTTCTTACATGTATTCAACAATCAGTAATGAATTTAGGTATTTTAATGGTACAAGGGTTAGTGAATAGTTTTGGAACTGTAGTTATGGCAGCATTTGCTGCTGCTGTTAAAATAGATGCTTTTGCATATATGCCAGTACAAGATTTTGGAAATGCATTTTCTACTTTTATTGCTCAAAACTATGGTGCAAAAGAAAAAATGCGTATTCAATCAGGATTAAAATCAGCAGTTTGTCTTTCTATGGGATTTTGCATAATTATTTCAACTATTGTATGTATTTTTGCTAAAGATTTAATGACTATTTTTATAGATGCAAAAGAAACAGAAATTATTATGGAAGGTGTCAAGTATTTAAAAATTGAAGGTGCCTTTTATTGTGGAATTGGTTGTTTGTTTTTGTTGTATGGTTTGTATCGTGCTTTAGGTAAACCTGGTATGAGTGTCGTTCTTACAATATTTTCTTTAGGGACACGTGTTGTGTTAGCTTATGTTTTATCAGCAATTCCAGCGATTGGTGTTACTGGTATTTGGTGGTCTGTTCCTATTGGATGGGCACTTGCAGATTTAATAGGATTAATTTATTATAGGTGTAAAAAAAAGGAATTGCTTTCTTTTAATATTTAGGGGATTATTTATGAACAACAAATGTGTTTTATTAAATGCCAAAAAAAATGAATTTTGATAGAAAATTAGATTTATCAATACTATCATCTGATTTAACAGTATACGATGAAATGACAATTTCCAGATTCTGTAAAATTAATTTGTGAAGCTGGAACAGGTTATAACAATATAGATCTTGATGCAGCAAAGGAAAAGAAAATTACTGTTTGTAATATTCCATCTTATAGTTCAAAGCGTGTTGCTCATACTGAAATCATGATAACTTTACTCATAATTTACAAGTCCCTCATGTTGAAGTTAATGGTAAAACGTTAGGTGTTGTAGGAGTTGGGCATATAGGTGAAAATGTGATTTAAATTGCACAGGCGTTAGATATTGTTAAAAAATGGCTTGCCCAAGGACATGAGTTAGATAAAGATCACTTAGCAAAAGATCTTGGTAACTACATAAAAACGCTTGAGCACAGTTGAAACCTTGGTTATGTAATTCTCTTACTTTTTCTTCTCTTTGACTCATCACCCTCACCTCACATCCATTAGTTTATTGATTTTAAAAAGTTTTGAAATATAAAAAAATGTAAACGGAGAGACGTTTACATTTTCTAATTTATTATTTAATTTTTTTGTAAATAGAATTTACATCAAACACAAATACATAAAATAAAGTCCATAACATAAAAGCATAATGATTCCACAAGGTTTCCTTAATTCTTTGTGTTTCATTGTACCAAACCAGAGAACTAATCCAGCTATTACTGCAATCATAGAATCGATCATAAACTTACTTTCAAAAGGAACACTACAAATAAGAGATGTTGTTCCAATAACAAAAAGAATATTAAAAATATTGCTTCCTACAATATTGCCTATCGCAATTCCTGCATTACCACGTTTTGCAGCTGTTACTGAAGTGACGAGTTCAGGAAGTGATGTTCCAAAAGCAACAATTGTTAAACCAATAAATCGTTCACTCATACCAAAATAACGAGCAATGGCACTGGCCCCACTTACCGCAAAGTCACTTCCTTTAACAACAAGGATTCCTCCAATGAGAATAAAGAGAAGACATTTCCAAACGGGAATATCTTTTTTTTCTTCTTGAGTTTCACTATTTCTTGCCA
>ERZ827126.3155-NODE-3155-length-10242-cov-4.779916_pt1 | contig 10242 bp, 6 predicted proteins | sample MGYA00519780_ERZ827126 | MGnify/ENA primary metagenome ERZ827126 (study PRJEB31778, sample SAMEA3449262) | human gut metagenome | biome: human gut; feature: human-associated habitat; material: faeces | place: United Kingdom | collected 2010/2012 ...
CGGTGTCCAGCCGCGGGCTGTATCTGGCCGGACAGGCCACCATCCCCAGCGATACCGCCTGCTTCCCGGCAAAGCTGAGCCACGGCCACATCAAGGCGCTGAGCCAGATGCAGCTGGACGCCATTTTCTATCCCTGCCTGACCTACAATGTGGACGAGGGACTGGGCGACAACCACTATAACTGCCCGGTGGTGGCCTACTACCCCGAGGTTCTGGCAGGCAACTGCCCGGAGCTGGAGGGCACCAAGTTCATCTATGACTATGTGGGCATCCACCGCCCTAAGGACTTTGTGCACAAGATGGCAAAGAACATCCTGCCCAAGTACTTCGGCGGCATCTCGGAAAAAGAGGTGCAGGCCGCAGCGGATGCCGCCTATGCGGAATACGAGTCCCACATGGCAAAGATCCGGGTGAAGGGCAGCGAGATCATCGACGAAGCCCGCCGTCAGGGCAAGCGCATCATCGTGCTGGCAGGCCGCCCCTACCATGTGGACCCCGAGGTGAACCACGGCATCGACCGCCTTATCACCCGCCACGGCGCTGCCGTTGTTACCGAGGACAGCATCTCCAACCGGGTGCAGAAGTTCCCCACCAGCGTGCTGAACCAGTGGACCTACCACAGCCGCCTGTACGCTGCCGCCAAGTACTGCACCACCCAGAAGGATATGAATCTGGTGCAGCTGGTGTCCTTCGGCTGTGGCGTGGATGCCATTACCACCGATGAGACCCGCGAGATTTTGCAGCGGGGCAATAAGCTGTATACCCAGCTGAAGATCGACGAGATTACGAACCTTGGTGCCGTGAACATCCGCCTGCGCAGCCTGTTTGCCGCTCTGGACGAGCGGGACGAGGCCGCCGCAGAAAAGGCAGAATAAAAGAAACCTTGAGATAGGCTGAAAGGCTTCCCCCGGCGGGGGAAGTCTTTGCGGGGACTATCTTGTTTAGAGCAACATAGGAGGAACCTATGGAATATCATTATCCTAAATTTACCCCGGAGATGAAAAAGACCCACACCATCCTTATCCCCAACATGGCCGTGACCCAGTTCCGGCTCATGGAGTACGCACTGCGCTGCGAGGGCTATAAGTGTGAGCTGCTGGGCAACTGCGGCAGCGCTGTGGCGCAGCTGGGGCTGAAGTATGTCCATAACGATACCTGCTACCCGGCGCTGCTGGTCATCGGCCAGTTTCTGGACGCGCTGAACAGCGGCAAGTATGATCTGGAGCACACCGCTCTGCTGATCACCCAGACCGGCGGCGGCTGCCGCGCCTCCAATTACATCCATCTGCTGCGTAAGGCACTGGTCAAGGCCGGTTACCCGCAGATCCCGGTGGCAAGCCTGAACTTTTCCGGTCTGGAAAAGGACAGCGGCTTCCAGATGACCCTCCCGCTGGCACGCAAGTGCATTGCCTGCATCTTCTACGGCGATATGCTGTGTGCGCTGCGCAATCAGGTGGCCCCCTACGAGAACGAAAAGGGCACTGCCGACCGCATGGTGGATCGCTGGATCGCCCGTCTGGGCCGTGCCTTGCTGGCCGGAAAAGGCTTTACTTCCCGGGAAATGAAGCACACCTTCCCGCTCATCGCAAAGGAATTTGCCACCATCCCGGTCACCCGGGTGCCCAAGGTCAAGGTGGGTGTTGTGGGCGAGATCTACGTCAAGTACAGCCCGCTGGGCAACAATGACCTGCAAAAATTCCTAGAAAGTCAGGACTGCGAGGTGAACTTCCCCGGTCTGATGGGCTTTGTGCAGTACTGCGCCTTCAACATGGGCGAGGATCATGTGCTGTACGGTGGCAAGCTGGCTGTAAAGGTGGGCACCGACCAGTTCCTCAACTGGCTGGACAGCGTGGAGCGTGTCATGCTCAAGGCAGAGACGGACGCCGGGTTCTATGCGCCGGGCCCCTTCAAGGAGCTGGTGGAAAAGCCCAAGGGGGTTATCTCGCTGGGCGCAAAAATGGGCGAGGGCTGGCTGCTGACCGCCGAGATGATCGAGCTGGTGCAGGGCGGCTACGGCAACATCGTGTGTGCGCAGCCCTTTGGCTGCCTGCCCAACCATATCGTGGGCAAGGGCATGGTGAATAAGATCCGTGCGCTGTACCCCAGCGCCAACATCACCCCCATTGACTACGACCCCAGCGCCACCCGGGTCAATCAGGAAAACCGCATCAAGCTGATGCTGGCGGTGGCAAAGGAGCGCCTGAACGCCCCTGCAGAAGCCCAGCCGCTTACAGCAGAGCAGCTCGCAGGCGGCGCCCCTCAGGTCGGCGCTACCGTGTAACAAAAGCAAATAGGATAAAAACAGGGGAGCCGCTGCACGGCATTTTTACGCAGCAGCTCCCTTTTTGCAGGAAAGGAACCTCTATGGAAAAGCCCACAGCTGCCTATTATCATCTGCCCGGCCTGTTCGAGTTTTACGAGCTGTACCGCCGCTTTTTGCCGCTGTACCGGGAACACCGGGAATATTTTTACGACTGGTGCGCCATCGGCTCTATCTACGGTGCCCCGGCGGGCTGCATCTGGGGCGGGGGACGCATTTCCAGCGGCGGGGCAGCTGCGCGCGAGGTGCTGGCGCTGCTGCGGGAATACGGCATCTCCGGGCGGCTGACCTTCAGTAACTCCCTGCTGCGGGCTGAGCACCTTGCCGACCCGCAGTGCAACGCCCTGTGTGAGCAGTTTGCAAAAAGCGGCAGTGTGCCAAACGGCGTGATCGTCCACTCCGACCTGCTGGCGGACTATCTGCAACAGCGCTGGCCGGAGTTGTATCTGGTGTCCTCCACCACAAAAGTGCTTACCGAGTTTGCGCAGTTGCAGCAGGAACTGGCAAAGCCGCAGTTCCGGTATGTGGTGCCGGATTTCCGGCTGAACCCGGCGCTGAAACAGCTGAGCACTCTGCCGCCGGAGCAAAAAGCCAGGGTAGAGTTTTTGTGCAATGAGTGCTGCTGGTTCGGCTGCACAGAGCGCAAGCGCTGCTACGAGACGGTCAGCCGTCAGAATCTGGGCGAGGACTGCCCGGACCACCGCTGCGCCGCCCCGGATGCCGCCGGGGGCTACCGCTTTTCCAAGGCGATGCGCAGCCCCGGGTTTATCGGGGCAGATGACATCCGGCAGCGGTATCTGCCCGCAGGCTTTTCCCAGTTTAAGATAGAGGGCAGAGGACTTGGCAGCGCATTGGTGCTGGAATTTCTGCTTTACTACATGACAAAGCCGGAATACCAGCTGCAGGTGCGGGAGGCAATCTATCTGGACAATATGCTGGATCTTTTTTAAGGAAATTGCACCGGGCAGACCATTTTCTGTCCGGTGCTGTTTTTTGCCTGCGGGATTTGCGCCCGAAAACTTTCTTTTCCCGGCAAAGCGTGTTACAATAAACAGGAAATAATAGTTATAGGAGCAGTGCATGGAAACAACGCAAAAACAGATCGTACTGGGCATTCTGGCCCATGTGGACTCCGGCAAGACCACCCTCTCCGAGGCCATGCTCTACCGCGCCGGTGCTATCCGTAAGCTGGGGCGGGTGGATCACGGGGACGCCTTTCTGGATACCGATAGCTTGGAAAAAGCACGCGGTATCACCATCTTTTCCAAACAGGCGCTGCTTACGGCGGGCAACACCGGCATCACCCTGCTGGACACCCCCGGCCATGTGGATTTTTCCACCGAGACCGAGCGCACCTTGCAGGTGCTGGACTACGCCGTGCTGGTGGTCAGCGGAACGGACGGCGTGCAAAGCCATACCGAAACGCTGTGGCGGCTGTTGCGGCGCTACCATGTGCCCACCTTTGTATTCGTGAACAAGATGGACCTGCCCGGCATGACCCGGGAGCAGCTGCTCAGCCAGCTGAATCACCGCCTTGGCGAGGGTTTTGTGGATTTTGGCACAGAGCCTGCTGCCCGCAACGAAGCACTGGCGCTGTGCGATGAGCAGCTGATGGAAAAAATGCTGGACGCGGGAACCTTGACCGATGCAGACATTATCCCCGCAGTTGCCCGGCGGCACGTTTTTCCGTGCTGGTTCGGGGCGGCGCTGCGGCTGGACGGGGTGGATGCACTTCTGGAGGGGCTGGACCGCTACACCCGCCCTGCCCCGGCGCTGCACGCCTTTGGTGCAAGGGTGTTCAAGGTATCACAGGATGAGCAGGGCACCCGCCTGACATGGCTGCGGGTCACCGGTGGGGAGCTGAAGGTAAAGGCGCTTCTTACCGGCGAAGCGGACGGCGAGCCGTGGGCAGAAAAGGCGAACCAGCTGCGGCTGTACTCCGGCGCAAAATATACCCTGACCGAGGCCATCGGCCCGGGACAGGTATGCGCCGTGACCGGCCTGACCCATGCAAAGCCCGGCACCGGGCTTGGGGCAGAGCGGGACAGCGATGTGCCGGTGCTGGAACCGGTGCTCAGCTATCAGGTGCTGCTGCCGGAGGGCGCAGACGTACACGCTGCACTGGCCAAACTGCACCGGCTGGAAGAGGAAGAACCCCAGCTCCATGTGGTGTGGAACGAAAGCTTGGGCGAAATTCATGTGCAGCTGATGGGTGAGGTGCAACTGGAAGTGCTGCGCAGCCTGCTGGCGGAGCGGTTCGGGCTGGAAGTATCCTTTGGCCCGGGAGGCATTTTGTATAAAGAAACCATTACCGAGCCCATGGAGGGCGTAGGCCACTACGAGCCGCTGCGCCACTATGCCGAGGTGCATCTGCTGCTGGAACCGCTGCCCCGGGGCAGCGGGATGCAGTTTGCCGCCGACTGCCGGGAAGAGGTGCTGGACAAAAACTGGCAGCGGCTGGTGCTGACCCATCTGGAAGAAAAGCAGCACCTTGGCGTTCTGACCGGCGCACCGCTGACGGATGTAAAAATTACCCTGCTTGCCGGCAAAGCGCACCTGAAGCACACTGAGGGCGGAGATTTCCGGCAGGCCACCTACCGCGCCGTGCGGCAGGGGCTGATGCTGGCAAAAAGCCAGCTGTTAGAGCCGTGGTATGCCTTCCGGCTGGAAGTGCCGGTGGAGAACATCGGCCGCGCTATGAGCGATATCCAGCGCATGGAGGGCAGCTTTGACCCGCCGGAAAGCGGCGCGGAGACTGCCACCCTGACCGGCTTTGCGCCGGTTGCCACCATGCGCAGCTACCCCATGGAGGTGGTCAGTTACACCCGGGGCAGGGGACATCTGAGCCTGACGCTGGACGGTTACCGCCCCTGCCACAACGCGCAGCAGGTCATTGCAGAAATCGGCTACCAGCCGGAGCATGATCTGGAAAACCCCGCAGATTCCGTGTTCTGTGCCCATGGTGCTGGCTTTGTGGTGCCGTGGAACGAGGTGCGCAGCCACATGCACGTTGAAAGCGGCTGGGGCAAGGCAAAGTCCGCCCGCCCGGAGGTGCAGGCTGCGCCTCAGCGCCGCGCCATGGCCTACCGCGCCACGCTGGAGGAGGATGCTGAGCTGCTCAAAATTTTTGAGCGCACCTATGGCCCTATCAAGCGGGACCCGCTGGCGGCCTTCCGTCCGGTGCAAAAGACCGAACACCCGAATTTTGACGCAGAACAGTGGGAAATTGCCCCGGAGTATCTGCTGGTGGACGGCTACAACATCATCTTTGCGTGGGACGAGCTGAACGCGCTGTCAAAGGAAAGCTTAGACGCCGCCCGCCATCGGCTGATGGACATCCTGTGCAACTATCAGGGATACCAGAAATGCGTGCTCATCTTGGTATTTGATGCTTACCGCGTGCCCGGAAGCCCCGGCGCCATCGAGCAGTACCACAACATCCATGTGGTCTATACCAAGGAGGCCGAGACCGCCGATATGTTCATCGAGCGGGTCACCCATGAGATCGGCAAAAGCCGCCGCGTCCGCGTGGCGACCTCGGACGGTATGGAGCAGGTTATCATCCTTGGCCACGGCGCGCTGCGCGTGTCTGCCCGGATGTTCCACGAGGAAGTGCAGAACGTGGAAAAACAGATCCGCGCCCTTGTGCAGGGGCAGGCGTAATGCCGCCCCTGATTTTGAGAGAATGCATTTGCAGCGGCCCATTGGCCGCTGCAAATGCTAAATCTAAAATAATTATTCCGCTAGAAATGCCCACAGCAACGCGGAGGGCATTTGAAACCGTTCTCTGGAGGTGCACCATGGCTGTGGAAATTACCGAAGAATTTGTCTGGCAAAGCATCCCGCCCCGTGCCCGGGACAGCCACAAGGGCACCTTTGGCAGTGTGCTGGCGGTGGCGGGCAGCGCCTTTTACCGGGGTGCTGCTCTGCTGGCAGCCGAGGGTGCACTGCGCACCGGGGCGGGTATCGTTACCATCGCCAGTGTGGAGCCGGTGGTCAGCGCCGCTGTGACCCGCCTGCCGGAGTGCTGCCTGTGCCCCTGTAAGGAGGGCGCACAGGGCGGCATTGCACCGGAGAATGTGCCGCTGCTCCGGCGGCAGAAGACCACCGTACTGCTGCTGGGCCCCGGCCTTGGCGGTACGGCACAAAGCGCCGCCCGGGCCGCCGAGACCCGCACGCTGGTGCAGCAGCTTCTGCCCGGTTTTGCGGGTGCGGCGCTGCTGGATGCCGACGGTCTGAACGCCGCCGCCCAGCTGCTGGCCGAGGGCAAGCCCTTTCCGCACCCGGCGGGGGAACTGGTGGTCACCCCGCACCCCGGCGAGATGGCGCGTCTGACCGGCCTTTCGGCGGCAGAGCTTGCCGCCGACCGGGAGGGCATCGCCCTGCACTATGCCAAGGCGTGGAACGCCGTGGTGGTGCTGAAGGGCGCACGCACCGTGGTAGCAAGCCCGGACGGGCGGGTGTGCGTGAACCCCACCGGCAATCCGGGGCTTGCCCGGGGCGGCAGCGGGGATGTACTGGCTGGCATGCTGGCGGCGTTGCTGGCCTGCGGTCTGCCCGCTTACGAAGCCGCCGCCTGTGCGGTATACCTGCACGGTGCCGCCGCTGACCGCGCCGCCGCAAAGCGCGGTGAGTACGGGATGCTGCCTCACGATATCCTGCCGGAGCTGGGCACACTGTTTGCGGAAAACCAGCGATAAACGAGAAGCGGCAGCTGCACAAAATACCGTGCAGCTGCCGCTTTTTGTTGCTGTAATTTGCGGTTCAGATTACCGGAACTGGCCGAGATATTCCTCCACCGAGCGGGTCATCTCCTTGGAAAAATCGGAGTTATACTTGCGGTTGCAGAAGGCGGTGCACCACTGGTCAAAGGGCGCGTTGCCTGCCTTGTAGCCAAAGGTGTCCCGCAGCTCTGCACCGTCCATGGTGCGGTAGCCGTTTTCGTGCACGATATGCTCCATGGCGCAGCGCTGGGGCTTCGGGCGGTCCTTCTGCTGCTGGGTGGGCCAGCCGAACACCAGCATCACCGCTGGGAACACATAGTCCGGCAGGTGCAGCAGGCTGCGCTGGGTGTCGCAGTTCTCCATGATGTCCCCGATGTAGCACGAGCCGATGCCAAAGCTTTCGGCGGCGACCACGGCGTTCTGGGCGGCAATGGCGGCATCGGTGACTGCCAGCATCAAATCGCCCACACCCGGGGTGCGGGGCGTACAGCCGGCTTCTAAGTAGGCATCGTACCACTTTTTGCAGTCGGCGCAGAACACCAGCACCAGCGGTGCTTTGGCAATAAAGGGCTGGTGGTCACAGCTTTCGGCCAGCGCTTCCTTCAGTGCCGGGTCGGTGATGTCTAAAATGGTATACAGCTGCTGACAGCCCGCAGAGGGCGCCTGTGCGGCAGCTTCTAAAATGGACTGCTTCATCTCGGCAGGGATGGGCTTTTCTTCATACACCCGCACCGACTTGCGGTCGAACAGGCTTTGCAGGATAGGATTACGCTCAGTCATGGGAACACCTCCGATGTTGTGTTTATTCATAGTCAATGGGCAGGGTGGGCAGGCCGTTCAGCTCCAGCCCGGCGGTATGCCCGGCAATGTACTGGTAGTAGCCCTGTGCGGCGATCATCGCGCCGTTGTCGCCGCAGAACTTCAGCTCCGGCAGGTAAACCTTGGCACCCAGCTTCTGGGCACCGTCATTCACCAGCTGGCGCAGACGGCCATTGGCGGCTACGCCGCCGGCAAGGCACACCTGCTTTGCCCCGGTATCGGCAGCGGCAAGCAGCAGCTTTTCGGCCAGAATGCCCGCAATGCGTTCCTGAAAGCTGGCGGCAAGGCCGGGCACGTTCACTTCCTCGCCCTTCATCTGCGCCTTGTTCACCTCGTTGAGCACGGCGGTCTTTAAGCCGGAAAAGCTCACGTTGTACTTGCCCTCCACATGGGGCACCGGCAGGCGGTAGGCCTTGGGGTCGCCGGTCTTGGCAGCGGCGGCTACGCTGGGGCCGCCGGGGTAGGGCAGACCCAGTGTGCGGGCCACCTTGTCAAAGGCTTCGCCTGCAGCATCGTCTACGGTATGACCCAGAATGTGGTAGTGGGTGTAGTCCTGCACCTCCACGATGTGGCTGTGCCCGCCAGAGGCCACCAGACACAAAAAGGGCGGCTTGAGTTCCGGGTGGGTCAGGTAGAGCGCGGCGATGTGTCCCCGCAGATGGTGCACCGGCACCAGCGGCTTGCCTGCCGAGTAGGCCAGACCCTTGGCAAAGTTTACGCCCACCAGCACCGCACCGATGAGCCCCGGCGCAAAGGTAACGGCCACGGCGTCCACATCGTCTATGGTCTTGCCAGCGTCCAGCAGGGCTTTTTTGACCGTAGCACTGATAAATTCGCAGTGGCGGCGGCTGGCAATCTCCGGTACAACGCCGCCGTACAACGCCTGCTCCTTGACGCTGGTGGAAATGACGTTGCTCAGCAGATGCCGTCCGTCCTCCACCAGTGCAGCGGCAGTTTCGTCACAGGTAGACTCGATTCCGAGAATGATCATTTTAGTGTGCCTCCAGCCAGTTTTTGCCTGCGTGCACATCGGTGCTCAGGGGCACCGCGTACTGCACGCAGCCTTCCATTTCCTCCCGCAGGATGCGGGCAGCCTGCTCGGCCTCCGCCTCCGGGGCCTCCACGATCAGTTCATCGTGGACGGTCAAAATCAGGCGGCTGGCCATTTTTTCGTCCCGCAGGCGCTTCCACACCCGCACCATGGCCAGCTTGATCACGTCCGCAGCGGTGCCCTGAATGGGGGTGTTGCGGGCCATGCGCTCGCCGCTGGCGCGCACATTGAAGTTGGTGCTGGCCAGCTCCGGCAGGGTGCGGCGGCGGCCGAACAGGGTGGACACATAGCCGTTTGCCTTTGCGTCCGCGATGGTCTTGTCCATATAGCCGCTCACGCTGGGGAAAGCCGCCAGATAATTCTTGAGGAAGGCGTCTGCCTCCTTCACGGTCACGCCGATATCCTTGGAAAGGCTGTATGCGCCCTTGCCGTACATGATGCCAAAGTTGATGGCCTTGGCCGAGGAGCGCAGCCGTGGCGTCACCTCGCTCTGCGGAATGCCGTAGATCTTGGCAGCGGTGCTGCGGTGGATATCCTCACCGTTCAAAAAGGCCTGCTGCATGTGCTCGTCCCCGGTGATGTGCGCCAAGATGCGCAGCTCGATCTGGCTGTAATCCGCGTCCACCAGCACACAGCCCGGCCTTGCAACAAAGTAGGCGCGCAGCTGACTGCCCAGCTCGGTGCGGATGGGGATATTCTGCAGGTTGGGGTTATCGGAGGAGAGCCGTCCGGTGCGGGCTTCGGTCTGGTTGAAGGTGGAGTGGATGCGCCCGTCCTCGCCAATGACCTTGAGCAGACCCTCCACATAGGTGGAGTTCAGCTTCTGGTAGGCGCGGTACTGCAAAACGTCCTCCACCAGCGGGTACTCGCGCAGGCTTTCCAGCGTTTCGGCATCGGTAGACCAGCCGCGCTGGGTCTTTTTGCCGTGGGGCAGCCCCATGGTGTCGAACAGCATCTCGCCCAGCTGCTTGGGGCTGTTGGGGTTGAAGGTGGCGCTGCCGGTCTCCAGGTGGATGCGGGTCAGCACCTGTTCCAGTTCCTCCCGCAGCTTTACACCGAACTGCTCGATGCCGTCTTTGTCCACCAGCACGCCGGTACGGGTCATGTCGGCCAGCACCTGTGCCAGCGGGAATTCGATCTCGTTGTACAGCGCATCCTCGCCGCAGGCGGTGATCTCGGCCTTCATCCGGGCAAACAGATCGGCTAGCCGCCCGGCGTCCGGGTAATCGGTGCAGGTAAAGGCGGCAGCGGCCTTGTAGGCGGGGATCAGCTCGCTGATCTGATACTTGGAGGCGGAGGCGTCCAGCAGATAGGCAGCCAGCTTGCCG
>ERZ827126.3170-NODE-3170-length-10179-cov-2.426116_pt1 | contig 10179 bp, 9 predicted proteins | sample MGYA00519780_ERZ827126 | MGnify/ENA primary metagenome ERZ827126 (study PRJEB31778, sample SAMEA3449262) | human gut metagenome | biome: human gut; feature: human-associated habitat; material: faeces | place: United Kingdom | collected 2010/2012 ...
CCAGGATGATTAAGGAGGTCTATGTGGAGAAGGGGGATGAAGTGCAAAAGGGAGACCCGCTGCTCGCCTATGACACGGCGGAACTCCAGATAGAGATTGAACGCAAAAAACTCGATATCAGCACGATCGAGAATAACATCGAGAGACAAAAATACAAGTATGAAATGTTAAAGACGCAGACGCCGGTGAAGAAAGATCCGCCGAAGCTGAACGAGGAGCAGCTTGCCTGGTATCAGCACATGGACGAGGAAAACCGCCTGACAGAGACGGATAAGAACGATGGCAGAATCTACAACTATCTGACAGCGGCCTCCATTCCCTACAATGTGACAACCAATGCGGCGGGGGAACTGGTGTATCCGGCGGGAACGGCGGAAGAACCGTATATTTATTATGTCAACCAGAATGTATACGCCTATGGCGGCTTTTTCAATGCCATCCGTCCTACCGCGGAGGGAGGGAGCGGAAAACATGTGCGCGTGATCGTCTGCAAGAAGGATGCGGACGGTAAGATGGTGCTTGACACCGATGAAGCGACCGGGCGGCAGACGCCGGTTGCGGATGATACAGTGTCCCCGAATACCATCGAGTTAAACGGCAGCGATTTCCCGGCGGATTACGATGAGAGCCGCATGTGGTATCTGTTTTCGGGAAAAGAATACATACCGACCTCCCTCGCGGATGAGTACATGCAGGCGTACGAGGATTTTATGGCGGACTGGGAGGTACCAAAGGGATATACTTCCGAGGAACTCTATCAGGAGGCGGCTGACATTGAAGAAAAATTAAAGACGCTCGATATCCAGCGCAGACAGGAACAGCTGGCGCTCGAGTCCATGGAGAAAAGCGCGACGGACGGTGTGGTCTACGCGGAGGTGGACGGCGTCGTGAAGACGGTCGGCGACCCGGACGAGAAGCCCGAGCAGGGGCAGGCGTTTCTGGTGGTAACCGGAGATGACGGGCTCTATGTGAAGGGGACGATCAGCGAGCTGCTGCTGGATGATGTGCCGGTGGGAACCGTGGTGAGTGCCAATTCCTGGGAGAGCGGTATGACGTTCGATGCCACAATCACGGAAATATCGGATTATCCGGTTTCGGGTAACTCATGGGGCGAAGGAAATCCCAATGTCTCCTACTATGAGTACACGGCTTATATCGAGGACAGCTCCGCGCTCCGCAACGGGGAGGCGGTAGATCTGTCCATATCGACCAATCAGTCGGATGGCGGCGGCATTTTTATAGAAAAAGCGTATGTGAGGTCGGAGGATGGAAAGTCGTACTGCATGATTGCAGATGAGAATAACCGGCTGAAAAAACAGTATGTGGTGACCGGAAGAACGGTCTACGGATCTGCGGTAGAGATCAAGTCCGGGCTGACGGAGGACGACCGCATCGCATTCCCGTACGGGAAAAATGCGGTGGAGGGCGCTGCCGTCACGGACGAGTCATCCAATTATTAAAGGAGGAACGGAGATGTTTGAAAATATAAGATTATCTTTCCGCGGAATCTGGGCTCACAAGATGCGTTCCTTCCTGACGATGCTGGGTATTATTATCGGTATTGCAGCTATTATTGCGATTGTATCTACAATTAAGGGAACAAATGAGCAGATCAAGCAGAACCTGGTCGGAGCCGGTGAGAATACCGTCGAGATTTCCCTGTATCAGGGAGAGTGGGAATATGAGATGGAGTACAACGGCATACCTGAGGGCGTGCCGCTTGTGGCGGATGAGGTGGTTGAACAGCTCAAGGAGATCCCGCATGTGGAAAATGTGTCGCGCTATCTGAGCCGGCAGGATTACAACGGAGTCTATCATCTGAATACCGGGCTTTCCGGTGGTTATGTCAAGGGCGTTGACACGGCTTATTTTGACACCTGCAATTATATTATGAAGGAAGGGCGCGGGTTCACGCAGCAGGATTTTGACCAGTATCACAAGGTCGCGATTCTGGATGAGGATTCGGCGGACGCACTGTTCCAGGGAGAGGAAGCTGTCGGGGAGACGATTGAGATTCAGCAGGAGCCGTATGTTGTGGTGGGAATTGTGACAAAGGCGAAAAAGTTTGAACCGGTCATCAACTCGATTGATGACTATTATACCTACGCGCAGGATTCCGCCGGCTCTGTGTATGTGCCGGCGACGACCTGGCCGATCATCTATCAGTACGACGAGCCGCAGAATGTGGTGCTGCGCGTGGAGAGTACGGATGATATGACCAGCGCCGGAAAAGCGGGAGCGGATCTGCTAAACGGGTATCTGTCGGTGTCGGATACGACGATCCAGTATAAGGCAAAAGATCTGATGGAGCAGGCACAGCAGATTCAGGAACTTAGCAGCTCCACCAACACCATGCTGATCTGGATTGCCGGCATTTCATTGATTGTCGGCGGTATCGGCGTCATGAACATCATGCTGGTATCGGTGACGGAGCGGACGCAGGAGATCGGTCTGAAAAAGGCGATCGGGGCACGCAAGTCCCGGATCCTGGGACAGTTTCTGACGGAGGCGGCGGTGCTCACCAGCCTGGGCGGTCTCATCGGCGTGCTGGTCGGCATTATTCTGGCGCAGGTGATCTCGTATGTGACGACGACGCCGGTGGCGATCAGTGTTCCGGCAGCCGTGGGAGCGGTGGCGTTTTCCATGGTTATCGGAATCGTATTCGGTGTGTTCCCGTCCTACAAGGCGGCGAATTTAAATCCGATCGATGCGCTGCGGCATGAGTAAGCAAAAAATAATGACAGCGCTGCGGACAGAAAGGAGCCGGCATGATAAAAAGAATTGTCATGATGGAGGGCGGAGTGGAGACATTATCCTATTTCTCCCATCAGATGGCACAAGAGTTTCAAATGCTCGGATATGCAGTATTTTTCTATGATCTGAAACAGGAGGAGAGCAGCGCGGGAAAGCTGCGCAAGTTTATCAGACCGCGAGAGACGGTGCTTGTTACCTTCAATTTCCAGGGATTGGAAAAGGAGGCCGGCGTGTACCACGAGGGGATCGGTTATCTCTGGGATACCTATCATATTCCTTGTTATAATATTGCCGCCGACCATCCGTACTTTTATGATGACAGGTTAAAAGATCTGCCGGAAAAATACCGGCATATCAGTATAGACCGGAGACAGAAGGCATATTTTGAAGAGTTTTATCCGGAGTATGTGTCGCGTGGCTTTCTGCCGCTTGCGGGAACCGGATTGCGTCAGGCAGAAGAGGAAGGCGAAGCTGAGCAGGGAGAAGCGCGAGCGCAGGGCGCCGCAGTTGAGACGGGAGAAGCTGGAGCGCAGGGCGCAGCAGAGCAGGCGGCGCCCTGCTATGACGTGATCCTGACCGGAAATTAGACAAAGCTTTCCTTTTTTGAACCCTATATCAACTGGATCAATGAGGAGTACGCGGCGTTTTACCGGGGGATCATAGATGATCTGTTAGAACATCCGGCGTGCACGGTGGAGGAAGTGGCGCTTGCCCACTGCGAGCGGGAGATGGGGAAAGAGCCCAATGATCAGCTGCGGATTGCCCTGCACAAGATGATTTTCATCGATCTGTATGTGCGCAATTACTGGCGGGGAAAGGCGGTGCGCACGCTCGTCAATGCAGGAATTCCGGTACATGTGGTCGGAAAAGGCTGGGAGGAACTGGAGGATGTGAGACATCCGGAGTGCCTGAAGCTGCACCCGCAGACCGATTCCGTTACCTGCCTTGAGATGCTGGCGGACGCGAAGGTGTCTTTGAACGTGATGCCGTGGTTTAAGGACGGAGCGCATGACAGGGTGTTTAATTCCATCTTAAACGGAGCGGTATGTGTGACCGATCCGAGCTGTTACCTGGAAGAGGAACTTCATGAGGGCGAGGGCGTCTGCTATGTTGCGCTGCAGGATATGGACGCTCTTCCGGAAAAAGTGAAGGATTTATTGCAAAATGATTCCGGGAGGAATGAGATTGTGCGGCGTGGCAGAGCGATTGTGGAGCAGAAGCATACCTGGGCACAGCGCGCGAAGACGCTGGCAGCGTGGATTGCGGAGGACGCCGCGCAATAGATAAAGGACAAAGTGCGGAAAATACAGGGGATTCGATGCGGACTGGGCGCGGATCGGGCGAATCTGCATATTAACCTTGCATTTTGCGGATAATCATTATATAATAGCGGAAGAATTGGCGATGAAGAAAGCTGCGGTTTGAAGACTGCGACAGAGAGCCGGTGGGTGGTGCGAACCGGTGCAGGATAGAATCTTTCCACTTTTGGAGCCGGCAGTGAAAGCTGCGAGGGTCGTATCCTTTAACATACGTTTGAGAGGTCGCAGGAACATGCCTGTGGCAAGATGGGTGGCAACGCGGAAGCAGAACCTTTCGTCCCATGTGCAAGTGGTGCCCGGTCAGAGATGGCGGGGACATTTGACACAGGGGCGAAAGGTTTTTTGTTCCTGTGCGGATAGAACAGAAGAATTTAGGAGGAAATGACATGATCGATCTGAAGTTTTTGAGAGAGAACCCGGAGGTTGTAAAGCAGAACATTAAGAACAAATTGCAGGATCACAAGGTTCCGCTTGTGGATGAGGTAATTGAACTCGATGCCGAGGCGCGCAAGACACAGCAGGAAGCAGACGATCTTCGAGCAAAGAGAAACCAGCTGTCCAAAGAGATCGGTAAACTGATGGGTCAGGGCAAAAAGGACGAGGCTGAGGCTGTCAAGACACAGGTTGCAGAGGGAGCTGCCCGTCTGGCAGAATTAGAGGAAAAAGAAAAGGAACTTCAGGAGAAAGTCACCAAGATCATGATGACGATCCCGAACATCATTGATCCGTCCGTACCGATCGGCAAGGATGATTCCTGCAATGTGGAGATCGAGAAGTTTGGCGAGCCGGTTGTTCCGGATTTTGAGATCCCGTATCACACCGAGATCATGGAGCGTTTTAACGGCATTGATCTGGATGCTGCAGGCAAGGTGGCAGGAAACGGATTTTATTATCTGATGGGCGATATTGCGCGTGTACACTCCGCAGTGCTCTCCTACGCGAGAGATTTCATGATCGACCGCGGTTTTACCTACGTGGTGCCGCCGTTTATGATCCGCAGCAATGTTGTGACGGGCGTTATGAGTTTTGATGAGATGGATGCCATGATGTACAAGATCGAGGGCGAGGACCTTTATCTGATCGGTAAGTTCATCGATACAATCAACGATGAGGAGAAGCTGCCATATACACTGACATCCTACTCTCCATGCTTCCGCAAGGAGAAAGGCGCACACGGCATCGAGGAGCGCGGTGTTTATCGTATTCACCAGTTTGAGAAGCAGGAGATGATCGTAGTCTGCAAGCCGGAAGAGTCCAAGATGTGGTACGATAAACTGTGGCAGAACACGGTTGACCTGTTCAGAAGTCTGGATATCCCGGTTCGTACCCTGGAGTGCTGTTCCGGCGATCTGGCAGATCTGAAAGTGAAGTCCTGCGATGTTGAGGCATGGTCTCCGAGACAGAAGAAGTATTTCGAGGTTGGAAGCTGCTCAAACCTCGGCGATGCACAGGCGAGAAGATTAAAGATCCGTGTGAAGGGCAAGGATGGCAGCAAGTATTTTGCACATACCTTGAATAACACGGTGGTTGCGCCGCCTAGAATGCTGATCGCGTTCTTAGAGAACAACCTCAACGCAGACGGAAGCGTCAATGTTCCGGTAGCACTGCGTCCGTATGTCGGAGGCAAGGAGAAGCTGATTCCGGTAAAATAAATATGCACAAAAAACGGTCTGCCGGATAGGGCAGACCGTGCTGGAGTAAGTGTTATTATATGGAGGTAAAAGCACTGACAGGTTCTGGAATGAAAATAAGCCTGAACCATTCGGTGGAGAAAAATGTGTGGATTTCTTCCAGACAGATTTTGCATCTGATTCCGTGTCTCTTCCACGTTTGGACACCTGGTGGGCGCATGTCCGACACACCGGAGACAATGGGCGGACTTTCTGGCAGCACTAACTGTGCTCCCTCATAGACATTATTAAACCGCGCGAACAGAACTCGCTGCTATCTGCTATTGAAATTACGGCAGATAGCAGCTCAGACATCTGCTTCGCGCGGTTATGTTTTTTCGGGAGCACAGGTAAGTGCTGCACAAAAGTCCTACAAATTGTCTCACGGAGTGCGGACATGACCCACCGTGGAGTGCTCCAAACTTGGAAAGACACGGATCATCGCAGATGCAAAAATGCTGGTTAGAAATCCTGCATTTTTTGATTCCGAATGTTCAAGCTAATTTTCATTCAGAACCGTAATGTGCCTGTCTCTACAATAATAACGTTTCTTCCAGCACAGACTGCGTTAGTTGGCAGACCGTTTTCTTTAGCATTTCGGAGAATTGCATTAGCACTTCTCTGGTTCCGGATACTCCACACCGAACGTTTCGACAGTCACTTTTTTCATGACCTGCGGAGCGAGCGGGCGGTCGCTATAGTCGGTTGCAGTCTCTGCGATCTTGTTGACTACGTCCATGCCCTCAGTGATCTTGCCGAATGCAGCGTATGCGCCGTCCAGATGCGGGGAAGTCTTATGCATGATGAAGAACTGGCTTCCGGCGGAATCCGGATGCATGGCTCTTGCCATGGAAAGAACGCCCTCTGTGTGCTTTAAGTCATTTTTGAAACCGTTCTGGGAAAATTCGCCCTTGATATCGTAGCCCGGGCCGCCCATGCCGGTTCCGTCCGGACAGCCGCCCTGAATCATAAAGCCGTTGATGACGCGGTGGAAGATCAGTCCGTCATAGTAGCCTTTCTGGATCAGGCTGATAAAATTGTTTACCGTATTTGGTGCGATCTCAGGATAGAGCTCTGCCTTCATGATATCGCCATTTTCCATCTCGATAGTAACGATTGGGTTTGACATAGTATACCTCTTTCTGCCCTGTATGCGGGCGGGTGAAATAAGAAGCAGCCTGCTGTGACAGCAGTCATCCGCCGCCTCTACGGCACTATTGTAGCGAAAAAGAGCGGATTCGTAAAGAGAAACGATGGAATTTCCGAAAAAGTCTTGCCCTGCAGGCAGGAAGAGGGTAACATTAGGTAGATTCAGGAATGCTATTTTGAAGGAAAAGTTGCAAATGAATATGAAAAATATAATCAAGAATAAACAAAATGAACTTGTGCAGGGAATGATTGCACTGATATTATGCGTGGCGTTATTTTGCAGTGCGGCTGCCTCTGGGAAAAATGACGGATCTGAGTGGAAAATGCGCCATGGCGGGCAGAAATATGAGGAGACGGGAACTGATGGTCGGGTGCAGACACCACTATATGCAGGAATTCTTGCAGAATTTCGCGCGAATGAGATGGCAATTTTGTCGGACAACCAGGAGATTCTTGCGAAAGCAGCAGAGCGTGCAGCGGAGGAGGCGGCACATCCGGAACAGGGCGTCTACACATTTTTACAGGGACCGAAGTCCTGGACAGAGGGACGGGCATGGTCGGGGGAGTGGTCGAACCAGTATGTCAGAGGCAATTACTTCGGCAATTTCGGATGCGGTCTGTGCTGTATGGCAAATATCTACTGCACGCTTACGGAGTATACATGTTCTCCGTGGGACATGTACGAATATGCGAGGCAGGTGTCCGGCTATGCACCATCGCGGAAGATCGGGGCAATCGGCTGGGCGGATATGAAAGTTACATTGCGAAAAAGCGGTTTTGACTGTACCCTGAACACAAAACCGGAAAGCTATGAGCAGTTCCAGCAGGAGATCACGGCGTCACAGATGGCGGTGGTTCTGGTTTCCAGCAGGGACGATGATACCTACTGGAAGAAGACGGGAGGGCATTATGTGTCGATCAGCCTTTACGATGCGTCGTCAGATCAGGTGTTCCTCGGGGATCCGGCGGATCCGGACGGCAACCGCTCCTGGATTCCGCTGCGCTACGTGTATGACGCATTAAAAACCGTCAGCCAGTATCAGTATCTTCTGGTACAGGATTATGCGGAGGAACAGAATCAGTGGATGCATGACGGGATTACGGATGCATGGGGAGGAATGTAATATATATTTGACATATTGTAAAGCAGATGCTACCATAAAAGAAGAAATCAGAAACTATCAGGACTGTGTGACAGGAAATGAAACAGGAGGATTGGAAGATGAAAGAAAATGTGGCGTATCTGCTTGGGATTGTGGCAGGGGTGGCAGCGGTAGGAATTATCTGCTGGGTGAAGAAACGGGGACGCAGGGAGACTGACTATGATGAGCGGCAGTATCAGACGCGCGACCGTGCATGCCGGTACAGTTTTCTGACACTGCTGTTTTATGAATTGTTATACGGGGCATTGTACAGTAAGGAGGCGCCGTCATGGTGCGACTATACGATGGGAAATTATCTTGGAATTGCGCTGGCACTGCTGGTATTCGGTGTGTATTGCATCTGGAACGATGCTTATATGAACCTGAACCAGAAGCCGTGGAGCGTTCATCTGCTGTTTGGAGTGCTGGCACTGTGCAATTTTGGAATCGCGGAAAATAACCAGCGGATCGGAGTCCTGTTTGCGGACGGAAAACTAGGATTTGGCGCGGTGAATCTGGTATTTGCAGTGATGTTCGTTGTCTTTGAAATTGTTTTTCTCATAAAAAGAAGCCGGGAGAAGCGGGATCTGTCGGAGGAAAAAGCTGAATGAAAAATCTCAGGTTAAAAGCGGCGCGCGCGGCAAAGGATCTGTCCCAGCAGGCGCTCGCCGAGAAGGTGGGAGTGTCGAGACAGACGATCAATGCCATCGAGAAGGGAGATTATAATCCCACAATCCGGCTGTGCATTGCGATATGCAGGGAGCTGGACAAAACGCTGGATGAAATTTTCTGGGAAGAGGAAGAATGTTAAATTTAGAATATATTTTAATTGGAAAGCTGCCAGAGACAGAGCGAGACATATTGCTGGAGAATTTGAAAACGGAGTGGGAATACGGGTGGAACGTTTTGGAATGGGACTGCGCGAAGGAACACATTCAGGAAGAGAAGCGTGTGGAAGGGGCGCTTGCAAAAGAGAGGTTAGCGGAAAAGGTGTTTGCGGAAAAGGCAATTTTAGTTTCGGGAGATGCGAAGGAACTAAACGAGGCACAGCGGATCGGGATGGCTGTGCTTTGCTATCTGATGCCGGAGGATGGAAGAACGCAGAGAGAAGAGACCGCCGAGGAGATGGAAGTGACGCCTCCGGCGGATATGTATGCGGAAGGGATGGAGGAGATCGACGGATCTTTTTTACAGCACGTTTATGAGAGACATCATCATATTCCGTGGATCATCTTAAAAACGCCGCGCTGCATCGTGAAGGAATTCTCCATGGAATACTTAGATGCACTGTTTGAACTGTATGCCGGGAAGGGAATGACGGATTATATGGAGCCACTGTATCCGTATGAGGAGGAGCGGGAATATCAGCAGGCGTACATCGAGCAGATGTACCGGTTCTACGGATACGGCATGTGGATCGTGTGCGACAGGAACACCGGAAAGCTGATCGGGCGTGCCGGCGTGGAACACCGGGAGGAGCTGGGCGGAGAGCTGGAGCTCGGTTATGCGATCGGTGTGCCGTGGCAGAGACAGGGCTATGCGACGGAGGTATGCAGTGCGATTCTTACCTATGTAAAGGAGGAACTCATGCTGCCGTCGGTCAGTTGTCTGATCGAGGAGGGGAACGTAGTATCGGAGCATCTGGCGCAAAAGCTGGGCTTTCATTACTGTGAAACGGTGCAGATAGATGGAAAACAGATGAGAAAATACAAAGTTGCATTTTATTAGGAAATAAAATATAATATTGAAATAAAAATTATCATGGATGAAGTGGGTGAGGCACATGGCAGATTACTCTCAGAAAGAAAAAGAACTTGAGCGTGAGCATTTGGAAAAACTGGTAAAGGAAGAGGACCGCAGTATCAAGCCAATGAAGGAGTTTGAGAGTCCGGAGGATTTATATCATGAGTTGATCGCCAGTGTGCGCAAATATCACCCTTCCGCAGATATTTCTCTTATTGAAAAGGCGTATCATGTAGCGCGGGATGCGCATGAGGGACAGACGCGCAAATCCGGTGAGCCGTATATTGTGCATCCGCTGTGCGTGGCGATCATTTTAGCGGAGCTGGAGCTTGACAAGGAGACGATCGCGGCAGGTCTGCTTCATGATGTGCTTGAGGACACGGTCATGACGGCGGATGAGAT
>ERZ827126.3172-NODE-3172-length-10165-cov-26.369436_pt1 | contig 10165 bp, 5 predicted proteins | sample MGYA00519780_ERZ827126 | MGnify/ENA primary metagenome ERZ827126 (study PRJEB31778, sample SAMEA3449262) | human gut metagenome | biome: human gut; feature: human-associated habitat; material: faeces | place: United Kingdom | collected 2010/2012 ...
GCGAGAGTACAACACAGAGCATGAGTGAAAGCGCTTCAGAGAGCACTAGCGAGAGCGTGAGTGTAAGTGAAAGTTCAAGCGCCAGCGAAAGTGCGAAGCAGAGTGATGCAGAACAGCAGAGTGGTGATAATGTTGTAGCGGCTGCATACACAGATGATGCAGAACAGGATATGGCTGTTTATGCTCGAATGAGTGGAATGCCACAGCTTGCAAGTAATGATACAAATAGAGATGATTGTGTATCAGATCAGGTACATCATGTGACTAAGATTACGGCAAGAAATTTTAAAGATTTAGCAAGATCTGATGTTCAATCTATAAATGATGTAAAACCGAAGAAATGGAAAGATAAAAATTTTCAGTATAGAGTAAAGAATTCAAATACAGGTGAGTGGGAATATTTTAATAATTTTGATCAAGTTACATTTAATTGGACAGAAGGAATTCTCTGGTGGGAAACCAGCCATAATAAAACTGGCGAATTGTATATATGTGACGGAAATGCGTTTGTATTAAAAGTGTCTGATAATGAATGGGTAGAATTTAGAAGTAGTAGTACAGGTGGAGTACATACGTATAAATACGCATATAAGCATGGGGATTCCATTGATTTACTGGATGATGCAGATCCAAACTATGAGAAGAGTGAATCAGTAAGAATATCAGAGAGTTTGAGTGTTGAAGCAAGCACTAGCGCGTCAACAAGTGCAAGCACATCAGCAAGTACAAGTGCATCAACAAGTGCGAGCACATCGGCAAGTACTAGCGCATCGACAAGTGCAAGTACATCGGCAAGTACAAGTGCATCAACCAGCGCAAGTATCTCAGCAAGTACGAGTGCATCGACAAGTGCAAGTACATCGGCAAGTACAAGTGCATCAACCAGCGCAAGTATCTCAGCAAGTACGAGTGCATCGACAAGTGCAAGCACATCAGCAAGTACAAGTGCATCAACAAGTGCGAGCACATCGGCAAGTACTAGCGCATCAACAAGTGCAAGCACATCAGCAAGTACGAGTGCATCAACAAGCGCAAGCACAAGTGCATCAACAAGTGCAAGTACATCGGCAAGCACTAGTGCATCGACCAGCGCCTCAATAAGTGCAAGTACATCGGCAAGTACCTCAGCTAGTACGAGCGCCTCAACCAGCGCATCAACCAGTGCAAGCACCTCAGCAAGTACAAGTGTATCGACAAGTGCAAGCACCTCAGCAAGCACCAGCGCATCAACCAGTGCAAGTACCTCAGCAAGTACAAGTGCATCGACAAGTGCAAGCACCTCAGCAAGTACAAGTGCCTCAACAAGCGCAAGCACATCGGCAAGTACTAGCGCCTCAACGAGTGCAAGCACAAGTGCCTCAACAAGCGCAAGCACATCGGCAAGTACAAGTGCATCAACAAGTGCAAGCACCAGCGCATCGACAAGTGCAAGTACCTCAGCTAGTACGAGCGCCTCAACCAGCGCAAGCACCTCGGCAAGTACAAGTGCCTCAACAAGTGCAAGCACCTCGGCAAGTACAAGTGCGTCAACCAGCGCAAGCACCTCGGCAAGTACAAGTGCCTCAACCAGTGCAAGCACCTCAGCAAGCACAAGTGCGTCAACCAGCGCAAGCACATCAGCAAGTACAAGTGCCTCAACAAGTGCAAGTATCTCAGCCAGCACGAGTGCCTCAACAAGTGCAAGTACATCGGCAAGTACAAGTGCCTCAACCAGTGCAAGCACATCGGCAAGTACAAGTGCGTCAACCAGCGCAAGCACATCAGCAAGTACCAGTGCCTCAACAAGTGCAAGTACCTCAGCGAGCACCAGTGCCTCAATAAGTGCAAGTACATCGGCAAGTACCAGCGCATCAACTAGTGCAAGTACCTCAGCGAGCACAAGTGCCTCAATAAGTGCAAGTACATCGGCTAGTACTAGTGCATCGACAAGTGCAAGCACAAGTGCTTCAACCAGTGCATCAACAAGCGCAAGTACCAGTGCCTCAATAAGTGCAAGCACATCGGCAAGTACCAGCGCATCAACTAGTGCAAGTACCTCAGCGAGCACAAGTGCCTCAATAAGTGCAAGTACATCGGCTAGTACTAGTGCTTCAACAAGTGCAAGTACAAGTGCAAGTACCTCAGCCAGCACAAGTGCATCAACAAGCGCAAGTACCTCAGCAAGCATCTCAGCAAGCACAAGTGCATCAACAAGCGCAAGTACATCGGCAAGTACCAGCGCATCGACAAGTGCAAGCACCAGCGCCTCAACAAGTGCAAGTACATCGGCAAGTACAAGTGCCTCAACAAGTGCAAGCACCTCAGCAAGCACAAGTGCATCAACAAGTGCAAGTACATCGGCAAGTACTAGCGCATCGACAAGTGCAAGCACATCAGCAAGCGAGAGTGCCTCAACCAGCGCAAGTGAGTCAGAGAGCACATCAGCAAGTGAGAGTGAATCAACCAGTGCAAGTGAGTCACTCAGCACAAGCGAGAGCATCAGCACAAGCACAAGTACGAGTCAGAGTCAGTCAGCTGCAAATGTGGTACCGACACCGGCTCCAACTCCTGCACCGGCAGTAGATAATGCTCCTGCACCAGCAGCAACTATCACACCGGCTGCTACACCTCTTGCAGCAGCTACACCGGTAGCACCTGCACCAGCAGCTCCTGCGGCACCGGCAGTACCGAATACACCAATTCAGGATGCACAGGTTCCTCTTGGAGTAAATGAGGAAGAAGATAATCTTCAGAACATCGAGGATGAGGATACACCTCTTGCAGCAGGCGGAACAGCCAAGGACGGTATCAAAACATGGTGGTGGTGGATTGCAGCAGCAGTTGCAGCTATCACAGGAAAGGGTGTTTATGACAACCGCAGAAGAAAACCTGCAAAGAGCGACGATTCAGAAGATAATTCTGATGAGAAATAAATAATTAATAGCAATACTAACAATATTGTTTTATAATATTAGTGACCATCTGTAGCGGATGGTCACTAATTCGTTAAGCTGTTTTGTAGTAAGACGAGATTACTTTGTGAGGAAAGGTGAATTCCTTGAAGCAGAAGGATAGTATAAAGAAGAAAAAACAAAAACAACAGAAGGAACACGTATTATTATATAAGCTTTTATATTCGTTCATGACCATGCTCGTGTACATGGTAGGCAGAAATATACCACTCTACGGGATAGATATAGATGCATATAGCAATGTAAACGTAGATGCGCAGTCCATACTTTTACAGGCTATTTCAGGTGATATGAAGAACTGTTCCATTTTCATCATAGGCTTGTGGCCGTACATGCTGGCATCCATGCTTGCCATACTGATAGTTGCAATCATGTCGCTTGACCACACCAGGAAGCTGTCACCGAAGAAGATAAACATATGGACAGTTACCATCATGATGATTATCGCAGCCGTTCAGGCATATCACAAAACACAGACACTTATGTATAGGGTTAGTGGATATGAACTTATATGGAATAAGATAATAGTTTTCATACAGCTCATCGCGGGTATGCTGATAGTGGTGTATATGTGCGACAGAGCTACCAAATATGGTATCGGTGGCAAGGTGAGTGTATTCATGGTCAATATAGTCAGTGGTATGATGACCATGTTTACAGGAAAGCCGCTTGAGAAGCTGGCACTGCCTGTAGCCATAGGAGTGGCAGAGATTGCTGTCATGATAGTACTTGAGACCACTGAGAAGCGAATAGCAGTACAGAGAGTTTCCATAAACAATATTTATGCGGATAAGAACTATATCGCTTACAAGCTCAATCCTGTCGGTGCTACACCGCTTATGTTTGCGTCAGCCGCTTTTTTGCTTCCACAGTTTATGTGCAATGGACTTCATTATCTGTTTCCGGACAATGCTGATATTCAGTGGTGGATGGACAATATGAGGCTCACATCACCGCTTGGAATTGTAGTATACATGGTGATTATATGTCTGCTTACAATTATCTTTTCTATGGTTATGCTGTCTCCGGGCAGGACAGCAGATGATCTGCTTAAGTCGGGTGATTCTATACAGGATATATATGCAGGAAAGCCTACGAAGAGATATCTGATTGGCACAGTGCTCAGCTTTTCCGTTATAAGCTCAATCATTATCTGTATATGTCAGGGTGGACCGCTGTTTTTACAGTTTGGAGGATATGTGGACGCATCACTTGCTATGCTGCCGTGCTCTATCATGATGACGACAGGTCTTTGGATTTCGCTGTACCGCGAGGCAGAGGTGTACCGGAATATGGACAGATATCATACATTCATATAGCTCCCGGCGCTTTGAATTAAGAATTAGGAGGAATCATAATGCTATATTTTATACCGGCATGGTATAAACAGAATATGTGGTGCGAAAACGAGCAGCAGTGGTATATGCGCAGGCTCAAGTCAGAGTTTGACGAGACTATAAAGCAGATTACTCTTTTTCATAGAAATGTGGACAGACCTTACAGGATTCTTGTGCTCGGATACTCGCCAAATTTCAGACATTTCCTACACAGGCAGGGCATGTACCGCTCAAAGTACTGGTCATGCTTTGATGCGATAGCACAGGTCAGGAGAAAGAAGGTCGCTGTGCTGTCATATCACGATATCAAGTGGCCGAAGGGGCTGGAGTTTGTGTATTCGCCTTTTTCTATAATCGCTTTGCAGGGCGATGTGAAGTATGCACAGGTAGAGTTTGGTGAGGATGGCAATCCGATATCCATAGATATGTTTGAGGATGGCAAAATCTGCAGGCGCAACTATTATGATGACAGAGGCTTTGTTTCCAGTACTGTTATATATGAAAACGGCATAGAGCAGTATCAGGATTTTTTGATGGAAAACGGCATCTGGAAGATACGTGAGTATAAAAATGATGGTCATGTGGTTGTCAATCCAACGTGCCCTGACTATGATGTGGTGCCTGATGCTAAGAGCGGCAAAGCAGGTGAGCCGGTTGAGATACGCTTTACAAAGGCTGAATATGACAGCCTTGAAGCGGTTATTGAAGAGGTATTTGCAAGCTATGTAAATCTCACAAGGCAGGGTGACAGCTTTTTCGTGGCGATGCATCCGCTTCATATCAGGGTTGCAGAGCATGTGCTTAAGGGGAAAAGGGTTATTGCTACATTTTTTGAAAACAGATTTGATTTCACGCAGACATCACTGGCAGCGGATTTTTTAGAGCATGCGGAAAATATCATTACGGATTCTGATTATACGACGAAGATTATTATGGCAAATCTGGGTGCAGTAAATAACAAGCCGTTCAGATTACATATCACAGATATTCCACCATATGATACCAGGATGGATTTCGGTATCAGCTCGCAGCTTCGGGTGCAGAACATCCTCGTGCCGGTTGATGGACTGACTAAGGATGCATTTGCTCAGATTATAAAGGGGCTTGCGGATTATCTGACCATTAATGACCTTGCGAGAGTTCATTTCTTTACAAGAGATGCCTCATGGGGTCATGAGGATGCTATAAAGAATGATACGGTAAAGCTTCTTGATAGTATGGGCTATGATTCCCGTTTGGTAACAGGCGATGGTGAGGCAGCTCTCGGCTTTGGAGGCAGCGGGGCTGATGTATTTGCCGAGAATGAGCTGGGGGATATAGAAAAAACGGTGGAGCAGAGATTTTTCGTGGATGTATGTGTGGATGAGCGTGATATCAGCAAGTGTATCAACGAGCAGAGAGTCATCCTCGATATGAGAGGCACGATGGATGTTTTTGTTTATGTTACAGCTATCAGCAAGGGCGTGCCGAGAATCAGCCTGAGTGCAGACCAGTTTCTTGTTTCAGGAAAAAACGGAATGGTCATAGATGATTTTTCTGATATCGGAAGGAGTCTGACCTATTATCTGGACAGCTTTGAAAACTGGAATCAGGCATTGGTGGAGTGCTATGAGCTTGGTCAGAAATATACCACATCGGTGCTGCTTAAGAAGTGGAGAAAGGTGCTAAATTTTAGTGAGTAAGATTCATGTTTTATATGTTGGCGATGACGATTGGACAACTAAATACAGCATTCCGGACAATATAGAGTTTGAAGTATACGAGTCTGATGAGAGTGAACTAACGGCAAACAGACCTGCGAGAAAGCTCATGGATTTAGTTATTCTTGACAGGGATATAACACTCTCAGAGGAAAAGGCTTTTACGAAGTTTACAAGGGGCTACTGTCTTTTTGCAACGGAAAATGTGCAGATGCTAAACAGCGCGACGAGCAGATATTTCAAGGCACGAATGGGACAGTATCTGTATACCGGCGATGTGCAGTATTTTCTGGCTCATGAGGTGAGAAATTACTATCCAAATCCTTATGGTGAGAAGTTTAATCCTGCCAAGCTTGCTGTCAGTGATTCCTTTACAGGAAGGGTAGCATGTGATGGAAACTATAACTTGGTTCTAGATGGAGAGTTTGGGGAGGATTTTTCGCAGATTGCATACTGGAGATATAATATCCCGGTTTTTGAGGGACAGTGTATTGATATGTATCTTGAATATGAGAAAACTGGGGATGTAGAGATTAAGCTTAGATTATTTCAGTTCTACTATGGCTCGATTGGTGATATTAAGCAGGTCTGGGAGTTTGACGAGGAACAGCTTCAGGATGTTTTCAGAATAGATAATGAATCAGATCAGGGTCCTGTTTTTGTTTCTATACTTGCAAGGGGCACCGGCAGCCTGAATATCATATCATTGCACGACAGACATTCCCGCCGTGGACACGGATTTTTCCTGCCCGGAGGTGAGAGGCTTGTCTCTTCTAAAGGAGAGGAAGTGTTTGTATACTTTGAGAAGGGCGATATGAAGCCACCGCTTGCTGTCTATTTCTCAGGCTACAGGACCCAGGAGGGCTTTGAGGGCTACTATATGATGCGAGGCTTCGGATGTCCGTTTATTCTTGTGACAGACCCAAGAAGTGAGGGTGGAGCCTTTTATCTGGGAGACAGTGAATTTGAGCAGATGATTACGGATTATGTGACTGATAAGCTCGATGAGCTTGGTCTTACAAAGGATGAGCTCGTGCTCTCAGGAGCTTCGATGGGAACCTTCGGTTCACTATACTATGGCTCAAAGCTTTCACCGCATGCACTGCTTCTTGCAAAGCCGCTTGCCAACATGGGAAATGTAGCACGAAACGAGCGAATCCTTAGAGCCGGAGGCTTCGCTACCTCGCTTGATATTCTGATGAAAAATTATGACAATCTCTCTGACGAGGCGATAGAGCAGCTCAACAACAGGATGTGGGACAGATTCGACAGTGCCGACTGGTCGCAAACAAAGTTCATCATCTCATATCTGTATGAGGATGATTACGACCCGGATGGTTATCCGAGCATTTTGTCGCATCTTAAGTCGAGCGGTGTTGAGGTGTATGGCAAGGGCTCACACGGCAGACATACTGACAATTCATCAAATGTCATGGCATGGTTCAAGAGCCAGTACAATAATCTGCTGCATGATGATTTTTCAAGATAAGCAAATAAACGTTGCAGGTCACACAGTTAGGTGTGAACAGTAACAGGAAAACAAATATTAAGTGAACAATAGTAAGACAGGTAAGTATTATGTATGGTGACACATGGCAGGTCCGCTGGAAGGAATTTCTATCGGACTCGTATGTATATGGATCAAAAATTGAATTTAATGAGGATGGTTCAGTTTCTTATAAGAACCGCCTCATGCCGCCGGGCACGGTGATTCACACATGGTATTCTATGACGAATTTCCAGGGGAATAGGATAGAGCCGTCGCTTCCGCTCATCGATGGAGAGCGGGCATATTCCATTGCGGTGAATATTGACTATCACAACAGTGAGAGTGAGGCGCTGATGCTTCGTATCATATTTTTTGACAGGTATGATGCACAGGCGCAGAGTATTATTGTCCGCGATAAAAAGGCGTTTTTCAAGCCGTCCATCAGGACCTACAGCTACAGGATAGAGCTGATAAATGGTGGAAATGCTGATTTTACATTCAAATCACTGGTGATTAAAGAGGTTTCAGAGGAAGAGTTTGATGCAGAGCAGGAAAGAATTGAGAGACTTAAAGAGGACTCTAACAAAAGTAAGAAAAAGCGAAGAAAAAATAAAAAATCTAAGTGATGAAGAGCTTTCTGCACTGACAGAGCAGTTTAAGAGCAGGTATAGCGATGGGGAATCGCTTGAATCGCTTATGCCAGAGGCCTTTGCGGCTATCTGCGAGGCGGATTACAGGGTGCTTGGAAAGAGACCGTATGATGTGCAAATCTTAGCGGCAGCAGCTCTTCACGGTGGATATCTCGCCGAGATGAATACAGGTGAGGGAAAGACTCTATCTGCCACGATGCCGCTTTATCTGAATGCGCTGACCGGCAAGAGCTGCATGCTCGTGACCACAAACGAGTATCTGGCATCGCGAGATGGTGCAGAGATGGGAGAGGTCTACAATTTTATGGGTCTCACCTGCTCATATCCGGATGCGGATGATACAAAAAAGCAGGATGATGACGAGAAAAGACAGTTTTATTCGGCTGATATCATATACACTACAAATGGCGCACTTGGCTTTGATTTCCTTTTTGACAATCTGGTAAAGAAAAAGGAGGACAGATTTCTCTGTGATTTCCACTATGTCATAATTGACGAGGCTGATTCGGTGCTTTTAGACTCTGCAATTATGCCGCTCGTCATATCGGGAGTGCCGAGAGTGCAGTCGAACCTGTATGATGTATGTGATTTTTTCGTCACGACACTTGTGGAGGATATTGACTACATAGAGGAGGATAAGGCCGTCTGGCTCACTCCAAAGGGTGTTAAGTTTGCCGAGAGCTTCTTTGGCATATCCAATTTCTACGGTAAAGAGAATTTTGAGATAAACAGGCATGTCACGCTTTCTCTTCGGGCGCACAAGCTTTTGAAGAACAAAAAGGATTATGTTGTTACTGACAAGAAAGAGGTAGAGCTGTTTGATGGAGCGACAGGCCGTCTCATGCACGGTGTCAAGCTGCGTGGCGGTCAGCATCAGGCTATAGAGGCAAAGGAAAAGGTGGAGATATCGCAGGAATACAGAACTGTGGCATCCGTTACCTTCCAGAATCTGTTTATGATGTTTGACAAGATGGCAGGCATGAGCGGCACACTCATGGATGCAAAGGATGAGCTTTTTGAGACCTACGGCAAGCATGTGGTGAGAATACCTACAAACAGGCCTCTTAAAAGAGTTGACAGGAAGGACAGATACTTTAAAAACGGTCATGACCAGTTCTGGACAGCAGTGGATGATGTGATAAGGCTTCACGAGACAGGCCAGCCTGTGCTTGTGGTGCTTAATTCCGTTACGGATACAGATCTTTTTTCAAGGCTTTTAATAGAGAAAAATATTCCGCACAATGTACTAAACGCAAGCAATGCTTTCTGGGAAGCACAGATTATCGCAGGCGCAGGCCAGCTGAATGCGGTTACGGTTGCTACAACGATGGCAGGAAGAGGAACAGATATAAAGCTCGGAGACGGAGTGAAGGAGCTTGGCGGCTTAGCCGTCATAGGTATAGGAAGGATGAACAATTCAAGATCCGAGAGGCAGGCGAGGGGCCGCGCCGGCAGACAGGGAGATCCGGGCTTCAGCCAGTACTATGTGAGCCTGGAGGATGACATAGTGGGAGCTGAGGATGATGACAAGCTGCAGCGCTATATTGATGGCAAAAAGCGTATTGGAAAGCGCAAAATAAAGCGTATTGTCAACCAGTGTCAGAAGCTTAGTGTGGAGTCTGAGGAGATGAACCGCAAGAAATCACTGCAGTATGACCAGGTCCTCCAGCGCCAGCGAGACCTAATCTACGCAACCAGAAAAAAACTGCTCGACGGCGCCAGCGTCGAGCAGGAGAAGATAGTAGAGATTGCGAAGGAGAATATCTCAGACTTCGTTAATCATTTTGACTGCATACAGAGTAATAAGAAGCATGGCAGGCGCCGTGGCAGAAAGAAAGATAGCGATAAAAATACCAATACACAGCAATACACATCCATGCTTAACAGATACATTCTTGACAACATCTCCTACAAGCTGGATGCCGGTCTGACTTTGTCTGACATGCAAAGCGCCGCCACTGTTAGCGATTACCTGATGCTTCGCGTGTATCAGGGGCTTTCAAGACAGCGTGAGCGCATAGGCGATGAGGAGGCTTAC
>ERZ827126.3175-NODE-3175-length-10148-cov-2.640345_pt1 | contig 10148 bp, 10 predicted proteins | sample MGYA00519780_ERZ827126 | MGnify/ENA primary metagenome ERZ827126 (study PRJEB31778, sample SAMEA3449262) | human gut metagenome | biome: human gut; feature: human-associated habitat; material: faeces | place: United Kingdom | collected 2010/2012 ...
TACCCCTTAAATGGAGGCGCGACAACTAATATCAATACTTACTCTGAACAGAGCCATAAAATAAAAGCGCCCTCTTAAGGACGCTTTTACAGCTTAACTTGTTCTTTCTATTAAGAAATTCCGAGAGCTTTCTCTAAATCGGCAACGCTGGTTTTGGCTTTTACGTCTCTGAATTCAGCTGTCAAAATACCGTTTTCATCGATCACAAAAGTGCTGCGGACAATGCCGAGGTACTTTCTGCCGTACATCGATTTCAACTTAAGAACCCCGTAGAGTTTGGAAACTTCAGAGTCAGCATCGCTCAGCAGCGGGAATTTGAGCCCCTGTTTGTTTCTGAAATTGGTGTGGCTCTTTATGCTGTCTCTAGATACTCCGATGACCACATATCCGGCTTTTTCAAATTTATCTAAAGCGGCCTGGAAGTTCACGGCCTGCATGGTGCAGCCGGAGGTATTGTCCTTCGGGTAAAAATAAAGAACGACTTTTTTGCCTCGAAGATCGGAAAGTCTAGCCTTTCCGCCTAAGTCGCTTTCTAATTCAAAATCAGGAGCGGGTTCGCCGACAACAGCTTTGCATTCGTCTTCGCTAGGAGCCACAGGCTCGCTCTTTCCTGTCAAATGACACATTCTTATACTCCGTTAATCAGTTGCAAACTGCATTGTAGGAATTCGCAATGATTTTGTTAAGCCTGTGGCTGCTTTGGGCTGGTCTTCTTGAATTGAATTTTGTTTTTTAACAACGAGACGAATACTGTCGCCGTCTTTCACAAAAGAAATTAAATCGCCTACGCCGGCACCGAGTTTACGAAGAATTTCTTCGGGGATACGCACGGCACCGAATTCATTGACATCTGCCGTGTCTGTCACAGAGGGATGGATCATTGTTAATTAGCAAATTAAGAATCACCAGTCTATTGCTGGCATTCTATTCACTTAAGCGCAAGTCAGATGGTTATCCTCTTCAAATTGGGCCTAAAAAATCCCGCCGGAGCGGGATGAGATACTTGGTCTTATTCGGGTCGTTTTTCCGGACCGTGTGTTTGTTCGGGAGGCACCGGAATGATGGTAGCGGCAGGTTCTACTTTCTCTTCTTTCTTGGCGCCGAAACCGAAACGGCTGGGTTTCGGAGCTTCAGCTTGAGCTGCAGGTTCAGCTTTCGGAGCTTTTTCCGGTTCCTTCTTAACGGGCCTTGTAGCGGCATCAATCGGTTTGCGGAAAGCATTGAAGAAAAGAAGCAGGCTTAAAAGGGCCGCCAAACCGCACATGGAAATCACAAGGTACCACTGCGGGAAAGCGAATTTAATGTTGAAAATGACAAGAGGCGTGTTGGCAGGCAGGAAGAAGTAGATCGATCCGCCTAAAGCCGACCAGAAAATCAGGTTGATGCAGGCCCTCTTCCTTTGACGCAGCAAATCGAGAAACCGAGCAGGAAAAGAATGACGGTAATCAGAGCATTTTCAACCTGGAGGAATCCGGACCAACCGGTGCTGAAAGGAAGGTAATGCGTTTCTTCTTTGGCTTTCGGTTCGTCAGCCGGCTTACTTTCAGTCGGAACCGGAGAGGGAGCCGCAGTGGCCACTGCAGGAACTGTCGGCTCAGTGGCCGAAGATGAGGAAGAAGAATTCGGCGAGACATTCAGCTCAGTCTTAGCGCCCTCTTGTTCGGTTCTTTCTTCTGTTTTGACAAGGCCGTCATCAGGTTTTTCGTAAAAGGCAGCGTTTTTAGCTTGTTCTTTTACAACGGGATCATCGATGTGATCACTCTTTTTCTGGAAAATAGAAAGCTTGTTGGTGTTGACAGCAACTTTCTTTTGAACCGCAACAATCATGTTGTCCGGTTCAAAGACGCTCTCGCCTCGGACGTAAAGGTAATAGCCGAAGAAAGCGTGCATAAACATTGCGATAAAGCAGATAAGCGCCAATATGATACGCATAAGAAAACCTCTCGTTACAATGTGTAAAGATTAGCACACTGCCAACCTTGTAAAACCTTCAATCTCCCGAACCGACCGTAGTTTGCTGATTTTTGCGGAAAATCAGGTATAAAACTAAAATCTTGTATGTTTAGTTTCCGGCAGGAAAATAAGATGGACATCAAAAAAGACAATGAAATGTATATGACGATTGCGCAGATCGCTGCGCAGAGAAGTTATGCCAAGCGCTTAAAAGTAGGCTGCGTCATTGTCAAAAACCATTCAATTATTTCTTTCGGCTGGAACGGAATGCCGACCGGTTACGACAATTGCTGCGAGTACGAAGTCGACGGAAAACTTGTCACCCGCCCCGAAGTTCAGCATGCTGAGCTGAATGCCATCGCGAAACTTGCTCAAAACGGCTACAGCTCCAACGGCGCTAAGATTTTTATCACGCACTCCCCTTGTATCCATTGCTCTCTATTAATACAGAAGTGCGGAATTAATGAAGTCTATTATCACGAGAAATATCGTGATGACGCCGGGATTCAATTCCTTAAGAAAGCCGGCATCAAAGTAGAGCAGCTCTGATTAGTTGTCTCCGGCTGCCAAGAGCCTTGCCTGTTCTATTGAGAATCAACGAAACACAAAAAAGAAAAACTTGCCGATCTTTCGGTCTGACAAGTTTTGCCGAGGGTGTCGAACCTTATCTCGTTCTATCTGAGCGAGCCTCGGTCAACCCGGCACCTAATCTCGGTGCCGGTACCTCAATTACTTACCTAATTTTTTCTTCAAAGCATCCACACCGCAGTTGACCATGTCGTTGAACTGGCCGGCGGTAATACCGGAATACTTTTCTTTCGTCTTCTGAACGGCGTCGTTAATGATTTCGCGGAGTTCGCCTTCAGTCAGGCTGGAATACTTTTCCTTGGTGCGCTGAACGGCAACGTCGATGAGATCATTGAGTTCACCTTCAGTAACGTCACTTTCTTTGTCCAGAGCGCGCGGATCCTGAACATATTTGCCAACGGCGTTTTCAACCAAGTTGGACAAGCCTTCAACGCCCTGTCCGCTCTTGGCAAGATAGGCCATTACGGCATCATTAAGTTCATCAGATACTGTCACGCTCCATTCAGCTTTTCCCATTTCGATCACCTTTTAAGTTATTGGATCGGAGTTACTTCCGATCTGTCGATGGTTAGACTATAAGGGAAACCACGCATGAGCGGACAATATCTACCCCATTTAGAGTAGGTTGCTAAGCGAGATACTTCTCCAGTCCGAGAATGGCCGCCAATTGAGGAACGTTGTCTGCCACGCCAAGGGAGGCTGTCTCCAGCAAACGCTCCCTCGGGCTGGCGCCATAACTTACGGCAACGGAATCTGCTCCGGCGTTTGCAGCCATCTGCATATCGAGCACCGCGTCGCCCACCATGACCATGTCTTTGGTTTCAAGACCGGATTCATCGGCAATTGCCAAAAGCATTCCCGGATTCGGTTTAGAGAAATTAGTGTCGGCGGTCTGTACGCATTCAAACAAATGCTCGATTCCGGTGGCTTTAAAAACTCGTTGCATCCCTTCCCGGCTTTTACCGGTTGCAATGGCCAGACGTTTTCCGTCTTTGTACATGTTCTCCAGCAGCTGCCTGAAACCCGGAACAAGCTCCAGCTCAGCCTCTTTCTTCGCGTACCAATCCATATACGCTTGAATAAATTCCGCATATCTGCCCTTCGGACAGTCGCAGCAACACAGTGCAATGGAATCCGAACGGTTAAGGCCAATGGTTGACAGCACTAATTCGTCAGACGGTACAGGATAGCCGAGCGCTTTAGAAGCATGCTGATATCCTTTCATGATGAGACGGGTTGTGTCCATCAGAGTTCCGTCCCAGTCAAAGACGTACATTTCGTAAGGTTTCGCCATTAAAGCACCAATACGTCATATTGTTCTTGGGTATATTCCGTCTCAACCGACAAGGTAATCGGCTTTTGGATGGAATCTCCGACAAGCGCTAAAGCTTCGCTTTCTTCATCAAGGAATAAATCGATGACCGATTGTGAAGCAAGAATTCGGAATTCTTTGGCGTCCTTGAATTGATGATATTCACGCACTACTTCACGGAGAATTTCGTAGCAGACGGTTCGGGCTGTCTTGATTTCTCCTCTTCCTCCGCAGGTCGGGCAGGTTTCGCAAAGCGTGTGTGCCAGGGATTCCCGAGTACGTTTACGCGTGATTTGAACCAGGCCCAAAGAAGTGAATTCCGAAATCGAAATGCGATTGCGGTCTTTGGCAACGGCTTTTCTTAATTCCGTCAGAACGCCCTGCTCATGCTCTTTGGAATCCATGTCGATAAAGTCGACGATAATGATTCCTCCTAAGTTTCGTAAGCGGAGCTGGCGAGCGATAGCCTGAGAAGCTTCTAGGTTCGTTTTGTAAATGGTGTCTGAGAAATCTCGCCTGCCGACAAAAGCACCGGTGTTGACGTCAATGGTCGTCATAGCCTCTGTCTGATCAATAATCAGGTAACCGCCGGACTTCAAATCAACTCGACGGCTAAGAGAAGCTTCGATTTCTTTTTCCAGATTGTATTGATCAAAAAGCGGTCGTTCGCTGTTATATAAGCTCAGCAACTGAACGGCCTCCGGTACAAATTTTTTGCCGAATCTTGTCAGTTCCTCAAAAACTTCCGGATTATCAACAATAATTTTTCCGGTTTGCTCCGTCACAATATCTCTCAGTACCCGCTGGGAGATCGAGACGTCGGAATAAAGTAGGCAAGGCGCACCGGCAATATGCGTTTTAGCCTCGATGTCTAACCAAAGTTTTTCCAGATACTTCATATCGTTGACGAAGTCCTCCGGTTTGGCATCTTCGCCGCTCGTCCGGACAATAAATCCGCCTTTCGGAATGCCTTGTTCTTCCGTTAATTTGGCAACCGCTTCTTTAAGACGTTCGCGTTCGGCTTCATCCTCGATTTTTTGGCTGACGCCGATGTGGGAGGTATAAGGTAAATAGACTAACAGGCGCCCTGCTAAGCTGATTTCGGTTGTGAGACGGGCGCCTTTTGTTCCGATCGGATCTTTGGCCACCTGTACGAGAACGACTTGGCCGTCATGAAGGAGCCGCTCGATGGGCAGCGTTCCTCCGTTTTCCTGATGGGCCTGCCGCATATCGCTGACGTGAAGAAAGGCGGCTCGGGACAGCCCGATTTCAACGAAAGCAGACTGCATGCCCGGAAGCACTTTCCCGACAACGCCTAAATATATATTTCCGATTAAAGAGACATCCGCATTTCTTTCAATGCGGAGCTCTTGTAGAACGCCGTCTTCTAAGACGGCAACCCGCGTCTCATGGACAGCATTGTTAATTAATATTTCCTGCATTATTTGTCCTTATTCTTTGTTTCTGAAATTTTAAGCGTTCTTGGCGCCGAGACCTAAAATCGTGCTCAGATTCGCACTCAAGAGCCGTCCTGTTGGATAATGTAATTTGTTGATGAATACTAGAAAGTAATGGCATTTTTTAATTTTGGCAGTCGATCCGATCTTTCTTCGCCGTTTACGGAGGAGCAGGCACGCCTGTTGACTTGGACGAAGGTTCTGGAAGAGGAAGCGTTAAAGCGCCGGAAAATCACTATTTCCGAACTTAAGGAAGTCACGGCACGATGCGCTCGCGAAGTCGGAGAACAAGCCGATTTCAAGAAACTGCTTTTGACAAGAGCGGAAGGCGTTCTTGAACTCTTAAGATCAAAAAGTGCCGTTCCTTTTAAGAAGCCTCAGGGCATACCGTATTGGGCGATCGGTTCTGTTCTCGCGGTCTTAGCCTTTGCCGGGGGGATCCTGACGAACGAGCTTTCCGTTACAGATAACAGGATTAACTTGCTTTCGCCTCCTCTCTTGGGCGTTATTGCCTGGAACCTCATTGTCTACTGCTGGATTGCGGCAGCCTTAGTGTTTAATCGAGGAAAGTCTCCGGTCGGATATATTCGCCGTACCTTTGCTTCGGCGGTTTTAAAACTTCAAACCCGCGGAAGCCACGGTCAAGAGGCATTGGTGTCTTTTTACGGTAAGTGGACGGAAGCGGAGCTGCCGCTTCTGCGAGGACGAATTGCCGAAATCCTGCATTTTTCAGCGGCTCTTTTTGGTCTTGGACTCATTGCATCTATCGGCATCCACGGCTGGGGCACCGAGTACACCGTCGGATGGGAAAGCACATGGCTTTCAGATAAACCGGCGGCTGTTCTGACCTTTATTAATTTGTTCTACGGAATGATCCCCGTCAACGCGGATCTCTTTAATCAGTTGACGCCGCAAGTCATCGAGTCAATGAAGTTCGGGGCCGGACACGGACAAAACGCTGCGCCTTGGCTGGTTCAGCTTTTTTACATTATTTCCCTGATCGTTGTGGTTCCTCGAATCCTTTTGGGGCTTTATGCTTATGCAAAAGCCCGATATATTGGGAATCACTTTCCGATTGATCTTGAGTCGGTTTACTACTCAAATATTCTCCGTCAATGGAGAGGACAAACTATGTTGATGCAAATTATTCCGTTCTCTTATCCTTTAACGGAAAAAGTAAAAGAAGGAATTCAGAAATTCGCTTCCGAACTGCATCCCGAAAATTCCCGGTGCATCTTTTCTGAGGCCCAGCATGAAAATACTAAGCTTCCTGAAATTCCTGCAGGAGAGCAAACAGAAGTTATTGCTGTTTTTGCTATGACTTCCACACCCGAGATAGAAGTACAAGGCAGGTTTATTGCGGAGCTTAAACAGAAAGCTCTGGATTCAAAGGCCCTGCTTCGTGTTGTTATCGATACCTCCGGGTTTTTGGCTCGTTTCGCAAATACGCCTCAGCGAATTGCAGAACGTAAAAAGAATTGGTCGAACTTCCTTGCTCCGTACGGTGTGAGTTTCGCTTTTGTAAATCTTACAGATGCTGATGTGAAAGACGCAGCGGCACAGTTTGAACAAGCAAAATAAGGACGTTTCCTTGAGATGAATAAAGATCCTCAAAAAATTAATCTTTCATTAGTCAGCCATACCAACGTCGGCAAAACTACTTTGGCCCGTACTTTATTGGGCAGAGATATCGGGGAAGTCGGTGACCGCTCTCACGTCACCACCGAACCGGAAGATTATGTTTTATTAAGAGCGCCGGATGATTCCGAGCTTATTCTTTGGGATACTCCGGGATTCGGAGACAGTGTCCGTTTGGCCGAACGCCTCAAAGCCCGAAGCAATCCGATCGGCTGGTTTACGAGCGAAATCTGGGATCGCCTGACGGATAAATCTCTTTGGCTGAATCAGCAGGCGATTAAACATGTGCGGGACAAATCTCTGGTGATTCTTTATTTAGTGAACGCCAGTGAATCTCCGGAAGCCGTACCCTACGTTAAGGCCGAAATGGATATTCTGGCCTGGGTGAATAAACCGGTGATCGTTCTCTTAAATCAGATGGGTGAAGCTCGTCCTCCGGAAGAAGAAAAGGCAGAAGTCGAGCTTTGGCGTGACTATTTGAAGCCTTATGCTTTTGTGAAAGCCGTGATGCCGATGGACGCTTTTGCCCGCTGCTGGGTTCAGGAATACGAACTTTGGAAAGAGATTGAGCTGTGTTTGACGGACGCGGACAAACCGACTTTTGCCTCTTTGCATGCGACTTGGATTCGTCAGAAGCAGGCGCTCTATTCTTCTTCTTTGGAAGCCATGGCTGCTTATATGGTTAAGGTTTCCAACGATAAGGAAGTCTTAGCCAGTCAGTCATTGATTGAACGCCTCCGTTCGATCGGACGCTCTTTGGGTTTTATCAAGAAAGACCTTCACGGTGCGATGGAAGATGCTCAAGTCGCCTTGTCCACCCGAGCGGCTGATTGGCTCTGCACCCTGACGCAGCGCCTTATTAATATTAATGGGCTGGAAGGCAGCGGAACAAAGGCAGAAATTCTGCGCCGTATGCGCAGTGACTGGGAAACTCAGGCAACGATTGATCCGAAAGCAGCCTCCCTGCTCGGCGCCGTAGCCGGCGGTGCGGTCAGCGGAATTGCCGCTGATATTGCAACCGGCGGTGCTACTCTGGGGCTCGGTGCCTTGGGCGGTGCGATTGTCGGAGCGTTGGGCGGCGCCGGTGCGGCTGCCGCCTACAACGTTCAAAAAGGCCATAAGGAAAATATCATCACATGGTCTCCGGCTTCGATGGAAGGTTTCCTGCTGGATACCGTTCTTCTGTATTTGGCTGTTGCGCACTTCGGGCGCGGCAGAGGCCAATGGGAAGACAGCGAATCTCCGGCATTTTGGAAAACGCTGGCCGAACAGGCGATTAAAGCTCAAAACATCGATTTCAAGGCTCTGAAAGAAAAGGCAGCAGATGCTGATCAGCTTCGCGGCGAGTACACAAAGATTTTAGATAAGACCTTGAGAGATATCTTCAAGAGCCTCTACGGCGTCACGATCTAACCTCAAATTCCGCTCTGCATTTTGGGTGCAGAGCGGAATTTCAAGTGGATAATTTTCTGCAGAATACGAAAAATGTTGTGTTCTGCAGACAATGACTCTGAACCTTGGAACGTATGGAGGCCCGAGTCTGCGTGATAAAATTTATTCGTGTCTCTAAGGACCGAGCCCGGTAGAAATAAGTACGTTAAGAGGCGTTTTTTAAAAGTGACCTAAGAGAACGCGGGATTAAAGAGAGTATCTTTTCTTTTTTCTCGTTCGAGCGGCAGAAAAGCTCGGTATTCGATAACTCTGCATGTAAGGCAATCTTGTCGAATGTTGGAAAGGAAGTCTGACTTCTTTTTTTGAAACTTCGTGCACGCACGAAGGTGTTCATGGATAATGCGGTTATTCACAAGCGCACAATGAAGTGCAGAATAAAGGATGACAAATGACGGATATTAAAGACACAACATTGAGGGGTGTTAACCTTTTAAGAAATCCCTGGTTCAATAAGAGCAGTGCTTTTACTGAAGAAGAACGCGACGAGCTGGGTTTAAGAGGTCTTCTTCCTCCGAGAGTGTCTACTTTCGACGAACAAGTGACTCGCCTTAAAGGCATCATCGACACATACGAAAAACCGATCAACAAATATATTGTTCTCGAAGGCGCACACGCTTCCGATGAAACTTTGTATTTTGAATTGCTGGTTCGCTACATCGATCAGTTCCTTCCGATTGTTTATACCCCGACGGTGGGTCAGGCCTGTCTGCAGTACAGCCACATCTTCCGCTATGCCCGCGGTCTTTATGTTTCCACTGAAGATAAAGGTCGTGTTCGTCAGCTGGTTGCCAACGTTCCGCACAAAGATGTTGACATCATTGTTGTGACAGACGGACAGCGCATTCTCGGTTTAGGTGACTTGGGCGTTAACGGCATGGGTATTCCTGTCGGTAAGCTGGCTCTTTACACTGCCTGCGCAGGTGTTAACCCCCAGAAGACACTTCCTGTCTGCATCGACGTCGGTACGAACAACGAAGAACTTCTGAACGATCCGCTTTACATGGGCCTTCGCCAGAAGCGTGTTACCGGACCGGAATACGACGCTTTGATTGCTGAATTTGTGGACGCCGTCAGAGAACGCTGGCCCAATGTTGTGATTCAGTTCGAAGACTTCCATAACAGTCACGCCTATGATCTTTTGGATCAGTACAAGGATAAAGTCCCCTGCTTCAATGACGATATTCAGGGAACGGCATCGGTTGTTGTGACCGGTATGTTCTCTGCCATGCGTGCCCTCAAGCAGCAGCTCAAGGATCAGAAAGTCTTGTTCCTGGGTGCCGGTTCCGCAGCTACCGGTATTGCACACTTAATCGCCGACGCGATGGTTGAAGAAGGTTTGACTAGAGAAGAAGCTCTGGCTCGCATCAAACTGTTTGATTCCAAAGGACTCGTAACCAAGAAGCGCACTGCCCCGCTGACTTCGGCCAAACTGCCGTTTGCCGCTGAAGATGCTCCGGCTGAAACATTCCTGGATGCGATCCGTGAAATTCAGCCGACTGCAATTATCGGTGTATCTGCTCAGGGCGGCGCCTTCACGAAAGAATGCCTGGAAGAAATGGCGAAGATCAACGAACGTCCGATCATCTTTGCCCTCTCCAACCCGACTTCGAAGGCCGAATGTACAGCAGAAGAAGCATACAAGTACACAGACGGACGCTGCTTGTTTGCATGCGGTTCTCCGTTTAACCCTGTTGAATACAAAGGGAAAACCTTTGTTCCCCGTCAGGGCAACAACCACTATGTATTCC
>ERZ827126.3176-NODE-3176-length-10145-cov-12.086720_pt1 | contig 10145 bp, 10 predicted proteins | sample MGYA00519780_ERZ827126 | MGnify/ENA primary metagenome ERZ827126 (study PRJEB31778, sample SAMEA3449262) | human gut metagenome | biome: human gut; feature: human-associated habitat; material: faeces | place: United Kingdom | collected 2010/2012 ...
CTCAAACTGAAAACCGCAAAGCAGAATGTTGCGTCCTTTTTCCGGGAGGAAGAACAGACGCAGCAGGAGAGATAAAGGAGTGTGCGTATGATCAACCTGAAAATCGATCCGGAGATCCAGTCCCAGATTCCCCCTCTGACCGATGATGAATTTAAGCAGCTTGAAGAAAATATCCTCAAAGAAGGCAAGCTGATCTCTCCTTTGATCGTCTGGAACAACACCCTTGTTGACGGACACAATCGTTATGCCATCCTCCAGAAACACTCGGAGATTTATTTTTCCACCATGCCGCTCCCCTTTGAAAGCCGGGAAGAAGTCCTCGCTTGGATTTGTAAGAACCAGTTGGGGCGGCGCAATTTAACCCCGGAGCAGAAGTACTACCTGATGGGCAAACAGTATGAAGCCGAAAAAGCCGCGCACGGCGGTGATCGCAAGAGCAGCGATGCAAAATCAAGTTCGCTAAAAGCGAACTTGATCGACAACAGCAAAACCTGCGACCGAATCGCAGAAGAAAACGGAGTGAGCAAGGACACCGTTATCCGCGCCTCGAAGTATATGAAAGGCGTGGAGATCGCAGAAGAACTGATGCCGGGCCTGAAGCAGAGCATTCTGTCCGGACAGACAAAAGTGTCCAAAGCGGATATGCACCGCCTTGCCAGAGCGGCCTACAATGACCGTGCACAAACTTTGCAGGATATTCTGCACCCGGAGTTGAAGGCGGAACCGACGCCTGACGCTGACGGTGTGATCCGCGTTCCGGGCAAAGCGCCTGTCATGCCATTCCGAAAGTTTGAATCGGTTTACGACAGCGATGCTTACCCGGAGGATGTACGGTACGAGTATGTGGCGTTGGAAGAACTCACTACTCGTTTCCGTATTTCATTCAACTACCAGTTGGAGCAGATGCCCGATAATGCACAGCGTGATGTGATTCTGGAGATTATTCACAAGCATAAGGACTATCTTACTTCTCTGGAAGCCGCACTCGCAGATGTTAAAGACCAGACAGCATAACAACAGACACATGGTGTACTGTTTACCGATGTCCAAAGGAGCGTGCGTTTGAACAAAAAGAAAAAGTCCACAAACACTTCCCCTTATCCCGATGAAGTCATTGACCGTCTGGCACGGGCATTCTACCCGGCCATCCTTGCCTGCTGGAACAGCGAGGTAGGACAGCGGGAGTTTGCTGCATGGCAGGCGGAGCAGGCTCATCATGCCCCCAGCAAAGAAAAGCAGAGCGTTCCCGACGGGGAACGCCCTGTTGTACATATCGCTATCGTCTGTGGATCTTGGCAGGGTGCGTCCGGGTGGCGCATCCTGTTTTTGTTTTGCCTTATTTTCCCTTGTTCCGCAGTTCTTTTTTCGTTGCCCACAGACTGTAAGCGCAGGCCACTACTTCCGACACCCAGAACGCAAACCACGCTTTTTCGATGCCCATGGTGCGGATAAGGAGCCACAGGCAGGGCACCAGCACCACCAGTTGCCGCAAGGCAGCGCCGATCATATTGACCACGCCGTTGCCAAGACCGGAGGCAAAGTAGCCGCACAGAATAGTTGTGACCGCAAACAGGAAAGTTACCGAAATGATGCGCAGGGCAGGCACACCGAAAGCCAGCATCTCGTCACTGGCAGAGAACAGCCCCAGCAACTGCGCCGGGAACAGCAGGAACACCGCCGTGCCGCACAGGGCAAACACCACGCCGGTGGGCAGCAACACCTTCCATGCCTGCTTTACCCGGTCGGACTGCCCACTGCCGTAGTTGAAGCCTACCACCGGGATGGCTGCCTGTCCCAGACCATTCACCGGCATCATCAGGAAGTTTTGCAGCTTATAGTAGATGCCGAAGAACGCCACTGCCGTGGAGGACACCCCCAGTAGAATGCCATTGACCGCAAAGGTCATCACGCTGCCGATAGCCTGCATCACGATGGTAGGCAGCCCCACCCGGTAGATGTCGGTCACATCCTGCCACAAAAAGCGATAGCCCTTCAGTCGGACATGGATGACCGGATTTTTGACCCGGTTGAACCATAGCGCCGCCGCTGCGCCGATGATGAGGGAGACCATAGACAGCACCGTGTCACCCACAGCCTGCAAAAGCCGCTGCCCGTAGGTCTGCAGAAAGATGCCCCAGCAGAACACGAGGTTCACCGACAGGTATTCCCTGCAGAGCTGCTGCAATTCGGGGTCACCCGTCAGGGCGGCAGCGATCCGGTTTGAAAATAGCAGCCCCACCAGCGTAAACACCAGCGAAGTGCCCAGCATCAGAAACAGCCCGGTGGTGGCGGCACGGCAGGCTTCCTCCGGCTTTTTCTGCCCCAGTTTGCGAGAGAGCAGGGCGTTCAGACCAACGGCGGTGCCCACACCAATGGCGATCATCAAAAACTGGATGGCATATACAAGAGAGGCGGCGGTCAGGGCCGTTTCCGACAGCCGTGCCACAAAGATGCTGTCCACGATGTTATACAGCGATTGGATGAGCAGTGACAGCATCAGCGGTACCGCCATGGTGTACAGCAGGGGGCGGACGGGCATTTCCGCCAGTTTGTTTTTCGGGTTCATAGGTCCTCCTTTTTCGGGCAAACAAAAAGCGTGAAACCGTTGAGGGGTAGCATCTCCTCAGGATTTCACGCTTTGTAAGCCGGCTTTTTGTATTCTTAACGGAAGGTATTATACCGGAGTTTTTTCAAAATTGCAAGAAGAATTTTGAAAAAATCACAGCAGTGCGTTTTCCAGATCGCTCAGCATTTCGCTCAGTGCCTGAATGCCGCCCTCTGCGGTGTACCAGACATTCGGGTGTGCCAGATAAACGATGTGGCCGTTCTTGTAGGCATCCGTGCTTTCCACCAGCTCGTTTTCCAGGATCTCCTGTGCCATCTGTGCGCCATCGGTGCCAATAGCTGCATCACGATCCATTGCGAAGATGTAGTCGGGGTTCTTGTCCACAATGAACTCGAAGGAAGCCTCGTTGCCGTGGGTCGAAGTGTCGATATTGGCATCTACGCCGATATTCTCAAAGCCGATCTCCTTGCCGATGATGGAGCAGCGGCCATCGTTGCCCAGAACATTGAAGCTGCCGCTGGTGGTCATGCCGACGATGGCAGTCTTGCCCTCCGCAAAGGCTTTCAGGGCGTCGATGCGGCTGTCAAAGTCCGCCATCAGGCTTTCCACCTGATCTTCCAGACCAAAGATAGAAGCGATGGTCATGGCGTTTTCACGGGTGCTTTCCACAACGCCCTTTTCGGCATCGGTCGCAAGGAAAACGACGGGTGCGATCTCGCACAGAGCATCATAGGATTTGGACAGGCGTCCGCCGATAAAGATGATGTCCGGCTCACAGGCCATGACCGCTTCCATATCGGCCTCCTTGATGTTGCCAAGGTTCGCAATGCTTTCATTGGTGACATAGCTCTGAAGATAGTCCAGAGAGGTGGATGCCGTGCCGACCACACGGTCGCCAACGCCCAGTTCATCCAGAATGTCCAAAGAAGCAAGGTCGAGGATCGCAATGCGCTGCGGGTCAAAGGGCACTTCCACGTCCACTAACTCCTTTGCACCGTTGAACGCCTTGATAGTCACAGATTCCGGTGCAGCTTCCGAAGAGGCTGCGGTTTCGCTGGATGCAGCCACAGAGGATGCCACGGAGCTTGCCGTGGAGGAGGAAGCGCCGCAGGCGGCGAGAACACCCGCTGCACTCACAGCGGCCATAGCGGTCAAAAACGAACGACGAGAAATTTTCTTCATAAGAATGCTCCTTTTAAAAAGTACTGAAATCAATAATATATCGACAAAGGCTTGCCTTCGATCTGCATGATCTCAAAGTCCACCTTGTAGATATCGGACAGGTTTTCTTTGGTGATCACTTCCTGCACCGTGCCAAACTTTGCGATTTTTCCATTCACAAAGGCGCAGATGTAGTCGGAATAAAACGCAGCATAGTTGATCTCGTGCAGAACAAGGATCACCGTTTTGCCCAGCTCATCGCACAGGCGGCGGACGATGCGCATGAGGTTGGTTGCGTGGTAAATATCCAGATTGTTGGTCGGTTCATCCAGCAGGATATATTCCGTGTCCTGTGCAATGACCATGGCAATATAGGCACGCTGCCGCTGACCGCCGGACAGTTCATCGATGAACTGCTCCTCAAAATCGCCCAGCTCCATGTAGGCGATGGCACGGTCAATGATCTCGTTGTCCTCTTGGGTCAGCCGCCCGCCAGAGTACGGAAAGCGGCCAAATGCAACCAGTTCCCGGACCGTCAGCTTCATCTGGACATTGTTGGCTTGGGTCAGGATGGCGAGCCGCTTGCTCAGCTCCCTACTTTTCCAGCGTGTGATCTCCGTCCCCTCAAAATCCACAAGACCGCTGTCCCGTGCGATCAGCCGGGACAACATTCCCATCACGGTAGATTTTCCTGCGCCGTTCGGACCAATGAGAGAAAGGACTTTGCCTTTCGGAATCTCAAAACTCACGCCATCGACAACGGCTTTGCCATCGTAGCGTTTGGTAATCTCTTTTACAAACATGGTGTTATGCCTTTCTCTGGGTGAGCAGCAGATACAGGAAATACACGCCGCCGCCCACGGTGATGAACACGCTGACCGGAACCGAGTAAACGAACACCCGTTCCACCAGAAGCTGTCCGCCGATCAGAACAGCCATACCGAACAAAACAGAGCCGGTGATGAGCTGGCTGTGCCGGTAGGTACGCAGGAACTGCCGGGAAAGGTTGGCAATGATAAGCCCCAGAAATGCCAGCGGCCCAACCATAGCGGTGGCTGTTGCAATGTACAGTGTGACCCCCAGCAGCAGCCGGCGGATGCAGCGGTCATAGTCCACACCCAGATTGATGGCCTGATCTTTGCCCAGTGTCAGAACGTCCAGCAGCGCAAGCTCTTTCCGGAAGGCAAAGGCGACCAGCGCAAGAACCGCAACGGACAGTACCAGAATCGCCGAATTGACATTGGAAAAGCTGGCGACCAGATCCGTCAGCAGCGTGTCGTACTCGTTGGGGTCCATCACACGGGTCAAAGTCGTCTGGATGCTGGAAAAGAACGAGGTCAGCACCGTGCCGATGAGCAGGACGTACAGAACATTGTGGTTCGTTTTCCGGAACAGATAGCTGTAGATCACGGTGGCAACAGCGCCCATAATGGCGAGGTCTACCGCAAAGGCTGCGTTGGCATTGACCGCCAGAAAGCTGCCCGAACCCGCCACAAAGAACACCGCCGTGTGGATCAGCGAATAAAGCTGGTCCATACCCAGCAGGCAGGGCGTGACGATGGTGTTGTTGATGGTGGACTGAAACACGATGGAAGCACTTCCAATGGCAAATGCCGTGATGAGCATGGCGATCAGCTTGGGTGTGCGGATACGCATGGCGTAGGCAAATAATTTTTGGTTTTCAAAGTGGACACCCACTGTCATATAGCCTACGCAGGCCAGCAGAACAAGAAGCAGAAGGATCAGCAGTCGCAGATGATTTTTGTGCGTTTTCATGCTGCACCTCCGGTTTTCTTGGCAGCTTTGCCCAGCCGGACTGCCTTGCGTCCATGCCGAAGCCGATACAGCAGCAGACCGACAAACAGGATACTGCCGATAACGCCAACGATCAGCTCGATGGGCAACTCGTAGGGATAGATCACAACCCGCCCGATCATATCGCAGACCAGCACGAACACAGCGCCAAACAGAGCGGTATCCACCAGCGTTCCGCGGATCTGGTCACCCTTGAATATTGCTACGATATTGGGCACGATGAGGCCGATGTAGGAGATCGAGCCGACCACGACAACAACGGATGCCGTGATCATGGCAGCAATGGTCAGACCCATAAACAACACCAGATCATACGGAACGCCGAGGTTCTGAGAAAAATCTTTTCCCATGCCCACGATATTGAAGTGGTTGGCAAATACAAATGCCAGAACCACCAGCGGTACCGTCAGCCAGACAAGCTCATACCGCCCACGAATGACGGTGGAAAAATGACCGACCAGCCAGCTGGAAAGAGCCTGTGTCATTTCATATTTGTAGGCAAGATAATTGGTAACACCCATTACGATGTTGGAGAACATGATGCCGACCAGCGGAACCATGACAACATCCTTGAACCGGATACGCTGGATGAACCAGACAAAGACCCATGTACCGAGAACGGCACAAACGAAGGAAAAGGCAGCACGTCCCCACAGGGTAGAACCCGGTGCAAACAGCAAAGCCAGCAGAATGCCAAACTGTGCAGAAGAGATCGTCGCACCTGTGGTGGGCGAAACAAATTTGTTCATGCAGAGCTGCTGCATGATAAGCCCCGCCACGCTCATGCCGATGCCTGTGCAGAGGATGGCAAGCAGACGCGGCAGGCGGGAGATCAGAAAAATCTCCCATGTTTCCACGCTGCCTGTAAACAGGTCAGAAGGCCTGATGTCCAGCACCCCGACAAACAAAGAACAAACCGAAAGAATCATCAGCAGAACGCCGAGAAAAACAGTGGAACGATGATTACGAATGAAAAGCCCTCCTCAAGATTAGCGTAAACTAACTTTTTTGAAAATAAAAAGAGAACGCCTGCGTGTGAAGAAACTGGTCTTACGTGTTCACACACAGCGCGTTCTGCTGAAGGGATTATATCATAAGGCATCGATGGGTTTCAAGTGGCAAACTCTCACGAAGGTTTCACATGGCAAACCATCCTTCTTTGTTGATTCCTACAAAGTTGCTCCGATTTATATATCGCTGCAAATTACAACATTGCAGCGTCCTATTCTTATTATAAAAAACGCAAAAAATAAATGCAAAGGCGATCCTTCACAAAAAGAGCCCTCGCATTTATTGGTAAAAATCATCATGCAGCTTCAGTTCAGAACGCCCAGCAGCCGTTTACCGGCTTCCTGCTGCGATTCTCCAAGGGATACCGCCAGTTCTTCCCGCAGGACACGCTCTACCATCTGGTAGAAGTAGGTATCCATGGCGTTGATCTTCCGCCCGCGGCTTTGCTGCTGGGTCTGCTTTTGCCCCAGCTCCTTGAACAGGGTCAGGTACTGGTAAAAATCATTGGTGTGGAGCAGTGCCTGATAATGTTCTGCCAGCGCTGCCTGTACCCCCGCCGGGATGGGCAGCTTCTCCTCTTTGATGCGTGCAAGGTCGGCTGCTGCCTGCTGTGGCGGGGTCACCGGGCGCAGGGCATCTTCTTTTGCCGTGGGGATATAGCTGCGGTCATGGGAATCCGAAAAATAAGGCCGGAGGGTGTAGTACTCTCTGGCGGGCTCCTCGCAAAACCGCCGCAGCCCGACCCCTTCCACCTCGTGCACTCCCAGATTTCCGTAGACTACCAGCGCTCCCGCCTGAAACCGTGACATGGTATTTTCCTCGTTTCCTTGTATGGAAGGAGTGCAAAAACATACCTTCCAGCGTACTTTTGCTCTTTATTATATTGTACCACGACTGGGCGGCTGGCTTCAAAGGGCATCTTCCACAAAGTTTGCCTCGTGCAATCTGCGCAGAATGCCCAGTACAAATCTTGTGCAAAACTGCCTTTGCAAATCCCCGGCGGGCAGGCTATAATGATTTCGTACAACGAGTAGCTCTCATGCGTAAAACCGGTTGCATGAGGGCTGCCCGTTGTTTTTGTTTGCCCCAAAATGGAAAGGTAAGGTGAATCCCATGGAAAGTTCCAATCAATTCCTTGGCACGGAGCGCATCGGCAAGCTGATGCAGAAATACGCGATCCCGTGCATTATTTCGCTTCTGGTCGGCGCATTGTACAACATCGTGGACCAGATTTTTATTGCAAACGCCAGCTATCTGGGCTCCTACGGCAACGCCGCCAACACCGTCGTGTTCCCCCTGACGGTGGTAGCGCTGGCAATCGCAGTCATGATCGGTGACGGCTGCTGTGCCTTCGTCAGCATCAGCCTTGGACAGAACGAGGTCCCCAAGGCAAAGCGGAGCGTCGGCAATGCGGTGGTGATGTGTCTGGTCAGCAGCATTGTGCTGGCCGCGCTCTATCTGATTTTTGCGGACACCATTCTTGCCATGTTCGGCGGAACGGTCAACGCCGAGACCTACCACCACTCCCAGGAGTATTTCTTTTATATCACGCTGGGTGTGCCGTTCTATATGTTCGGGCAGGCCATGAATCCCATCATCCGCGCCGACGGCAATCCTCGGTTTGCCATGATCTCCACCCTTGCGGGTGCGGCGCTGAACATCATTCTGGACCCCATCTTCATTTTTGGCTTCCGCTGGGGCATGATGGGCGCAGCGGTGGCTACCGTCATCGGTCAGCTGGTCACGGCAGTGCTGGCAGTGTGGTATCTGCTGCACATGAAGATCATTCGCCCTGAAAAGGGCGACTACCGGCTGAAGGGCTCCATCTGCGGCCGTACCCTGACCCTTGGCATGACCAGCTTTCTGTCCCAGATCAGCCTTGTGGCGGCAATGGCAGCCATCAACAACATGATCCGCAAATACGGCGCACTGGATGCCGTGTTCGGGCAGGAACAGTACACCCAGATCCCTATGGCAGTTGTTGGCATCGTGATGAAGTTCTTCCAGATCGTCATCTCCATCGTGGTGGGCATGGCGGCTGGCTGCATCCCCGTGGTGGGCTTCAACATGGGCGCCAAAAAGCCCACCCGTGTGAAGGAGCTGTTCACGAAACTGCTGCTGGCAGAGGCCGCAGTGGGTGCCGTTGCACTGGTGCTGGTGGAGCTGCTTCCCCGGCAGCTCATCGCCCTGTTTGGTGCCGCCAACGAGAGCGTTTACTACACCGATTTTGCCGTGAAATCCTTCCGCATCTACCTGTGCATGATCATTCTGGCCTGTGTCAACAAGGCGTGCTTCATCTTTTTGCAGGCCATGGGCAAGGCAGCGGAATCCACCGCCCTGTCCATGGTGCGTGAGGTGGTGTTCGGCGTGGGCTTTGCCCTGCTGCTGCCCCGGTTCTTCGGGCTGGACGGCGTGCTGTACTCCATGCCCATGTCGGATATCCTCACCTTCCTGATTGCAGGCTATCTGATCTGCAAGACCTACCGTGAACTGAACCAGAAAGGAGAAATCTAATGGAAAAACGCATCATCACCATCAGCCGCGAGTTTGGCAGCGGCGGCAGAACCATCGGCAAGCTGGTGGCAGAGCATCTGGGCATCCGGTGCTACGACGCCGAACTGATCCAGAAACTGGCTGCCGAAAGCGGCTTTGACGAAAACTACATCAAGGAGGCCGGAGAGTATACCCCCGGCGGCTTCCTCGCCTCCGCCTTCACCAACCGCAGCTTCGGCCCCACCAACGAGGACCTGCTTTGGAAGCTGCAATACCAGATCATCCGGGAACTGGCCGAAAAAGAGCCCTGCGTCATTGTGGGACGCTGCGCCGATTTTATCCTGCAAGACCGCACCGACTGCCTGAAGGTCTTTGTCCACGCGGACATGAAGTTCCGGGCTGACCGCATCGTGCGGGTCTACGGGGAACGGGAGAAATCGCCCGAAACCCGGCTGAAGGAGAAGGACAAGCGCCGCGCCGCCTACTACCGCTTCTATACCGATATGAAGTGGGGCGATGCCGCCAACTATCATATTGCACTGGACAGCGGGGTCATCGGCATTGAAAAGAGTGCGGAGATCATTGAAAGTCTTTCATAAGCTGTAATTTCCGGCAGTCTCAGAGCCGATAGCGCAAAACGCCGCCCACCTGCGTTCCGTTACGCAGGTGAGCGGCAGTTTTTGTCAATGGCGGTTTTATGGGAAAATCAATCTTCTAATCCGTGGCTCCCAGTCACATTCCTCAAATATTCCTCCGGGTCTCCGTTCAGGATCAAATCCGCATAGCCCAGCGGGTCATTGTAGATGAGATAATCCAACTCCGACCTCTGCGCCATGGTCACGTCCAACGCATCCTCGACCCCGGTGCAGTCAATGGAAATCATTCTCCCATCCCGGAGCAGCAGTTCCACGCAGCCGGTGTCCATGTTGAAATGGTAGGCTCTTGCATCATACTTCATACTCGTGTCCTTTCTGCCTTTACGGCACTCTCACAGTGGTCTGTCGTGCTTTCTTATGATAAGATCTAGGACGTTTTTCGATGGAAGCAAGGGATTCGTTCTGTTTTCCAAAGAATACAAAAAATCCGAACCCTTCTCCTA